>Ga0172367_10000159_pt1 | contig 103262 bp, 113 predicted proteins | sample Lak10m_FD_114542 | JGI IMG/M metagenome (GOLD analysis project Ga0172367, IMG submission 114542) | Freshwater microbial communities from Kabuno Bay, South-Kivu, Congo - kab_022012_10m | ecosystem: Environmental > Aquatic > Freshwater > Lake | place: Democratic Republic of the Congo... | reverse complement strand
TCCCATCCCGAACTCGGAAGTCAAGCTCTTCAGCGCCGAAGGTAGTGCCAGGGAAACTTGGTGTGAGAAAAGGTCGATGCACCCTCTTTTATTTAAAAACCCCAGCTAGTCTGGGGTTTTTTTTTTGGGCAAAATTCAATGTCAATAACTCATGGAAAAATTCAGATTGGTTTTTGTAATTCTCCTCATGGAATAAAAGGAGAATTTAGTTTTAGTTTATTTAATGAAGAGAGTGTTACTCTTAAAAAAGATTTAAAAATACTTTTGGTTCCAAAAAATGAAAAAAGTTCTTTAGATAAAAATGGTGAGTATTTTAAAATATCTCAGATCAAATATGGAAATAAAGTAATAGTATCGCTAGAAGAAGTTCAGGATAGAAACAAAGTTGAAAAAATGATTCCTTTTGAAATTTATGTAGAGAAAGAGGATTTACCAAAGCTTGATGAAGATGAATTTTATGTAGCAGATTTAATCGGATTAAATGTTGTTGATTTTGATAACAAGCAAGTCATTGGTAAAGTGATAGATTTTTATGAAAATGGACAACAGGTAGTTTTAAAGATTAAAAATGAGAAAGAAACATTTGATATATTATTTATTGAATCATTTATAAAAGAAATAGATATAGAAACTGGGATAATTGAAATAGTTGTTCCTGAGATGATTGAATGAAAAAAATTTGGATAATGACATTATTCCCTGATTATTTTTTGCCATTAATGCAATTTGGAATAATTGGATCGGCGCTTCGAGGTGAGCGTGGTGAAAAAATTGAATTAAAATGTGTGCAAATAAGAGACTATACAGAGAAAGAATATAAGGGTGTCGATGATACTCCTTATGGTGGTGGCGCTGGTATGGTTATGCGTGCAGATGTTTTGAAAAATGCATTATTCGATGGAGTTATTTCAAAAGGAGCATATGGAGAAAATTTTAAGGATAGATTAGAAGTTATCTATATGTCACCTAGAGGGAAAGTTTGGAATAATCAATCATGCAAAGAGCTTTCAAAATTAGAGAAAGATTTGGTCTTTATCTGTGGAAGATATGAAGGAATAGATGAGAGATTTATAGAAAAGTATATTGATAGAGAAATTTCAATAGGTGATTTTATATTGTCAGGTGGTGAAATTCCAACCATGGCGGTGATTGATTCATTTTTGAGATTTAAAGATGGAGTTTTAGGAAACGCAGAAAGTAAAATGGAAGAAAGTTTTCAACAGGGATTATTAGAACATCCACAGTATACGAAGCCTCCAGTGTTTGAAGGTATAAATGTTCCAGAAATTTTACTATCTGGGCATCATAAAAAAATTGAAGAATATAGAAAAAGTGAAAGTGTGAGAATAACAAAAAAATATAGACCAGATTTATTAAAGGATGGGCAATGAGATTTTATTTGGGATTAGTTCATTATCCAATTAAAAATAAAAATGGTGAATTGATTAACACTTCGGTAACGAATTTAGATATCCATGATATTTCGAGAAGCTGTCGAACTTTTGGAATAATAAATTATTACTTAGTTACTCCAATTGAACTTCAAAAAGACTTAGTAAAGACGATTCTTGGACATTGGGCAGAGGATCATGCGAATCAATACAATCCAGATAGACACAATGCGCTAAGTATTGCAAGAGCGGTGGATTCAGTTGAAGAAACCATTGCAATAATAGAGAAGAATGAAGGCCAAAGGCCTTTAGTTGTGGTGACTGGAGCTAATTTTGAACATTATGATGGAGACGAAACTTCATTGACAAATAAGGTAGAACAGGGCAATATTCCTTGCCTAATACTATTTGGAACAGGCCATGGACTTCACGATGAGCTATTAAAAATAGCTGATTTTAAATTGAAGCCAATCCATGCTGTTTCGAGTGACGGATATAATCATCTGTCAGTAAGATCCGCAGTCGCCATTTATTTGGATAGATTGTTTGGAAATAGATAAATGACTGCTCGGTAAGAACAACATTTCGTTGGTCCTCTGGGAGTAGCAAAAGATATGAGGAGTTCGATATGAACTTAGTAGACGTTGTAAATCAAGCGCATTTAAATCCAAAAGTAAAAGAATTACCGGATTTTAAAGCAGGTGATACAGTTGCTGTTCACACAAAAATTACAGAAGGTACAAAATCAAGAATCCAAATTTTTGAAGGTGTATGTATTGCTTTTAAACAAAAAGGCGATATCAATGGTCACTTCAGAATTAGAAAAGTTTCAAATGGGATTGGAGTAGAAAGAGTATTTCCTTTCCATTCACCAAACGTAGATAAAGTTGAAATCGTTCAAAAAGGTAAAGCTAGAAAAGCGAAACTTTATTACTTACGTGAGAGATCTGGTAAGTCTGCAAGAATTGCAATTGATTACGATAGAAAAGAATAGTTTTCGAAAATATAAAATTTTAGATAATATAGTTTTATATGGGCCCCTCTTTTTGAGGGGCTTTTTTTTGGGAAATAAATGGATTTAAATTTTTATAGAGATGCCAAAAAAACGAATGATAAATTTTTGGCGGGAATTGATGAAGTAGGAAGAGGACCACTCGCAGGGCCAGTCGTTGCTTGTATTTTTAAAATCAATATTCAAAAGTTGAATGAATTTGAGTTTAAAGAATTTTGTAAATTATTAAAGGAATTTGGTGTTTGTGATTCAAAAAAAATTTCAGAAACAAGAAGAAATGAAATAGCTACATCCTTAAGAATCAAACTTAAAAAAAATCAAAAAATGAAATTAAAGTTGTGGGGAATTTATGAATGTGAGTATTACATTTCAGAAATTCAACATGATGAGATAGATAAAATAAATATATTGAATGCAACGATGATGGCGATGAAGTCTAGTTATGAAAGACTTATTCCATTAAATGAAAATGGGCGAGTCTATATTGATGGTAATCGTGTTTTTCAAACAGAAAGAAATGATTATTTTGAACCTATAGTTAAAGGTGATTCAAAGTCATTGTTGATCGGAATGGCCTCGATTATTGCAAAAATATATCGAGATAGATTAATGATGGAGTGGTCAGAAAAATATCCATATTATTTATGGGACAAAAATGCTGGCTATGGAACAGCAGCACATTTAAAGGCAATCGCAGAGCATGGAGTTAGCGAAATTCACAGAAAATCATTCAAAGGTGTCAAAGAGTACTGTTGAAATTGGAACTTCGTTAGAAATAGAAATTTCAAAAAAAATACATAATGAAAAAATACCACTTTTAATTTCAGAAAATTTTTTACGTTCAAAAAATTGTGGCCAAATTGATTTAGCTACATTTAAAAATGGAATGGTTACAATTTATGAAATTAAAAAAGTGAGAATTCTGCATCATAAACAAATTCTAAGAATAAATAGATCGGCTAACTTGATAGCAGAATACCTTAGCGCCAGTGTCAGGATTAAATATATTTTTGCAAAAAAGTGAGTGATTGTTTATCCTATTAAAATGAAAAATCTATTTATTATAATTTTTGTAATGCTCCTAACGACGAAACAAGTTACTGCGATGGACTCAAGACTTAGAGTTATGGGTACAATGGCAGGTTATGGGGTAGTAGGCGGGGCACTATTAGGAACAGCTTCCTTGGCCTTTGGAACTTCCGGTAGGGCCATTGCAAAAGGTGCTTCTTTAGGACTTTATGCAGGATTAATATTTGGAGCATATGCTATTACAAGTTATGAACTAAAAAAACGAGGCTATGGTGAATCGAAAGAAGATTATTATCCTGATGGCAATAGTCCTTACGAAGAGCAATCGTTTCTTATTAATTTAAATCAATCTGATGTTATTGCTTTAAATAACAGCTTAAATAAGAAAATTGAAAATGATTTTTCAGTGAACTTTTTAAATTATCAATTTTGAAAAGTAGTTGATCTGTTCCCAAATCTTTTATTTAGATTTTCAGTTTCATCTGTATCGAATTCAAGTTCGATTAATTCGAATGCATCAAAATTATATAATTTAAAAACTTTTATAAATTCATTTTTCACATTTGATAATTTAATTTGAGATTTTTTTTGATTTAAAATTTGAAGTGTTTCAACAAAGATTCCAATTCCTGAAGAACCGACAAAGTCAAGGCCATTTAAATCTAGTGTTATTTGAGCAGTAGGATGTTTAATAGTTAGATCATGAAGCTCTTGTCTTAGTGGAATTGAATTTTCGTAATCTAATCCGCCAGTCATTAATACAGTAATATTTCCTAACGAATCAGTTCTTATGTGTGCTTTCATTGCCATGTTAAGTTCCTTTATAAGGTTTCTTCTCTTAAAATCCATGCTATCATAATTATTAAAAAAACGATCTAGATCACTTTTTTCCTAGGGAGACTATTTGTGTCGGTTTTATACTTGCTAAGTTTGCCCATTGGTAATCATGAAGATATTACTATTAGAGGTTTAAATTGCTTAAAAGAGAAGAGTTACTTTTTAGCCGAAGATACTAGAGTTTTCAAAGACCTATTAAAAAGATTAGGTATAGAATATTCGCAAAAAAAAATTGATTCATTTCATAATGATTCTGATTTCAAAATAAAAAAAATAATTGATGAATTAAAAACTGGAAATGAAATTGTTTTAGTTTCAGATGCGGGAAGTCCAGTTATCTCGGATCCGGCGTATCCATTAATAAAAGAAGCTGTAAAAAACAATATTAAAATAGAAACATTTCCAGGTGTAACTTCTGTTATAGCAGCATTAGAGTTATCCGGATTGCCTACAACGCCATTTTTTTTCTGGGGATTTTTAGGAAGAGATTTAAAAGACAAAAAAAACATGAAGGATAAAGTTGATTATTCATCAGGGACCCATGTCTTTTTTGAATCTCCACAAAGAGTGAAAGAAAGCATAAAATATTTTACAAAAGAAATCCTCCAGTGTGAAATAGTGGCCATTAAAGAAATTACTAAAACTTTTCAAAGTGTTTATAGAATTTCATCGGAAAGTGACGTTGAAGCGATAGATGAAAGAGGTGAGTTTGTTGTTTTGATTTATAAAAATTCAAGTAGTGCAAAAAGCTATAACACTGATTTGAGTGAAATGGTCAAAGATTATCTTGAGAAAAAGACAAGCACGAAACAGTTAGCAAAAATACTCGCAGAAGTTTCGGGTATTGATACTAAAGAAATTTATAAAAAGTTAATCAATAATGAATAAAATTAAATGTTTTTTTTTAATACCCGAAAATTAAATAAACATTGGAGTTGAGTATGTTAGTAAGAATTATCGGCGGTCATGGAGGAGTTTCTCCTGGATTTAAGGCCACTTCTTATTTAATTGATGGGAAATTGCTAATAGATGCAGGATCAGTTGCATCAGGAATTCAGATTGAAGAGCAGTCGCATATTGAAAATATACTTATTTCCCATCCTCACTTAGATCATATATCAGACCTAGCATTTTTAGCAGATAATTGCTTTGGTATGAAGCCAAAGCCATTTGAAATATATTCAGTTGCAGAAGTGAAGGAAGCGATTTTAAAACATTTATTAAATGATTTAATCTGGCCTGATTTTACCAAGCTTCCTAGTAAGACTAATCCAACTTTAAGATTTAATGAAGTTAAACCTGAAATGCCTTTAGTGCTTGGAGATTATAGGATTTTACCAGTCCCTGTTAATCATCAAAATAATGCTATAGGGTTTATAATTGAGAGAAAGAATACTGCAGTGGTCTTTACTCAAGATACAGGTCCAACTGATAAGATTTGGGAGTATGCTCATAAATATAAAAATTTAAAGGCCATTTTTACGGAAGTAAGTTTTCCTAATGCTCTCCAAAAAGTTGCTACAGATTCATTGCACCACACTCCGCAAACGATGAAAGAAGAAATTAAAAAAATGCCAAAAGATGTTCCAATTTTTTTAGGACATCTAAAACCTAATTTTCAATCCGTATTATTCAAAGAAATTGAAGCATTAAATGATGAGCGAATTACTATTTTAGGCTCCTCAGATACAAGTTACGTTTTTTAATCTTACATCATTCCAGGAAGCATAAACATCTGTCTGGTTGGAATTTGGATTGGTGTAAAACGCTTTGGAGCTTGAAAATTAGTTTCAGGTGCTGGTCGTGCTTCATCCTCAGGAGGAGAGTCATTATCATCTTTAGACGAAGCCTTCTTTTGTAAATCGGTACAAGATTTTTTCTCTTCGGACCAAACATAGCGATTACTTGGTGCTTCACCATCTTTAGATTGTTCTTTTATCCAATCATCATTCTTCTTATTACAAGCTTCTTCTGGATCTTTTTTCTCTTTTTTAGGAACGCATTTACCTTCGCTATTAAATTCATTTTTATCATCTTTTTCACATTCTTCTTTTAATGAAACACAAGTTCCTTTCTTAGAATCATTTGAATCTTGATCCCATCGATGGGTGTCAGGTTTCCCGCTAACATTATTTGCTTCACATGAAATTTTACCTTCTAGTGGTTTAGCTATACATTGACCATCACTATTGAATATATTTTTCTTATCTTTTTCGCATTCTTCTTTTAAAGAAACACAAGTTCCTTTCTTAGAGTCATTTGAATCTTGATCCCATCGATGGGTGTCAGGTTTCCCGCTAACATTATTTGCTTCACATGTTTTTTTATCTCCAGAAATGATTGGTGGATTTGGAACGATAGGTGGAGCTGGAATTGGTGAGATAGGTTCATTTCCCACTTCAATATTTTGGCAGTCAGAGTTACCTTTAATTGAAAATGAAATTGTGGGTGCTTTTTTATCTTTTTGACGAATTTCAATACCTCGTCCTAGTTCATCAGATACAAGTTCAATTTTATCAGAACAGTTTTTTACTTCTTTATTTTTAATTTTACATTCAATAGAATCGGTTTTGAATGTATTAGTATTTTCATCCCAAGGTAAATTTCGAACAAATAATTTTTTTGATTTTTTGTCAATTGAAGCGACTTCGCTACAAAAAATTTTTTTCCCTAGATTCTGAAAAGTTTGGTCGATGTATGCTTCAAGTTTTAATTCGTCTAATGCGGTTTCGGCCTTTGCTTGTGGACGTTTTAAGAATCTTTCATTGGCGTTAATAAAATGAAGAATAGCTTCAAGGTTTTTAGCATTACCATCATCAAGTGGAGATTTAGACATGTTTTGTAAACAGTTCAAAAAATATTGATAATTAACTTTTTGAACATTTAGTTGAATAAAATTTGGATCATTGATAAATTTTCGACACTTTTCATTTTTTTTCATCCAAGTAATTAAGTTGTTTAAATTTTCTGAAATAGCAGAATTAATAACTTTTTCAGTATCGACTAAATTTATATCTGAATCTTTTGAAATTTTAGAATCTTTTAAAGACTGAATTAATCTGTTTAATGGAGCATTTTTGACTTTTTCCAAGTACTCAGTAGTAAAGCCATTTGAAACTTTGTTTGTTTTTTCATATCTTTCTAAAGTAAATATTCTATCTTGGGAATGAGTTAAAAGTTTCTTTAACAGATAGCGGTCACTTTCTGTAATAATAAATTTTTTGTCACTAGATTTTAAGCTTACTTTTTGAAGTTCATTTACTACTTTATCAATTTGAAGATTTGGTGTATCAGAACTTTTTCCATCGATAGATTTAAAAAAATTAACTAAAGTATCGTTTGATTTTATATCCCCATCAACATTGCCTAAACTTTGCTGATAAATTTTAGCCACTTTTCTTAGAGAGTTTTGATATTCTTTATAAAGAGCTTTTTCAAAAACCACTCCTTCGTAAGGTTTACTCGGATCATGATTTTTTAATGCCAAATTTCCATGAACATCTATAAATGAATCCTTTCCTTCGTAATTTAGATTTGATTGAAGATCTATGTAGAGTTTTTTAAATTCGGCCCTTTCTTTTTGACATTCAGCCGCAGAAAGTGTGATAGGACTAAGGAAGCTTAGGCAATAAGCTATAATTGTATAAATTGTGAAATTGAACAATTTCATTATGTGCCTCTACACTTCATTATGTCACAAACTCTCTAAACTTGTCGGTTTTACTCGGATAAAACTTAACTTTTCTCTAAGTGTATGAAATAATTAATAAGCGTAAACCTCTAATTATTGGCAATATAAATGAATTTGTTCGAGTGGAATGATTTAATGATACAAAAGTTGCAGGCCAATTTCGGCTTTGAGGTATTTACTCCTGGTCTTGATCGCACTTACGTTCTGTATAGACGATTTATAGAAAAGTACAAAAAAATTCCAGTTATAACGATTGCCGGAACAAATGGAAAAGGACAAACAAGTTATTCTTTGGCAAAAATGTTAGCATTAAATAATAAGAAAGTTGCGGTTTGGAGCTCTCCGCATATTTTGTATCTTAATGAACGATTCCAATTTTTTAATAATCAAGAACATGATTTTGTTTCAAATGATAAATTTGAAACTATATTAAATGAAATAATTTTGCTTAAAGAAGAAAAGCAGAAAAGGATCTCATTTTATGAAGCATTATTTTATATTTTTTTAAAATGGATAGAAGAGTTAAATTTAGATTTTATTATTTTCGAAGTTGGTTTAGGGGGAAGACTAGACGCTGTTAATCACTTTAATTCTAATATAAATATTGTGACTTCAATATCGAGAGACCATGTAGAGATATTAGGAAATTCTTATTCAAGAATTTTGTTTGAAAAGCTTGGTATAGTTAAAAGTAATTCAAAATTATATACCTCATTTCATTTAAATTTTCTCACTAATTTAACTAAAGAATATATCTTAAATAAAAATGTTAGTTACTTGAATCTTGATCCCGATTTAGATGATTATTTTAAGAGTAATCAAAACTTAGTAAAACAACTAATGCTTGATTTAAAATTGATATATTATGAACATGAATTGAATAAATTAAATTTGAAAGGAAGGTATGAAACTTATTCCGATGAGTTTGGTAGAGTAATGTTTAATGGTGCCCATAACATTGACGGTATAAGATCTTTTTTAAAAAAAGAGTGTCTAAAATTTGAAAGAAATAATTATTTGGTCTCATTTTCAAAGCGTACTGAAAAAGAACTTCGTACAATTATAAAAATTATAGCATTTTATCTACCTAAAAATTCTGTATCAATTTGCTTTTTTGAGCACCCTAAAGCAGAAAAAAGAGATATAATAATTAAAATATTAGATGATCTTAATTTAAGAGAGTATTTTCAAGTTGAAGCGAATTGGAAACAATATTTTTCAAAAAGTAGGCCCTATGGCCAAATTACTGTCTTTGGAAGTTTTTACTTCATTGGTGAAGTACAAAGGTATCTTATTATTAATTTTAATACTCACTGCCACAAATAGTTATTCAAGGGAGAGTTTTGAGTTTTCACTTGGACAAAAAGTAAATATTTTGTCAGATAAGGCTTTTCGTAAAACGAAAGAAAATGAATTTGAAGCAGTTGGAAACGTTGTAATTACTCACTTGAAAAATTCAATTTATGGTGAAAAAGCACGCTTAAATTTCAGCAGTGGTGAAGTCGAAATAGAAGGAAATGTCAGATATATATCTCCAACTCTAACTTTGTACGGAAGCAAACTTAGTTATAACTTTATAACTAAAAATATAAATTTTTCAAATGCAAGAATTTTATCAGATAATTTTGTTGTAATTGGAAAATCAATAATTCAAAACCGACCTGATGTAATCGAGGCCGTGGATGCTGAATATACAACCTGTAAAGATTGTCCTGAATCTTGGAGTATTTACGGAAAAAAAGTTAATATTAGTATTGGTAAATATGTAAAAATAAAAAATGCTTATGTTAAGGCCAAAGGTGTTATTGTTATGTTTTTGCCTTATGTTGTTTTTCCAATTAAAGAAAAAAGAGAATCAGGAGTTTTATTTCCGAGTATTGGATATAAAAATGATGAAGGATTTAAGTATCAACAACCATTTTTTTGGGCAATTAATGATTTTTCGGATTTAACTTTTAGTCCAGCCGTTTTTGGAAAACGTGGATTTGGAAATCAATTGCAATATAGACATAATCTTTTCGCAAATACATGGACTGAATTTAATACTCTTATGATTAATGATGAAATTTATGTTCCTAAGAAAGTGACAAAGGACAAGTCTGGAAAAAAAGAGTTTCGCTACTTTTCAGATATTGAATTGCATTCAGGTTACAAAGAATTTTTAAATGGACATATCTACTTTAATAATTCATCAGATCTAGATACTAAGAGAGATTTTGGGTTTTTTAGTAATGATAAAATTCAAGGAACAGAATTTGGTGGCGGTGGATTTGGAGAGTTAAACTTTGATTTTCTAAGTTTAAATCTTGAAGCCTATAAGATGCAAAATTTGTTATTCTCAGAGCCAGATAAACTTGATAAGTCTTATGTGCAATTATTACCAAAAATTTCATTAAAAACTGTTCCCTTGAGTTTACTAAGTTCAGACATTTTGATGATGAAAAATATTACGTTTGGAATAGAGTCTGATTTTACAATTTTTGGACAAAATCAATCTCGAGGAAGTTCTGTCATTCGAGATGCTAAGCGGACCAATCTTATGCCCTATCTGAATTGGGAGTTTGGTAGTATTGGTCCTGTAAATTTGGCAACAAATATTAAACTTGATCAGCAATATTATAATTTTCCTAAAGAAAATGATAAAAAATTTTCCAAAAGAGGAATAATTTATGAAAGTGAGTTGAAGTTTGAATTAGAAAAGATTTATGGTTTAGCATACATAGACAAAGAAGTGAAACACTTAAATGAATCAAATAAAACAGATTCTTCTTTAGTTGGTCAATTGCCAAGTTATTCTGAAAACGTAGAAAAAGAATACGAGTTGAAATTTAAAAATAGTTATCGACATGCTCAAGAATATATAATGAAGCATTATTATTTGACAGATCAAAAGATAAAAGGAAATCAACGTTTTTATAATCAAATACAAAATGATTCAGGACAATTTGATTACATTGATTCCATAAGAGCAAAAGAGCATGTATCAAATCAAACGACTGCTCAAGATTCTTTACCATTAAGTAATACGATTGAATTTCAATGGAATAATTTTTTGATAAGAAAAGAAAGTCGTACGTTTGATCCATATGTTGATGGAAAATATTTAAAAGATAATTTTGTTTACAAAAATCTTTCTTATTTTAATGTTTCTCAAGGGATTGATTTAAATATTTCGAATAATAAATTTTCGGATAAATTGACACGATTATACTTAAATACAGGACTAGAATTAGATTCTTTAGCATTTAATTTAAAGGAATCCTATTTTCATCGTACATCTGAACATAAATTAAATTCTGAATTATTATATAAGTTTGATCAAAGTGAAATTGGTTCTAAATTTACCTACAATGCATTCAACTCATCAAGCACTCCGATTACAAAACTATTAGGTGCTTTGTTTAATTTTAAGATTAATGATCTATTTTATTTTAAAAGTAGCATGGATTATAATATAGTAACTAAACTTTTTTCTCAAAGTGATTTTAGCCTTTTATATTCTCCACTAAATAATTGCTGGAGATCTGAATTGACATATCACAAAGATTTAATCGAGAAAAAAATTGGTTTTGTATTCTATTTTAATTTTAATGATAATAACTTTTCAGCAATAAATGTTAGATAAAAAAATACTGATTATAGATTTTGAAGACAGCTTTACTTTTAATATAAGTGAAGTGCTCTTTCATGAGACAGACAATTTTAGCGTAGTTCATTTTGAGCATTTTTTTTCAAATTTAGATTCTATTTTACGTGAAGGATTGGTGAAAACTATTATACTTGGTCCGGGCCCCGGTCATCCGGATGAATATTCTAGATATTTTCCATTTATTAAAAAAATTATTTCAGATAAAAAAATATTTGTTATGGGTATTTGCTTAGGTCATCAAATTGTCTCAAGAATCTTAGGTTTTGATATTATTTATTCAAAAAATCCATACCATGGAGAGTCTTATGAAATATGCTACAAGAGTCAAAACATATTAGTTCAAAGATATAACTCATTGGCCGTAAAAAATAATATTAATTGGAAAGAAGGATATATATTAGTAAAAGAAGAAGAAGTTTTAATTTTAAAATCAGATATGCTGTTAACAATGCAATTTCATCCAGAATCAATAGGAACAAGTCATAGAAGTATTTTTTTCGAAGAAGTATTTTTATAATATTTAACGAAACGCTTCTAAACCCATAAAATATTTGATACCCTAAGCTCATGCGTATCTTTTTAGTTTTATCATTTTTAATAACTCTATTTTACTCGTGCACTGCGCCGGTAAAGTCAGGACATTATGTTCAACTACGAGGAACAGATAATTTAGAATCACTATCAAAAGAGTTTCAGGTCGAAGTATCAAAAATAAAAGATGCCAATGACTCTAAAAACTTCAAAGAAGGTGACTGGGTTTTCATTCCTCTCAAACGAGGGATTTTAGTGACGGACTTTGAAAGTCGATCTTTCGATCCTAGTAAATATTTAAAGAGTGGTGAGTTTTTGTGGCCTGTTCCTGCAAGTAGTTCGATAAGTTCTGGATTTGGTATCCGATGGGGAAGAAGACACGAGGGAATTGATATACCGGGAAAAATTGGATCCAACATAGTTGCAGCGCAAGATGGTATCATCGTTTATTCTGGTGCAGAAATCGGCGGCTATGGAAATATTACTGTTATAGCTCATAAAGGTGGTTTATTCTCAGTCTATGCTCACGCAAAGATAAATTTCACAAAAGAAGGGCAACGAGTTTATCGTGGGCAAGTCATAGCCCAAATTGGTATGTCAGGAAGAACTTATGGGCCGCATTTACATTTTGAAATTAGAAAAAATGGTGAAGCCATCGATCCACAAAATTTTTTAGCTAGTAATTAACGGGAATATAGATCAAGTAGCTTTATGTACATAAGAGCAGTGTTTTTAGCATCTTCTAAGGCTGTGTGTTTTACTTCTCCCATACCTAAGAATTTCATTAAATGAGAACCTGAAGAACACTCAGGTGGTAGTATTTTTAAATCGATTAAAGTATTAGCGGTTGATGATAGATCTAAATTTCGATGGTGAAAATGCTTTCTCATAAATTCCCATCCGAGATCTCTGGTTAAAAAAGGTAAGTCAATTGCGCTCATTGATTTACCAAACAAAATAATTTTTTCATTTTTTTCATTTTTAAAATATTGCTTAACTTCGCGATTGGTTAAATATGTTTCAAGTTCTTCGCGAAAAATATTTATTTGCATACCATTACTATTAGCTTTTTTAATAAGTTGCTCATTATGCTCAATAACCCAAGGATCAAGTCTAGGTCTCAGAGATTCAAATGTAGGGCATTTAATGTAATAATTTCTAGCTAGATTATCTTCTACCTTTCTTTCTTCAGTACAAAAAGGAACCATACCAAATTCAATGATATAATCATTTTCGTTTAAACCAGTAGCTTCAATGTCGATAGATAAATATTTCATAACACCTCAGATTAAATTTTAGTAATAGCAATTCAAAAAGTCTATAAATAGCTAATTAAAATTCGATTAATTTTCCGATTTTTCAATTCAAGAATGTTTATTTGGCATGAAATTAAATCACCGTTTACAACACATTTCATGCAAACACCTTCACCAAAGCAACTACTGGCAATTGGAAGATGATATTCTTGTAATAGTTCTAATAAAGTCTTTTCCTCAGATAATTGACTTATTTCGATTTCATATAATTTTTTTTGGCTAGCTTGTCCAAAAATCTCTAGTAACATAAAAGTCCACTTTGAGAACGATTTTCTTTTATTAAATTTATTTTTTTGTTAAAACTAAATTTTGCGACTCCTGTAATGAGTCCTAAATTTTCTACATGGTAAATTGGAAAATTGAGTGAAAGAAAAAAATCAAGTTGCTCTTTTCTACCAAGTTTTGACTCATACAATACTCGATCTGGATTATTTAGGAAAAGGTGCCTAGGAAATTTTAAAAAATCTAAAACATGATTTATTGATAGTGAATCATAAATTCCATAATCATGTAGATGTTTTAAATGCTGAGAAGAATCTCGTCCTTCGGGAGAAATCAAGAGAATGGAATTTTTATTTTCTTTATTGAAGAAGTGACATAAAGGAATCGTTGGACCTTGTTGTAATAAATTTAAACTTGATAAATTAGATGACTGAGGCCTGAAATTAAATAGGGAAGAATAAGTTGAAAGATAGAAGTCCTCATTGTCTTTATAGACAATGTAGTCATAAACGACATTTTCGTAATTAATCTGATCTACAGTTAATTTTTCATCACTTAGTTTAAAACTACAACTTGCAATATTATTATCATCGCTTGAAATAAACAGTTGGTTTTCTCTTGCATTGATGAACTTATTAGTTTGAATTTCTTTTTGATAAAGACTATATTCACTTAATAAATTGATTCTTTTAAACGATTCATCTTTTCTTAAAATGTCATCACCTTTGAAGAAAGCATTCTTTAGGTTTTCATTTTCTGATATGACCTTGATGTTCTTATTTAGAAATGAAGAAAGAGCATCATTGACAAGAATTTTTTCTGGTATATTGAGATTTACAAAAGAAACTAAATCAGCAATGTTTTTATTGCGATGTTTTTTAGAAATATAATCGAGAGAGTGAAAAAATGTGCTAAAGTTATTACTTTTATCAGATGTAAAAAATTCGTAATAAGTCGATTTATTACTTAGATTAATAAAAAATTGAATTCTAGATTGATGTGAAACAGAAGTAGGACCTTTTAGGAAATTTATTAATTGAAGTACTATGAATTTATCAACTGAGTTTATTTTTTTATCGATTAAAAAATCTTTAATTTTAGAACTATTAAAAAGGTTTAATGAATCAGAGTCTTTAATGATTAATTGATTATTCTCATTATTAGTGCAAATACCTTTAGTAATAAATTTATTAGGAATTTGTATAGAAGCAGTGTTATTTTGTTCAATTTTCTTTGAAATAAAAGAACAACCTAAATTAAATAATGCAAAAATAAAAAATGATTTTTTAAAAAGATTCAAGATCATCTTTGTTATCATTTAAATAATAAATTCCTTCAATATTCGATTCTCTATTTAAATGATTATCGAGAAATTTATTTAAATCCATTGAATTTGCGTTTTCATTGAGAGGACGAAGAAGGGCCAAAACCCATATACCAGACTGTTTTGGACTGCTACACTCTGTCGTATGTATTGAGACCACTTCAAATCCACTTTTTAAAATAGTGCATAATATATGATCAAAATGTTTTTCTCTGTAAAGGCTAGATCTCTCAGGAGGAGAGGGAATAAAGCAAGTAAATGTCTGAATATTAAAAGATTTTTCTTTTTTGATAATTTGATTTAAGAGTTGAAACATAAGAAAAATCCTATTTTGGTGTAATTCTATTTTAACAATCTTTTAATTTTCGTCAATGAAACGAATTCATAAATGTGGAAAACTTTACCTAAGAAAATAATTATTCAATTTTTTTTAAATACAGTTATAATTTAAAATGTAAGGGATAGGATGTCCTCTTACTAGTGGCAGGAAGCCGAAAAATGGGGCCTTTGCAGGGGGCCCCTTTTTTATTTACAGTGATTCATTTTTAATTCTTTTGGAATCCTTTGATTAATTTCGCAACTTAAATTCATGACAGGTGTGTATGCGTCCCAATTAGAAAAAACAGTTGCACCTCTTCCTTTTACAACCCCGATTATTTTTTCTTTACCTTCTAAATTAACAAATAAAGGAGACCCACTGTCGCCTTCTTCAACTCTTGATATAGATTTTGATTCTAGATAACCACTAAATGTCATTTTTAAATCGTTTAAAACTGCATATCTTTTAGTATCTAAAGACATCTCAGAGAAGGGATTTATACTTCTTACTTTTGGTGAATAATTTACTAAGTTTGATTTGATTTTTTCAAAATCTAATTGCGATAAAATTTCTGAATAATGTTCTAATTTTAATTCATCTAGATTTTCATCCCAATATATAATCGCCATATCTTCATTAGGTGAAATTTTTGTTTTAAATCCTGTACGATCTAATTTATTTTTTAACTGCTGAGAAAATTCAATATGAACTCTTATGTTTGTCGTGAAATTTTGTACATAACCAATTCTTCGTCTTTGACCATCTGGCATAGTTTTGTATTTATAAGCTCCTTTCTCAAGAACGATGTTTAAGTCTTTTGAAATATAGTTTAAATAAACACAATGAGCTGCAGTGATGGCCATTTTTGGATTGAGTAAAGTGGCATTACAAAATCCAGGTGCGGTATCGCCATTTTGATCAGGGGCATCACTTTTAATGAAAAGTATATTTTGATAAACTTCATTTAATTCGGGAGTTGAATTTGTTAAAGCAAAGCAAGTTGATGATAAAGTCATTAATATTAAAAATACAATTTTTTTCATGATTAAGTCTCCTAATTAGGTAATGATCTATGAAAAAAAATGGTTTAGTAACTAAGAAAGACTTACACTTCAACTAGGTTATCTATTTTCAAATCTTTAAGTTCAACATTATTGGCCAGTTTTATAATTTTAAACTTTTGACCTGTAGGTTTAAAAATACCATATTCAGTGACAACCAAATCGACAACATCTTTGCCCGTAAGCGGTAAAACACATTCGGTTAATAATTTTGGTGACTGATCTTTTGAAAAATGATTCATCATGATAATAACCATTTTTGATCCATTCACTAGATCCATGGCCCCGCCCATTCCCGTTATTTTTTTACCGGGAACCATCCAATTGGCAAGATTTCTTTTGGTATCGACTTCCATTCCACCTAACACGCAGTAATCGATATGACCACCTCGAATCATTCCAAAGCTCAATGATGAATCAAAAAAACTGGCACCTTTTTTTACGTTGATAGTTTCTTTACCAGCATTGATGAGAGTCGGTGAAACTTTGTCTTTTGTTGGCCTACCTTTAACTCCTAAAACACCGTTTTCAGAGTGAATCATGATATTAAGATTCTCATTTATTCTCTCGGCTATGATCATCGGCATACCAATCCCTAAATTGACAGAGGAATAGGGGGTAAAAAATTGAATGATTTCATCTGCCATTTGTTCAATTGACCATGTCATAATCAATTATCTCCTTCGAGTTTTAAAAACTCGATATCATTTTTATAATTAGTTCCTTGAAAAATTCTTTGAACGAAAATACCAGGTAAATGAATATTTTCTGGAGCAATTTCTCCGACTTCAACTAGTTTCTCAACTTCAACGATTGTTGTTTTTGCAGCCATGGCCATTAAAGGCGAAAAATTTCTAGCAGTTTCTTTAAACCATAAATTTCCATATTTATCACCAATCTCTGCTTTGATGATTGCAAAGTCTGCATGGAGAGCAGTTTCTAAAATGCAGGGACGATCAAAGTTTTTTACATCTTTTCCTTCTGCAATTAAGGTTCCATAACCAGTTGGAGTATAAAATGCCCTGATTCCCATTCCAGCGGCGCGAATTCTTTCAGAAAAAGTCCCTTGTGGAACTAGTTCTACTTCAATTTCTTTAGAGAGAAGTCTCGTTTCAAGATCGGGGTTACCACCGACATAGGAGCAATAAGCTTTTTTGATTTTATTTTGAACTAATACCTTCACAAGTCCGCGACCTGAGTTTCCAATGTTATTTGAAATGACAGTTAAATTTTTTACGTCTATTTCTGTAATTGCATCGATTAAATTTTCAGCAATTCCACAAAGTCCAAAACCTCCGGACATCAGCGTTGCACCAGAGTATAAATCAAATAAAGCCGCTTTTGCATTTTTATAAACTTTTGGATTTTCCATATTAATTCCTTTAGTTTCTTTTAAACACTTGATTAAGTCTTTCAAAGGCCAATTCTAATTCTGACTGATTAATAATAAGTGGTGGAGCTAAAATTATTCTATTATTTTGCGAAACAAGATAAAGGCCGCTTTCGAAAAACTTTTTCCATTCAATCGTTCGATTCATATCGATAGCGGCTAAATGACCAATTTGTCGAATTTCAGTTACAATAGAATGATTCTTTAATTTTTCTAAATTTTGTTTAAAAATGTTCTCAATACTTTTTTGATGAGAAATAAAATTTGCATCTGAAAGAATTTCAAGAACACCTTCCATCGCGGCGATTCCAAGTGGGTGAGCGTAATTTGTCAATCCACAACATAAAACGTTGTCATCGTAATGATTGGCAATTTTTTGACTCATCCAAACCGCACCAAAAGGGATCATACCGCCGGTGATTCCTTTGGCCATACAAACCAAATCTGGCTTCAGATGAAAATGATGAAAGCCAAATGGAAGTCCTGTACGATTAAAACCGCAGACAACTTCATCTAAGATGAAAAGAATATTAAATTCCTGACAAATCTTTTGTATTCCATCCCACCATTTTTGGTCTGGAATGATGACTCCATTTCCTCCGGTAATTGTTTCCAAAATAATCGCAGCAAAATTTTGACTCCCATGACTTTTAATAATTTCTCGGGTTATTTCGATTGCATTTGGTAAATTTGGCTCAGGTATTCTAACCACCCAATCATTAGGAAGTTGATGGGGAGGATTTCTCCAGTCACCAGTTACACTTAAAGCCCCCATGGTTGCTCCATGGTAAGAATTACTTCTTGCTAAAACTAACTTCTTTTTTGTAATGTCTCTTGCAATTTTGAGAGCGTTTTCTACTGTTTCGGCCCCACCCGTTGTATAAAAAATTTTTCCATCATTAAAACCGAGCAATTGAATTAATTTATTAGTGGATTCATCTTTTTTGGGATAAATAGCTTTAGGAGACGCGATTGGTATGAGACCTAGTTGCTCTTTTATTTTATTTATAATTACCGGATGGTTGTATCCGTAATGAGCTTGATAACTAATAGAAGTAAAATCGATGACGTCTTTACCTTCAGGTGTAAAAAACTTAACACCCGAAACTTTTTCCATTACAAAATTGCTGGCATTTTTTTGTTTAGTCCAAGTGAATAGGTAAGGGTGATCCATTAAATATCCTTTATTTTTTCAAAATGATTTTTTAAAATTTTAAATCTAAATTCCTTATAGTCAGCATCGTATTTTGGGCATCCTCTCCAAAAATGAACTTCTCCTAATTTAAAGTCTGCAACTCCACCTCCGCAAGTAAATGAAGGGTCTTGTGCGCCATTTTCAAAATGTGAACAGATGGATTTTGGAAATTCATCATGATCAGTTAAGAGTTCCTTTAGACTTAATAAGCTGTCTACTTTTCCAGCTTTTTGTTCTAGAAGTTTGAAGCGGTTAAAAGTTGTTGAACTCATCGATGATTTATCTTCTAACTTTGAGACATTAGGGCCAAGACAATGATTAGTATGAAAAACATTTCCAATTTGTTTCTCTTTTAATTCACCTACACATTCATTAATAACAGGAGTCACTTCAAAATGCTTACCCCCAACAAGTGAAGAGAGAAGATAATTGTGTCCAGAAGTAACTCTAGCTGAAAGAAGTACTTTTTCCATTTGCTCTAATGATTTTTGTTGAATGACTTTTCGAACCAAAACAGGCCAAATAACGCCAAGTTGTGCTTTGTCGGTATTAATATTATTAACACCAATCATCTGAAAATCGGTATTAATTCCCATGAGCCCAACACAGCCCACTAAAGAAAGAATAACTTGTGCTGGTTGATTATTAATTTCAGGTATATTTAACAGGCATAAATAGTTTTTTGCTGATCGATGCATATCCCAAGTTTGACCAGCTAGTACTTTGGTTGAGGTTTGAACATGAATAGTTGAACAACCTTCATCTGGTAATTGAATGTCACGAAAATCAGTATAGTTATTTAAAATAACTATATCTGTTTTAGATAAATTTGAACCTTTAATAATACCTTCGAGTTCTTCACAAATGTCTGGGGCAAATTGTTGGCTATGATAAAATTGTTGTAATGCTAGCTCATCAAGTTGTTTCATAAGTTTTGGATTTTTGGCCAACATGAGATCTTTTCTTATTTGGGCCAGCTCATAAATAGCTGTTTTATATTCCTCGCCGTGATTTAATCCCCAGTCAAAATGAGATTGTCCTTCGCTGTAATCAATCAAAGGAAACATGCAATTTGTATTCATGATTTTAAAAACTCCTTCATAGCATCAAAGCTTGGAGCAATGACATATCGACCATCAACGGATTTTTTGAACATCTTTTCAACTTGGGCAGGTAGGTTACCTTTGAAATAGCCAGTACCGTTGCTGATATTTAAGACATCTAAATCGTATTGTGTTAAGTAAGTTGAGATTTTTTTCTGAAACTGCTGCATTGTTTGAATGTATTCACTAGAATTGCTTTCAATTTTTTTGAATGCTTTGAAATAGGTGTTTAAAGAAAACTCATCTCCGTCCCATGTGCTTATTAACATGAGAGGTTGTTCTAGGAAATATTGAGTTGATGTGAAAACTAACCCTGATTGACCACCTGTAAAAATCATTCCTGCATCCGGTGAAATATCAGAAAGAGAAGAAGCAAAATAAACGTTTGAATTGTAATGATACATTTGTGAAGCTGTTTCATTATAAATTAATGCAGTATTAAACTTTTTACAAATTTCCTTTAGCTCTCTAAGAAATTCATGAGGAACTTTTTCCATGGTTTTTTGAAGGACTGGTTCTATCCAAACTGCTAAGGCAGGAGCTTTTGAAAGCTCCAATTCTAGATCTTTCAGTACAGATTTAAAATTATTTTCGTTTGGATTATCTAGTTGATGCACTTGAAAGTAGGGATCTTGTTCATAACTTAAACTACGAGACAAGTTTGAACCATTCCCGAAAAAATGATTTTTAAAAGTAATCATTCTGTTCGTATTACTATTTTTAACTTGATCGCTTGATTTAACCCAAATACTTTTAATAACTTTATCTGCACATTCTGACTGACCTGAACATGTATAGCCATGTCTTAGATCTTCAGGAAGTTTGAGAAAAATTTCATTTATAGATTCTAAAAACTGAGCAGAGACAAAATTTGATAAACATATTTTGTTAACCATGTAGGGAAGTTGATTTTCGACATAATCTTTTTGAATCGCTTCTATTGAAATCGGCATGTCAATAAAATGGCCCAGCTTTAATTTACTTTTTTTCCAGCCTGCATTTATTGAATAGTAAAATACATCTCGATGAGCTTCAAAATCAGGATAATCTTCTTTGTAGTAGTCTTGTTCAATTGCACCTAAAGATAAATTAATATTTAACATGGCAGCCGCAAGACGATCTCGATTTCTTCCTTTGATTTTCTTAATTCCTTTAGTGATTGCATAGGCCGAAGTGGCATATTTTAATGATCTACCTAGTCCACTATGTGCATGAGTCGGGTGAATCGTTAGATCAAGCATGTAAAGACTATCTTCATCTTGATAGTGTGGATCTTGGCGAACCCCTCTTTCTAATGGATACAGTTTTAGAGGCCCAGCAAAAGAAATACCAACGAGTTCATTTTTAAATAGTAATCCTAGGCATAGAGAGTTCTTGTTTAAAACCGTGTGTTCGAATTTTTCGATATCAGTTTGCCTTGCTGGTTCATAAACTGTTTTTTGCAAGTTGATGATACTTTCGCGATAATCTAAAAAATTATAATGTCCAATTTCAATCAATTGATAATCTTGATTAAATGACATTAGTTTTTGTATTTTTTCTTTGACTTTGTCGAATGATGATTTAGGGTTTAGTAATTGAAAAATTTTAGTTTCAATTAAAAATGAATGCCAGTCATACATATTATTCTGTAATGAATGATTCACTTCTATTGATTGAACTGATGTATTTTTCTTGCTTTGACATAGTTCTTCGATGATTAAGGCCAATTGAGTGAAAAGAAAGTCTAAATCAGTATCGTTGAAATTTGTATTGAGACGAAATCTTAATGTTTGATTACCTGCTGGATAATAAAGAAGACCATATTTAAATCTTAGATCAACAAATTTGTTTAATAAAGTAGGATCCGCTAAGTCAAAAGCAAACGCTAGTCCATTTAACCTTGGTCGATTAATATGTTCAGGGTAGTCGTTTAAAAGCTTAATCAATCTTGGATAGACTTTTTCACTCATGGAAATAATTCTACTTTGCGCTTGATCTAGGCTTATGGCATGAGCATATCCACGAATACATGAAGCTACAGAGAATTCTTCACCTTTAAAAACGTTTTTTGTCTCTTTATGTGAAAGGACAATTCCGATTTGAGCTTTTTTTGCACATGTCACATAGTCAGGATTTAATTGTTCGCCATTGACATCTTTCATGTTTAATTGGCGATGCCAAAAAAACTCTTTTCCTAAGTGAAAGCCAGTTTGAACTTCATCATGAATAACTGGTACTTTAAATGTTCGAGCTAGAAGAATTAATGCGGTATGAAACCTATCTGTAGAGTAGCAATCGCCACCTTCACATTGCATTGGCTCTACAATAACGGCGAAAATTTGCTTAGTGAGTAGCTTCTCTCTAACTTGTTTTAAAACCTCGATCTCTTTTTTTAAGGTCAGATTGAACTTTGCTTCTTCTTCCCATTTTGTTGGAATAGAAAAATCTTTTTTGGAAGAATCATTCCAAATAAGGCGCCAATTTTCTGGGAAATTCTGATGAATAACTCCATCATTTGCTTCTGGATATGGAACATATTCTGCTAAGTAATTTTGCCATTCAAATGGTTCTCTTTTAGATTTATTCCAAGTCGCTGCGAGAGTCACCATCATACGTCCATGGAAAGATCCTTCAAAGGCGAGGACTTTATTGGCCATTTTATTGAATCTTGTCCTGTAGGCATAACCGAGAGCTGTTTCATTAGCTTCTGCACCTGAGTGTACAAAAGTTAAATAAGTTTTTTTCCAATTGAGTTTACGATGGAGAAAGTTTATGAATACTTTTCTTAATTCTTTAAACTCAGATGTTGTCGGATCATTGGTCCATGATTCTTGAAACTGGCAAGTTCCAAAAAAAACCGAAGCATTAAATCCGTGTCCAAGTGTGGCAATTTGAGAAGCAGCATCGAGAAAATAATGAGTTTTACCATCTTCACCAACAACTCCCATATATGGGCCAACACTATTTTTTAAATCCGACAGATAAGTTTTTTTCTCAGCAGGTATTATTTTTGAATCATAATATTTTTTTAATACTTCCAAACTTTTTTTCGCATCGTCAGCGTTGATTAAAGTTAATTTCATTTTTTCCTCTTAATTACAAAATATCTTTTTTTATAATTTGGTCTAAGTAAGTTATAAATTTATGGCCGTGATTTTCCATCATTTTGGGAAACATAGAAATAGGGGTCATCCCTGGAAATGTATTAATCTCATTAAGTAGAATCTCACCAGCATCTGTATAGAAAAAATCTATTCTTGAAAGATGACGTAGCTTTAAGTGTTGAAATGCTTTATGAGCATATTCTTGCATTTTTACAACGGCATCTTTTGGTATATTAGGGGCAACTATTTCTGTAGTGGTCTTCGACTTTGGATTATATTTTTCTTCAAATGAATAAAATTTTGAAGGACAAACAATCTCACCAGGAAGAGTCGTGATAATTTTGCCATCAAATTCATATGCTGAAATTTCTAACTCTCGGGCATTTACCATTTTTTCAACTAAAACATAGTCAGAGTATTGGAAAGCTTTTTCAATTTTTGTTTGAATATCGTTTGCCGAATTGACTTGAAAACAACCCACGCTCGATCCTTGAGAAGCGGCCTTTATAAATATTTTTCCATATTTTTCAAACATTGTTTTTGCTTTTGAAATTTCATCTATAGAACTCAAATAAACAAAAGGGGTATTGGGAATATCAAGTGAGTTGAACCAAAGTTTGCTAGTTACTTTATTAAAACATACTTGCGAAGCTTCTGGTCCACAACCCATATATGGTAAATTTATTAATTCAAAAAATGTTTGAATTTCTCCAGTTTCTCCTGGAGGACCATGTATGACTGGAATGGCATAAGAGAGCAGATGGTGATTTGCTCCATCAATCAATTCGCGATTTAAATTAAGTTGAACTTCTCTTTGATCTTCTAAAATGAATTTCTTAGATTTGGTCATTTGAACTTTAAATACGTTATATAAATTTAACTGCTTTAAAGTTTCATAAACATAATTGGCAGAAACACCAGAGATGTCGTGCTCTGTTCCGCCTCCGCCCCATAATAAAAGTATATTTTTTTTCATCGCCTAATCCTTGGGTTTTAGGGCAAACACATCTTGTGTTTGCCTTTAAAAATTATTGTCTAAATTTTGCTGGAACCTTCATGTTTTGGAGCTCTGTAAATTTTTGTATTGTTTCTTCGATTGTTAAATTAACTGATTTCATTTCTCCATGAGCTCTGACTGAAAAAGAATGAGATTCCATTTCTCTGTCACCTATAACTAACATGAATGGAATTTTAGCAGTTTGAATTTGACGTGTTTTATAACCCATTGTTTCGTTACGATCGTCAAGTCTGACTCTGAAACCTAAATCTTTCATTTTCTGGCAAACATTCGATGCATATTCTAAGTGCTTATCAGTTGATATGGGAACAATCACTGCTTGTTCAGGAGCAAGCCAGAAAGGAAATACACCAGCGATATGCTCTAGATAAACACCGATAAATCTTTCAAGTGAACCTAAAAGGGCACGGTGAATAACGACTGGTCTTTGTTCAGTTCCATCTTGAGCATTAAACTTTAAATCAAATCTCTCAGGAAGTTGAAAATCTAATTGGATCGTACCAAGCTGATGACGTCTTCCGATAGCATCAGATATTTGGATATCAATTTTAGGGCCATAGAATGCTCCATCGCCTGCATTGATATGATACTCATGGCCTGAAGAATCTAGTGCTACTTTTAGAGCATTTTCAGCAATGTCCCAAGTCTCATCACTTCCTAATTTTGATTCAGGTCTAGTTGATAAACCAATTTTTATATCTGAAAATCCGAAATGGTCGTAGCAAACAAAAAACATTTCAAGCAGCTTTTTAATTTCTTCTTGAATTCCTTCAAGCGAGATAAAGATATGGGCATCATCTTGGCAGAATGAACGAACTCGAGTTAGTCCTGCTAGAGACCCTGCTAATTCAAAGCGATGTAATCGTCCGAAATCTGCAAAACGCATTGGAAGATCACGGTAAGAATATTTAAAGTGAGAATACATCAACATATGACAAGGACAATTCATGGGTTTCATGGCAAATTCACGGTTGTCAATTTGTAACATATACATGTCGTCTTTGTAGTGAGCATAATGCCCTGAAGTTTTCCATAGATCTGTATCTAGCATCATCGGAGTGATGACTTCAGTGTATTCATATTTTTGATAAATTCTTCTCATGAAAGAAACCAATTCATTGTAAACAATTGTTCCTTTTGGCATAAAAAAAGGTGAACCAGGAGCGATAGAATCAAATAAAAAAAGTTCCAACTCTTTTCCTATTTTTCTATGGTCTCTTTTTTTAGCTTCTTCTAAAAAAATCAAATGATCTTCAAGTTGTTTCTTTGTCGTAAAAGAGACAGCATAAATTCTTTGAAGCATTTTATTTTTGGAGTCTCCTTTCCAGTAAGCTCCAGCTGTATTCATTAATTTAAAAAACTTTGGAAGATGCCCAGTGTTTTCCACATGGGGTCCCCGACAAAGATCAATGAAATCCGCTTGTTCATAACAAGAAATTTCTTGATCACTAGGAATTCCTGAAACAACTTCAACTTTGAGTGGCTGATTTAAATCTTTCCAAAATTTTAAATTTTCTTCTCTTGAAAAAACTCTTTTTAATATTGGGTTTTTCTCATCGATGATCTTATGCATTTCCATTTCAATTTTTTCTAACTCATCATCATGGATTTTATGTTCCATATCGATATCGTAATAAAATCCATTTTCAATGGTTGGACCGATTCCAAATTGAGGATTGTATTTTTTATAGAGTCTCGATATGGCATGGGCCATGAGATGGGCCGTAGAGTGTCTGATAGTTTCTAAATCGTATTTTGCCATGATAAGTCTCCGAAAAATCAAAAAAATGACATTTTAAATTGGGCATAGAATAGCAATCCTAGGCATATAAATCAATGAGTTAAAATAGAAATTCGTAAAAATCTTACAATGCTTTTGACGCTCTGACTTTAATATGATAACTGTTCTCAACCAAATTTTTAATTTGGACTTTTTTAAGGAAGGTTTTATATGAATTCAATTGAAGTTTTAAAATCAAATAGTGACATACATCCTGCCTTGTCACTTTTTAATGATGAATTAGAACTATCCAAAAAAGATCAAGAATCTGTCAATAAGTCAGATATAGGTCGTTCATATTACCAATTAGGTAAAATTTATTATGATAAAGCAGATTTAGTTAAAGCAGAGGATGCTCTAATCAAATCTTTAACTTTTGCAGAACCTATAAAAGATGGGTTTACGATATTAAAAGCGTATGGTTTTTTAATTAGAATTGCCTCAGAGCGTCTTGAAGATCAAAAAGCTCAAAAATACATTATTGAAAGTGAAAAACTTATTGAATTACTTTCAAGAAATCTTCCTACTTTAAATGCAGAATATTTTTACAATCTTGGCGTTGTTAAAAATTATAGCGGTCTTTTCGAAGAAGCTAAGAATAATTTTGAATTGGCCTACAAAAAAGCTGCTGAAGAAAACGATCCTGAATTACTTTCTAAATGTCTTTTGGCCTTAGCGACTAATTCTTTTTATCGCAAAGATTTTGAGCAAACAATTCGTTTTTTAGATCAATTAAATGATTTATTAAAAATAATTAAAAAATACTATTTGTCTGGAGCGATGTATTCTTATTACGCAAAAGTTTATATTGAGTTAAATGAGAATGAAAAAGCACTTAATTATTTCAAGTTGGCCAATGAATATCTACAGTCTAAGAAATGTTGGAATTTGTATGGATATATTCTTTATGGAAAGGCAACTGCTTTAAAGAAAGCTGGGCAATTTGAAACTTCTTTAAATTTATTTCATTTAGCACAAGAATCGATTGATACTAATTTATTTAAGCGTCTAAATAAATTAATTGAGTCTGAAATTGAAGATGTTAACGATTCAACAGTTGATTTATATCTCGATAGAACAAATAGAAAAATCGTTGAAAAAAGTTTAGGAACTATTGATTTCAAACATCGCTTTGTACTCCTTGAAATCTTGTTTCTACTTTCTAAAAACCCTGGAATTTATTTCGATAAAGAACAGTTGGCGAAAATGATTTGGAAAGATGAATATAATCCATTAATCCACGATAAACTTATCTATACTTCTGTTTCTCGTTTAAGAAAACTTATTGAACCAGATGATGCAGATACTAAGAGAAAATATATTATTCGCGGGAAAGATGGCTATACTTTCAACCCACAAGCCAAAATTAGATTTCATATGGAAGTTAAGACAAATTCTGATCGTGCCATAGGAAATGTGGATTTAAGCTCACCTGTTTAAATGTATTCTTTCAATGTTTATCACCAGGGCAATCAACTTGATGATTTGCTTTTATTAAAAATCTCTGAAATAGATCAGAGAAATATGGACCATTCTTGGAGCTATGAGTCTTGGTTAGATTTAAAGAAGATCAACGAAATTTTATTAGTAGTGCTAGAATTTGAAAATGAACCTGTTGGTTTTGTACTTTTTCTTGTTCAGCCCATAGACGCATTCGCCCATCTTTTGTCTATTGCCATTGAAAATCAATTTAGAGGGAAAAAATTGGCCAATCAATTATTGGAATTAAGTTTTTTAAAATTAAATGAAATTGGCATAAAAACAATACAACTTGAAGTTTCAACAAAAAATAGTGTTGCTCAAAATTTGTATCAGAAATTTGGTTTTTATACTTCAAGATGCGTTGCAAAATTCTATAGAAACGGCGAAGACGCTTTAATTATGCTTAAAGAGAATTAAGAAGTTTGCAATTTGTCGTAATTCTGTTATATTAACACACGTAATTACATTCATTTGTAGTTATCCCAAATTTAAAATAAATCGAATTTATTTCGATCTTTGATAAGGGTGGATTTTGTCCGCCCTTTTTTTTTACATAAAGAGGAATAATGGTAATAAAAGAATTTATTAATCCATTAGAAAAAAAATTTTTTGACTTATGTTCTCAAGTAGTAACTGGAGAAGGTCTATCATTGTATGATGTCGAGTGGACACCTGGTTCACAGGTATTGACTGTTTTTATCTATGATAAAAATACCAATTCAGCTGTTATTGAAGATTGTATAAAAATTGACCGAGCTTTATCGCCATATATTGATTCAGAAAATTGGATGCCTGAGAATTTAACTTTGGAAGTTTCTTCTCCAGGACTTTTTAGACATTTAAATCAAGTAGAACACTTTAAAATGGCCGATGGCCAAGAAGTGCAACTAACCTTATTTAAAAAAATCGATTCGGATCATATTCCAGATTTTCCAAAAGCATTTAAAAATAGCACTAAGTTTAAAGCGAAATTATTAAATGCTGCCAATGAGAAAATTACTATTGAGTTAAAAGGAATTAAGTTAGACATTAATTATAATGATATTAAACGAGCAAATTTAGAAACTGATATAAGCTCTAAAAAAGAGTCTTAACAGAGAAGGATTATTTATGAATTTTTCAGAATTAGGTAGAATGATTGAAACATTAGGAAAAGACCGTGGAATCGATAAACGAGTTGTTGTTCGAGCAATTGAGCAGGCGTTTCTTGTAACTGCAAGAAAAAAGTTTGGGATTCAAGGGGAATATGAAACTCGCTATAATGACGCTGAAGATGAAATTGAAATTTTTCAATACAAAAACGTAGTAGAAAGCGTTAAAGATCCAATTATTGAAATTAATTTAAATGAAGCAAAAAACCTTGATGGAGACGTTGAAGTTGGAGATCAGTTGGGTATTCGTATTGAAAATCCTAACTTTACAAGAGTTGATGTTCAGACTGCTCGTCAAATTATTTTTCAAAAAGTTAGAGATGCTGAAAGAGAAATTTTATTTTCTGACTTTAAACACCGTGAAGGTGAGTTAGTTACAGGTATCGCTAGAAGATATGAAAGAGGAAACGTTATTGTTGACCTTGGTAAATCTGATGCGATTTTATCGAAGAAAGAGATTATCCCTGGAGAAAATTTTAAAACAGGTGATAGAATTCAAGCATACTTATCAGAAGTTGTTATGACTAATCGTGGACCTGAAATTCGTTTATCGCGAACTAGTCCAATGTATTTAGTAAAATTATTTGAAATTGAAGTTCCGGAAATCTTAGAAGGCTCAATTGAAATTAAATCTGCGGCAAGAGAACCAGGACAAAGAGCAAAGATTGCTGTCTATACATCAGAGAAAGATGTTGATCCAGTTGGTGCATGTGTTGGGATGAAAGGTTCAAGAGTTCAAAATATTGTAAATGAACTTCAAGGTGAAAAAATTGACATCGTAAGATGGAATGCTGATGTAGAATATTTTGCAAGAGCTTCGCTTGCTCCTGCTGATATCGCAAATATTCAAGTTGATCAAGCTTCAGGATCTATGGACGTTGTTGTTGAAGAAGATCAATTATCTTTGGCGATTGGTAGAAGAGGACAAAATGTTCGATTAGCTGCAATGTTAACAGGATATAAGATCAACATTATTTCAAAAGCTAAATTACAAGAGAAAATTAAACGAGCTGTTGAAAGCTTAGTTCAGATTTCAGGAGTAAGTGATGCGAGAGCTCAAATGCTTGTTCAATCAGGAATTATGTCGATTGCAGATTTATCAGCACTTGATGCAAGTACATTATCTGAAATCGTTCATTGTTCTGAAGATGATGCACAAAATATTTTGAAAGCTACTCACGATGCTATTTCAGCTGGAACAATAAACCTTGAGCAAACAGATGAAGAACTGATTTCAGCATCAGCTATTCCAGCTTATAAAGGAATGATTGAAAAGCATAGAGAAGTTGATGGAGACTCAAAAGATAAGTTCTCTGAAGCAGAAAGAAGATTGAGAGAAGAACTAGCAGCATTTAAATTAAAATAATTAATTAATTGGAGATATCTTTATGGCAAAAAAAGTTTTTGAACTTGCCAAAGAATTAGGGATCGGACCACTCGATTTAGTAGAACAACTAAAGACCAAAGGGTTTTCTGTAAGAAACCATATGGCAGAACTTTCAGATGAAGATGTCTCAAAGTTTATGTCGCTTATTTCGACTGCTAATGAAGAAAAAGTTGAAGTTGAAGTAAAAAAGAAAGTTGTTCGGAAAAAAACGGTAGAGCCAAAAGAGCAAAAAGTTGCAGTTAAAACTACGACGAAACAAGCAGTTGAAAAAAGTGCTGATTCTTCTACAACATCTGAAAAGAGTGTCACTTTAGAAACTAAGAAAAGTGCAGGCTCAGTTGTTAAGAAAAAAGCAACAGTGATAAGAAGAAAGTCCGATGAAAAAGATTCTGATTATGAAAATCACGATGAAGATAGTTTAAGTACTCAAACTTTTGAGGAAAAATTTTCTTCAAATGAAGAAGAGCAACAATTAGATGGCCAAGATTTGCAATCTGATTCGTCTGATGAAACGATAAAGACAGATTCTGTTAAAACATCTGGTTTAAGAGTTGTATCAAAAGCCCCTCAAAAACCAGTGGCCAGTTCAGCAGCTGAAGAAAGCCGCGCTCTTCCAGAGAAAAAAGTAACTGGTGAAAAAACTCACCGGTTTACTCCTGTTTATATTCCTTCAAAAGATCCAGCACATGTTGAAAGAGAAGCAAATCTTAATAGAGCTGTAAAATCTGTTAATTTAGATTCTCAAGAAGATATGGAAGATGATGATGATTTGTCTAAAAAGAAATTAGATGATGATTCATCAAATAAAAAGCGAATGGGTGGCCTTGCATCGATGATGACAGGGAAAAAAGCAATTACATCAAAATCTCAGGCCATTAATATGACCAGAGCTGAGGATGAAATTAAATCCTATGCTGCTGCTTTGAGTGGAACAGGACGTCCTATTTATACTCAAATCATGAGGAAAAATGATTACATGGGACCAACTAAGCAGACAGAAATTACTGAAGTTAAAGAGTCAAAAAGAGTCGTTCAAATATTTAAAGGTGTTGAACTAGGTGAACTTGCTAAAAAACTTTCGGTTAAGTTTAAAGATTTAGTCGATAAATGTTTAGATTTAAATTTACTTGTTAAAGAAACAGATTATGTTGGATTAAAGTTAGCTCAGGATATTTGTTCACTTTACAACTACAGAGTTGAAAATAAAGCATTTGACGAAGATAAGATCATTGGTAAAAAAGTTGAGACAACGGATGAAAAAGCGAAATATCCTGTTCGTCCACCAGTGGTGGCCATCATGGGACACGTTGACCATGGGAAAACGACTTTATTAGATACGATACGAAAGGCCAAAGTAGCAGATGGAGAAGCCGGAGGAATTACTCAACATATCGGTGCTTATTCTGTTAAAACAAACGATGGAAAAACAATTTCATTTTTAGATACTCCTGGTCACGCGGCCTTTGCGGCCATGAGACAACGTGGAGCAAATGCGACAGATATTGTGATCTTAGTTGTTGCAGGTGATGATGGGGTTATGCCTCAAACGAAAGAATCGATTAAATACTGTGCGAACGCAGAAGTTCCTATTATTGTCGCAGTTAATAAGATGGATAAGCCAGGAGCAAATCCTGATCGAGTGAAGCAAGAGTTAACTGAATTTAACTTAATGCCTGAAGATTGGGGAGGGCAGACTCAGTATGTTCATGTTTCAGCATTAAAAGGCCAAGGAATTGATGAATTACTTGAAGCCATTTTATTACAAGCTGAAATTCTAGATTTAAGAGCTAATCCAAAAGGAAATGTTGAAGGTATCGTTATTGAGTCTAAGATTGAAGCCGGTAGAGGTCCAATGGCCACTATTTTAATTCAAGAAGGAACACTCAATAAAGGTGACTCCATCGTAGTGGGTGAAACTCATGGTCGAGCGAGAAGCTTGACTGATCACACTGGAACAAATTTAAATAGTGCTGGTCCTTCAACTCCTGTTCAAATTTTTGGATTAGAAGGATGTCCAACTCCAGGTGATAAACTTAATGTCGTCAAGAATGAAAGAGAAGCGAAAAAAATTGCAGAAAATAGAATTAATGAAAGAAAATTATTAGTTGCAGCTCCTGAGAAAAAGAAAACTTCTCTTGAAGATTTCTTTGCAGCATCAAGCGGAAAAGGCGAAGAGCAAAAAGTATTAAACTTGATCATTAGATCGGACGTTCAAGGATCTTATGAGGCAATTAAATCGGCACTTGAGACTTTAGGAAATAGTGAAGTAACCGTAAAAGTAATTGGTGGTGGCGTAGGTCCAATCACTGATTCAGATGTTAATTTAGCTTCAGCTTCCACAGGATTTATTATTGGCTTTAATATGAGACCGGTTACAACTGCAAGAAAAATGGCAGAAGATAAAGGTGTCGATATTAAAAATTATTCGGTTATTTACGAATTAATTAATGACGTGAAATTGGCACTTGAAGGCCTTCTAGATCCAGAATTTGTTGAAGAATTTATTGGACGGGCCGAAGTTAGAGAAGTTTTCAATATTCCAAAAGCCGGAGTTATTGCAGGTTCATATGTTATCGATGGAAAAATTGCTTCAGGATGCAGTATCCGGTTACTCAGAAATGGTAAAATTATTCATGATGGAAAAATGTCATCTCTAAAACGATTTAAAGATGATGCAAAAGAAGTTAAGAATGGTTATGAGTGTGGTATTGCACTTGAAAATTATACAGATATTAAGTCGCAAGATATTTTTGAAGCATACATGATGGTTCAGAAAAAACGGACTTTAGATGATGTCGCTGGTTTTACGACTTCTGGTTCAAAAGAACAAAGACCAGTGCTATAGTTTATGGTAAAAAAGAATCCATTTAAAAAAGACAAATTCGAAGAAAGGCTGTTGAATGATCTCAATAGCCTTCTTAGAATGGACTTACGTGATCCTCGTTTACAATTTGTCAGTTTTACCAAAGTAGAATTATCTCCAGATTATGCCTATGCCACTTGTTATTGGGATACTTTTAAAGTGGAAACCCGTGGAGATGCTAAAAAAACGCTAGAAGATGCAAAGGGAAAGATGCGGACGATGCTTGCCAGTCGAATGGAAGTTAGACATGTTCCCGCTTTAAACTTTGTTTACGATAATCAATTTGAAGAAGAAAAGAAAATCGTTGAGTTGATTAAAAAATCCCAAACAGAAGAATAGTTTTTTTCATGAATGACATTTCTGATCCATTAATTTTTAATGTCTATAAACCAGTTGATCTCTCTTCGTTTAAATTAGTGTCACATTTTAAAAGAAATTTAGATTTTCCCTACGGAAAAATTGGTCATTTTGGGACACTTGATCCATTTGCTGATGGAGTGTTGTTAATTGGAATATCTGGTGCGCAGAGAATGAACGACTATATACATAAATATTATCCTAAAGTGTATAGAGCAAAGGGTTTTTTTGGCCAAAAAAAAGATTCAGGTGATTTAACAGGATTAGATCTCGAGAAGAAAGATATAAGTCTTCATTTTCAAAAAATGAGTAAAAAAGAGTTAGAGAGTTTTCTTTTGCAAAAATTTCAAGGGAAGTATTGGCAAAGTCCTCATGCATTTTCGGCCGCAAAACATCAGGGGAAAAAATTATACGAATATGCTTTGAAGGGAGAGTTGGTTGTTAAAGAGCAGAAAGAGCGATTTATTCATTCATTTGAAATTTTAAATTTTGAATATCCTCATATTGAATTCACCGTAAGTGTTTCTTCAGGAACATATATTCGTTCGCTCTTTGAAGAAATGTCAGAACATTTATTAGGTGTTGGACATTTGATATCTCTAACGAGAATACAGATTGGCCCATTTAAATTAGAAGATTCTTTATTAAGTGAACAATTACCAAAAAAAGGTGAATCAGAGTCATATTTTAGGTTTGGGAAAAAAATAGATGAGTCTTTCATTCTCGATCAAATTGTTTTGAATGAATTTGACACTAAAAAATTTATACAAGGACAACTATTAAACGCAGAGTCAATCACTAGACTGGCTTGTCGCGAAGCGGCTACAGATGAATTGGTTTGGGTCAAGCATACAGATGGAATGCTTCTTGGATTAGGTGAAATTCAAAATGGTCATTTGAAAACTAAATTTAATTTACAAAAATCGGTCGAATTTTTCACTCAACATTTTAAGACGTTGTGATAGAATAATTTAAAATATTTATTGAGGAGTTTATTTTGAATACAACTTTTATTGCAATGGGTGTAGCGATTTTAGCAGCTGTTGGATTATTAGTCACAATTGGTGGTCTGAGTTTATTGTCAGGAGCACTCAATTTTTTATTTGTAAAACCTAGAATTGCTTTTTTAAAGTCAGGTCACGGTAAATCTGGATTTGCATTCGGATTAACTTGGGATCAATCTCAAGAAGATTTAAAATTCAATCAAATTCGAATCCAACTTTCTAACCCTTTTGGTTCACCTGCTCAAGTAGATATTATTCGTCAGTTTGATGGTTCAGATGAAGATTTTGCACTTGATTTGTCGATTGGTTCACAAATGGAAAGCATCTTTTCTGCAACTCATTTAGATAAAGCTTCAGTTGAAATAGAGGTTATGGCCGTTAAAGAAGGCGTTGCTCATAAAGAAAACTACAGAGCAATGGATTTTTTAAATAAAATTAGTAGTGCAAATTCTACTGTTGAAGAATTTAACAAAATACACAAGCGTGAGAAGGCGAATGATCTTTTTACTATTCCCGAAAGATCTTTTATCGCTGATCCTCTCCCGAGATCAAATAGGTCATTGAAACTTGCGACTAATCCGGAATTTGCTGGGCAATTTACAGCAACTGGTGATGGAGCTCAAGCTCAAGCACCTAAAGAAAATTTTTCAGTTTCTAAAGTTTGGATCGAGCCAGGATGTATTGTTTGCAATGCTTGTGAAGGCATTTTTCCTGAAGTGTTTGAAGTAACAAGTACGACTTGTTTAATTCGTCCTAATGCTCCATTAAACGATGGTTTAAGAATTTTAGAATCGGCCGAAGCTTGTCCTGTTGAAGTTATTAAATTTACCAGGGCCTAATTTAAATTAGTTTTTAAAATTTTCTACAAAGCCAGAACTAAACAAACTAGTTAATCCTTCTTTGTTGATTTCCCAGATACCTTCTAAAGTGTGTCCTTCAGTGATTAATGGGCATTCAAATGTTAATACAGGACATGAGTAGTGTTGTGGTCCATATTCTCCGAGTGAACCAGGAGTAGGATGATTCTCAAAATCTGCTTCAATCGGATATTGGTTAAATTTTTGGAGATATTCAGCTACTTCTTTGCATTTTCCATTGTAATTTAAGACTGGATACCATGAATGAAAGCTGAGAATAAAACGAGGAGGGTATTGGTCAAATAATGAAATAAGAAATTTGTTTTCTGGTTCTGATAAGGGTGAAGTGCCAGGATTGTACTTTGCCTCAGTAAATTGAGCTTGCCATTTGCTTGAAGGTAAATTTCTATTAAGATCCACTCCATTGGCATTTACACGAGTGTTATTAACAAAACCATCGATATTAACAATAGGTACAAAAATAATTGGAAGATTTAGTTCGCTATTTTCTTTTGCCCATTCTAATAATTTGGCGGCCAGGTGAGCTCCTTCGACTTCATCGCCGTGAACTGCACCTAGAACATAAAAATATTTTGAAGCATTTACTTCACTTTTATAGGCCAGTATGTCTCGATTTAAGATTGATTTTCCGGGTTTTAGCTCGATAAATTTCACAGTTCATCCTTCACTTTGTAAACGGCACATTGTCCTTCGGTTTCTTCTACTTCTATTTCTACATTTAAAAATTCAAATTGATATTTTTTTAAAACTTCTTTTTTTATTTCAGATGCTATGTACTTTGCCAGACGTTCAACGGATGAGTTTTCAATTGGTAATAATAATACATCTGATTTTGGAAAACTAAAAAAATCGCTTCGAGATGTAGTGATATGCCAATTATTTTGATGTTCATCTATTTTTAAATGAGAATTTTCTTTCGGAATAATCAATTTATGATCTAAAGCGTTGCAAACATCCCTGATAATTGGTTTGATATTTAAAAAATCAAAAACCATATCATCATTTAAATCGCGAGCTTCTCCGTAAAAACGAACTTTATAATTGTGACCATGAATTGGTTCGCGACTTCCATCCTTGAACATCATAAAATGGGATGAAGCAAAATTAAAATATTGTTTATAGACTTTTATTGCAAATGTTTCTTTCATCGAACTATACTTTTAACACAGTTAAAATAAATTGCCACGATAATAGTTTTAAGATTAAAGATTATGAAAAAAAATGAAGCGTTGAAATATTTAAAGCAATTTAAAGAGATATTTAATGAAAGTGAAGAAGCTTTAAAATCAATAGCAGTTCTTGAGGAACTTGCACAGCAATTACCCGAAAGTTCTACTTTAAAAAAGAGAATTACAGAAGCGGATTTAGAAATACCGCTTGAAGTTAGAGGAAAATCACCCTTATTTATGATTTTTGGAGACGGGGCCTGCCGTGGAAATCCTGGCCCTGGTGCATGGGCATCAATTTTACAAAAAGACAATGGTGAAATCATATCAAAGTCATCAGGTGTTGAGTTTTTGACTACAAATAACAAGATGGAATTAGATGCGATTATTAAAGGACTCAATTCCTTAATAGATTATTTTATGGATTCCGGTCATTCAAAAAGTGATGTGCCAGTTTATATTTTTTCTGATTCAAAATATGTGGTTGATGGACTTAATAGTTGGATGGCAAATTGGAAGAATCGATCTTGGAAAAAGGCCGACGGAAAAGAGCCTGAGAATGTTGATAAATGGAAAGAACTAGATATGATTTTGTCTAATTTTAAAAATGTAAATTATGTTTGGGTGAAAGGTCATGCTGGACATCCGCAAAACGAACTCTGCGATCAAATGTGCAATGAAGCACTTAATGAAGCAGGTTTTTAGGAATTGAGAATGGAAAGAAAATTATTCGTATTAATGTTTTTATTTTTAAATCTAGTAGCTTGTTCAACTATAGATAAGAAATCTAAAGACCATGAATTACCAACTCCGCAATTTTCAAAGTTACATAGTTACTTATGGTTTCAAACTAGTGGCGAATATCGTGCTTTAAGTTATCAAGCTTATAATTTAGGCACAAGGCTTTTAATGGATGACTTGCAAGATAAGCACAATAAGCCCCGAGCAGTTGTTTTTGATATTGATGAGACAGTTTTTGATAATTCATTTTCTGGTGCGTATGAATTAAAAAATAAATTGGAGTGGTCTAAAGAAAGTTTTAATAATTGGGTAAAAAAGCAAAATGCAGATCTGATTGCAGGAGCAAAAGAATTTATTGAATTTGCACAAAAAAATCGAGTAGAAGTGATTTTTATTTCAAATAGAACAGTGGATCAGATTGATGATACATATGAAAATTTTATGAAACTCAATTTGAAAGTAAAAAAGGAAAACTTTTACTTTCAATCAGAAGAATGGAGTAAAGAAACTCGACGGGCCCTGGTGGAAAAGAAATATCATGTAGTATTGTATTTTGGAGATAATTTGCATGATTTTAATAAGGCCTGGGATAAAAAGCCATATGATGAAAGAAAGAAATTGGTTGATGAAAATGCAAAAGAATTTGGGAGAAAATACATTATTTTACCAAATCCACTTTATGGGGATTGGGAAAAATATCTTCCAAAAGTGGAAAATCGCCTAGATTTGTTAATTGACCGATGAGTTTACTTGATCTTTAGTTCTCTCTCAATTATCGTATTATAAACGATGTTAATCCTATCAATAATGGAGTAAGAAAATGAAAAAAAGTTTAGTATTAGGGATGATGGTAACTTTAGCCTTATCGACTGCATGTAACAAAACAGTTGAGCCAAAAACAGAAGAAGAAAAAACATTTTATGCTATTGGAACAATGTTTGGTCAGCGATTGACTCAATTACAAATGTCTGATGCTGAATTAGATGCCATGGCACAAGGATTAAAAGACGCAGCTAAAAACGAAAAGCAAAAAGTAGACCCGATGGCCTATCAAGCAAAAATTCAAGAAATGTTTAAAACAAGAATGGAAAAAATGGCCTTTGACGTAAAAAAGAAAGGGACAGAGTTCATTGAAAATTTTGTTAAAAAAGAAGGAGCAACTAAAACAGCTTCTGGTTTAGCCTATAAGCATGTTACTGAAGGAACCGGTGCTAGTCCGAAAGAAACAGACATTGTTAAAGTTCATTACCATGGTACTTTAACAGATGGTACAGTTTTTGATTCTTCAAAAGAAAGAGGACAGCCAGTTGAGTTTCCTTTGAACAGAGTCATTAAAGGATGGACTGAAGGTGTTCAATTAATGAAAATTGGTGGAAAGACAAGATTTGTCATTCCTTCAGATCTTGCTTATGGTGATGCTGGTGCTCCTCCAAAAATTAAAGGTGGAGATACATTAGTATTTGAAGTTGAATTATTAGAAATTAAAAAAGGTGAGACAGCTCCAGCACCTGCTCCTGAAGCACCAAGAAAGAAAAAATAAGCGAAGTAAGTTTATAGGCCTCCCTTTGGGAGGCTTTTTTTATGGAAGAATATGAATATCGTAATTTTGGGTTCTACTGGTTTAGTTGGAAAGCATGTTTTAGAATTCGCTAAATTAGATGCTAGAATTAATAAAATTTATCTGATTACTAGAAATCCTATTTTGAATCAAATAGATTCACGCATTATAAATCTTATTCATGAGAATCTTTTTATTGACCAAGATTTCTTAAATACAAATCAAGTTGAAAAAATAGATGCAGTGTTGTGTACTCTTGGGACTACAATAAAAAAAGCCGGAACTAAAGAGAAATTTAATAAAATTGATAAAGACTTAGTTCTTCATCTTGCCAAAGTTTTTAAAGCATTTGGTGCGAATCATTTTAGTGTTGTTTCTGCTCTTGGGGCCAACCCCTATTCATCTATTTTTTATAATAAAGTAAAAGGTGAAATGGAAGAAGATCTAAAAAAAATTGATTATGATGTCTTAACTATTTTGCGACCTAGTTTGCTAATAGGTGAACGCAATGAATTTCGGCCATCAGAAAAAATCATGATATTTCTAGCTCCATTGTTAAATCAAGTTTTGATTGGAGATATGAAAAAGTATCAAGCAATTGATGCGAATCTAGTCGCCTTAGCTCTTTTTAATTCAATTTTTAATTCTGGTAATGGAATAAAAATAATTGAGAATGATCAGCTACTAAAGAAATAGAATATTATGTTAAGGGTTTTTGAAATCTAGTGGGAGAAAATAAAATTCACCTTTCTCTTTTTTCAGTCGGGCCATGAGTTCTCCTGTTTCTTTGGAGCGGATTATTCGATCAAATTCTTTGTGTTTTAATAAATCTGGACTTAAATTTAAATAGGCGTCAGCAATTTCATTATGCTCATTTAATGATTTGATACAGGCATTATATCGATCTAACTCTTTTCTCTCTTTACTATCAGGATCACACCAAGGGTTATAAGTTTTGGAAGGACAGCTAGCGTAGATAAACTTGTTTATCGGTTTAGTATTGCAGGCAAGCTTTGAGTCTATCCGATCTTTAGGATCAAATTTTTCAAATTTTTTATCATAATCGTATTTCAAATCAACCAATTGATTTTTCTTATTTGGATCTTTGGTTGTGGAGCTATTTGTCGATGAAGGTAAATTATTTTTTGGAGAAGGTGTTGGGCCGCTCACAAATGGTGAGAAATTGACATTGGATTGAGATTGGTTGGGTATTATTTCATAACGAAAGCTTCCATCTGGATTTTTAAATTTGGCCTCAAAAATAATTCCAGCTGGTCCATAAGTTCTTCCCTCTACACCTAAAAAATTGGGGTCATTTTTAAATTTATCTGGCAATCTTGATAGAGCTTCAATTTGATTATTGATTAAACTTTTTCTATCTCGGCAGGATTTAAAAGCGGCGTTTGTCTTACTTTCTTCGCTATAAGGATTGCAAAGCGGGTTCTTTGGGTCTGGACAAATGACGATACTTTGTCCTCTCGGATCGCCCCCGCACTCGGCATTGATATCTGATTTATATGAATTAAGGTCTACGACATTAATGAGTAATTTAGTTAAAAGAGTTTTTTGATTCATGAGTTCTAGAGCTTTTTCTTTTTCTAAAAGAAAAAATTTGTCATAGATATTCGCGAAATTTAAAAAGTATCTCTCTCTATCGGCACCAACAGCAAGGCTTTTATCAAAAGCATTTAATATTTCATCTTCTTCTTTAGTTAAAAGTTCTTTTGCATTTTTTATATTGCAACTTAGGCCGGTGACTTTTCTCGTTTTAATTAATTCATTTAAGCCATTTAAAATTTTTGATTTCCATTTGAGTGAATCATCTATGCTGGATATTTTACTTTTTAGGTCAGTTTCGATTTTACTTATTTCTTCGATGTCTTTAATTGAGCTTAGATCAATTTTTTCATAAGCCTTTTTGTATTTAATATAAACTGAGTTGAGTATTTCTTTTAAAATATCGATACCTTTTTCACAGTTTTCTAGTTTAGGATTTTCCAGGCAATACTTTTGAGCTTCTTTGATTGTGCTATTGATAGTTGTTTCATAGCTCGAATAAGAATTTTTCCATTTTTCATTTTCTATCCGACTATTTTCTTTAATCATTTGAATATTATGGTGTTCGGATTCAAGAGAATCGATTCTACCTCCATTTCCATTAAGAAATAGAATCGAGAGTTCATAGGCTTCTAACTGCAATAGTAAAGTTTCTGTTTGAGAGCCACTGCTATATCGATTTTGATTTAGTGATTCAATTTTGGCTTTGATTTTTTCTATTTCTCTTTGATAGATCTCATTTCTTAAATTCTCTTTTAAGTAAAAATTCATCGAAGCTTCTAGCATGAGTTTGAAAGATCTAGGCATTTCAGAATCTTCAGGTTTGCAGGTATTTTTTAAATTTAAATGGGTTACTTTAAATGGAGTAAATAATTCAAAGAATTTTATTGATTCTTGATCATTGTTGGTAGGTGCTATAATGGCCTGATCGAGATTTTGCGCCAAAATTGGTAGGCAAACTAATAATATGACGAAATACTTCATTTTAAATCCTTTCTACTATTATAAAAGGATTTATTTTTTTGCTAAAGAAGAATTACTAACTTATTAAAAATATTTATTGAATAAAAATGCTTTCCTTGCCCAAGCAGCCATTAATATGGGCAAGGAAAAGCTAAGATTACTTAGATCTCTTTAAACCAACATTTCGGTCTTAAACCAACTAAATCACCATTTCTTTTGGTGCAGGTACCGAGATGAATATCAGTTGATGAAACATCTTCGCTAATTGCTTTGTCACAGAGTGATCCTTGAAAATAGGTGTCTAGTCGACATTGTGCCTCAGGGTGATTGTCATCGGTGCGACTGACGACAGTTTTATTTGGAGTACTTACCGATAAAGCAGTTTTACCACCTCCTAATTTTTTAAAGAAATCAGCTAAGGCCATACCGGCCAGTGTGGTTCTCATGCAGATTGCACTTTCTTCGGAGTTAGGGTAAGTCTCATTGCACTTCTTTGTGACAAGAGCAGGAATTTTTAATTTTTTAACGACCTCAGTATTTCGATCATTTTGAAAAAATCTTCTAATGCATTTTAAGGAAGCATAATAGTCTGCTTGTCCCTCATTTGAGGCCCAGCGAATGGCTCCTAAGGCATCTGTTTTTCTTGGTGCTCCCCCTAGATGATGGCCTAATTCATGGCAGACGACCATGGCAAAAGCGTCTGGTGTAATACTCTCATGTCTTGCCAGTCCTCCAAACATTGATACATACCAAATTTTTCCAGTTGCTTCATCTCGATGAGCGTATGCATTGACCGTTCCATCATTCCAGTTTTTTACCATTTCAAGTTTTCCTGAAAGTCGTGCCACTTCAGGAGCATAAATTTTTGCAACGCCATCAATGATTTTGTTAAATTGGATTTGGCTAATGCCGCCTAAAGCTTTTAATCCAACAGGAATAAACATAGTGTTGTCTGGTACAATTCCTGTTTTACCTTCTAAGTCACAGGCATCAACAGCATTAAGAGATAAGACAAAGATTGCCGATACTGCGGCCAAGGTTTTAGTCAATTTTCTCATAACTCCTCCATGGGTTTTTAAGTTTTGAGACCCCCACATAATCTTGACTAATTAAGTATAAAAATTAAACTAACAATAAATGACTGTGAGAATGTTTGAGGATCTATGTATAAAATAGGTTTTTATGTACCATTAAAAGACGCTGAAAGGGTCAAAATGGCCTTATTTTCAAAAGGGGCAGGTAAATATGAAAACTATGATCAATGCTCTTTCGAGTATATTGGCAAAGGTCAGTTTCGACCTCTAAATGGAAGTCAACCAACTTTAGGTAAAGTAGGTACATTAGAATTTGTCGATGAACTTCGAGTTGAAATGATTTGCCAAGATGATTATATTAAAGATGTGATAAAAACACTTAAAGAAACCCATCCCTACGAAGTAGTGGCTTATGACGTGGTTGAATTATTAGATTTTTAAAAAGGAGGAAATGTGAAATTGCTTTTAATTTTATGTTTGATTTTTTCTAATCATCTTTTTGCTCAATCAAGAAATATTGATAAAGAGTTTGAAGAAATCATGAAAAGAAGAGATGAGATTTTTAGATCACTTTTTAATGATGATGTCTACAAAGAATTTGATCAGCAGATGGAGAAAATGCTTGAAGAGTTTACAAAAGCTGGTCTCAATTTTGATCGAAGAATGTTTAAAGGTGGTGTTGCTGGGGAATATGATTGGGTTGAAACGGAGACACATAAAATTTTAAAACTTAAAGTGACTCAAATCAAAGATAAACCTTTAGATATTAAAATTGAAAAAGGAATGATTCGAGTTAAAGGTGAAGTAGAAGAGGTTTTGGAAGTTAATCCTGAAGCAAGTAAATCTTCTAATCAAAAGAAAAAATCAGTTAGTCGGATTCATTTTGAAAATGCTTTCTCCCTTCCAAACGATGTAGATCAAAGAAATGCAGAATTTGAAAACAAAGAAGGTGAGTTGTTGATTAAGTTTAAAAAACTTAAAAAAACCAAGCCATTAAAAAATGAATCGATTACTATTCCAAGTTCCCCAAAATCAAATGAAGAGAGAGTTCCACTTCCTAAAGATGATGCAGAAATGATTTAAGGTATAGCTTTTAGATAATTTAAAATAACACTTGGAGAATTGCTACAACTAGAAGGTGTCTTTAAAAATGTTTTTGATACAAAATCAAAAATTTCTTGATGATATTTTTCCACTGGAGCATTTTCTTCAAGTGAAATTAATTTTCCTTTTAATACATCAAAAGCGATGACATATTCACGTGCTTCGCGAAATGGTAAATCTAAATCTGCAAGGTGTTTAGATAGAATAATCTCCTCATAGACTACTAAAAATTCTTTTATACTTACATCTCGTGGAAGTCTTTTTATTGCTTGAAATAAGTCTTCTTTACTGGTTATTTTTGAGGTTTCGAAAGTCCATTTTAAAAAGGCTTGATAATGAGGTTTTGATTTCACTTCTACCCAATCATTTTTAAAGCGTTCGTTGAAAAGACTGATATTTTTTGGATTATTGGAATCAAATATATAATTAATCAAATAAGCAAGTTTTAAATCTTGATCGAGTGTTGGTCTATTGATTATATTTTGAATTTTTGAAATATCTATTTTCTCTGTTTCCACTAAAGTCATAAGATTTTTAAAATTTAGACTATTTTTATCAAGTCCTGATAATTCATATACTTTTTGTATATGGTTTTTTGCTTTAATTCCAATGGCGATTTGCTCTCCATTAAAATTAATTGGTATCAATTTTTCAAAGATATTTATACTTTCTAATTCTTTTTTAAATACAATCATTTGTTCAAGATAGGCCTGATATTTAATAGGACTTTTTAACTCTGCTTTAATTTTTTGGTTTATTCGCCATTTATAAGTGAGTCCAGGAACAAATGAGTAAATTAATCCCCATGGAGTCATCATAGATAATGGTATGAATTTCGCTAGACCAAGGTGGGTTAATACTACTGGTACAGTAAATTCACAAATCAGTCCAGCTAAGATGGCCAAACCTATTCCAAAACCTTTTCTCTTAAAAAATACTTCGATGTTAAGTTTAGCTTTATGAAAAATTTCAATAAATTTTTGAAAACGAAGTGTTTTATAATAATCATTTAATCGTCCTATCTGACCTTCTGGAATTGAAAGTGTTTTTGCATACAAATTTGTCATAATTTGCATTTCATCTTTTAAAATTTTAATCAATCTTTGATCGTTGACTGTTTTTTCTCCAGATGCTTTAAGTTCTTGATCTATTTTTTGATCGATACTATCTGCTGATCTCATTAAGAGTCTAAAAAACTCTAATTTTAATTTCATATCTTCTTCAAAATTTTTCTCTAAGATGGCATCAGTACTTAAGCTTTGGGCGTAAATAGGATTTAAAGCTATGGATAATAGTAGAGTAAAAAAGTAGACGAACGCTATTAAATTTAGTTTCTTCATTGCTTTCTTTTCGACTGAATTTTTCTAAATTTTAGACGAAAAGTCTTTAGGGATGATTTAAATGATAAAAAAGGCATTTTTATTACTAATAATTTTAATTTTCTTAAGCGGATGTGCTTCAAAAGAAGTCATACGAATGCCAGCGACTTATAACTCTTGTCAGGAAAATGTGATAAAGTTTTTTGTGATTAAAGATCAAGTATCGATTAATCAAATTCAGTTAAAAAATAAAATAAATATTATTTTAAATTCAAGTGATTTAAAAGAAGCTATCAAGCGATATCCTCAAGAAGAAAAAGAAGTTTATGAAAGTGTAGAACTAATTTTAAAAAAATTTCCTGATTTTAGTCCTAATCAAGTGGTCAAGCATTATAAATTGTTACAAAATTATTGTGGCATATAAAATTATTTTTTTTGAATGAGATTGATCAACTCTCGAGTGTTTATTTCCAAGTTTGAACTTCTTTTAACCAATCCACCTCCCATCAGATAAATAACATCGTTCCCATAAATTTCTTTCATCAATGGAACGTTTGAAAAATTCATTCCGCCACCAGGACAAGGAAATATAGATTCAAAATGAGAAAATTTTTCGGTGCAGCCTTTGACTATGTCTTGGCACTCTTCTTTTGAAAATGAAAAGCGGCCACCGAAATTTGGATAAATGGAAACATCTGCACCACTCATACGCATAATTTTTCCAAATAAAGTTTTATGATTCATACCATTGATATTTGATGTAACAAAACTGCCTAAAAATGCTGGATGGGCCACGATAGGAAGATTGATATTTGTATTTTCAGAGAGCATTTTAATTGAATCAAATCCAGATAATCCAGGACTAACCAGCAATGCTTTAGCTCCACATTCTTTAGCAAATAGAGCACGATCAAGTAATTCGCTTATTGGTGCAGTTACATTTGGGGCATAAAGGGTGTGAGGAAAGTCTTTAATTGCGTCAGTGACAGAACTGACTCTTGATTTAAAGTCTGAAAATTTTTGATTAGAAAGTCCGTGATCATCCTTAATAAGATTTACGCCTCCACGAGCAAACATTAAGGCCATTTGTGAAAGATCGTAAGAGCTTAAGCCCATGGGTTTTAAAGCAGAGCAAACCAATGGAGAGTTTTCAATGTTTAAAATTTTTCGAATTCCTTTTATTCCAAATTTCGGGCCTTTTAAAAATGAATTCATTGAGGAATGAAGGTGAATATCAACTATTTTTATTCCAGGCTTGATCGAAATATTTCCATAGAGAACATTGAGAAGCTGAACTAATTCTTCGCCGGCCGCTTCAATGGGAAAGCTGATGTTTACTTTAAATGTATTTGGATCAATTTTTTTAAAGCTTTCAATAATTCCTAAAATTTTTTGTTCTAAAATTTGATCGGGAACACATTCAACCGGAAATTCAACAGTTTGTTCAACGGTAATATCAAATGCTTTTTCTCTAGCATCATCTTCATCTTTGGCATTGATGAGATAATCTACTGAAAAACGTTTTCCGTTTAAAGTTAATGAGCTTGTTGGTTTGATCCATTGATTTAATTTTTCCATATTATAATGCTTCTGCCTTATGAATACTGTGAACTTCGATTTTTCTTGGATCAAGTATGTCACTATCATTGATTGGAATTTTTTTATTTAGGACCCTTTCCATTGTCTTGATCAAAGTTATTGCATCCATTCCATGTTCTTTCATAAGATAATTTTTAGAAGCTCCATGCGAAAAAGTATCTTGAATGCCTAGCTTATAAAGTTTCTTTCCAATTCCATGCTCACTCATTAGCTCACTCACAACAGTACCAAGACCTCCGATGGTCGAATGGTTTTCCATGGTTATAATGCCGCTTTTTGATTCTTTTATCGCCTCTAGAACTGTTTCATCGGTGAATGGCTTTAAAGTGGAAACATGCAAATGATTAATTGAAATATTAAATTTTTTTAATGCATGAGTGACTCGCAATGCTTCTTCAGTGCAGATACTGCTTGTTATAAGTGTTAAGTCAGAACCTCGACTTAAAATTTTTGCACGATTGAATATAAACGGTTCAGTAAAAATTTTTGGTACTTCACCTCTAAGCATGCGGATATAAACTGGGCCATCAATATTTTTAATTACAGGAAGTAATGTTTCAATTTCTGTGGCATCACCCATGTCTAGAACTGTCATGTTTGGAAGTGATCGCATGATGGAAATATCCTCGATCGCTTGATGACTTGCTCCACCCGGAGTCATAATTCCTGGCAGAAATCCAAACATGGCCACTTTTAAATTAGAATAAGCGATACTCATGGCAATTTGATCATAGGCCCTTCTATAAATAAATACACCGAAGGTGTGAACCATAGGATAAAAACCTTCTCGGGCAAGACCTGCGGCAAAACTCATCATATTTTGTTCGGCAACTCCCATATTTAAAAAGCGATCTGGATATTCTTTTTTGAATTGATCGATTTCACAAGAACTAGTTAAGTCAGCAGAGAGGACCAAGGCATCTTTATTTTCATTGGCCCAAGAAACCAAATTATTAGCATGTACTCTAGTTTTTATTTCCATTCTTTACTCATTCTTTCAAGTGCATTGATATAAATATTTTTTTCTTCAGGTGAAGTGAATCTTAAGTAATGAAACTTTGGACGGTTTTTTTCAAACTCAGGTAAGTCTTTATAAGGGAGAGTTTCACAAAAAACAAACAGAGGTTGATTTTTGTGCTCGATTTTTTTCGTATTCAAAATAGCTTCAATGTCGTGACCATTAACCGCTACAGCTTTTGCTCCAAATGATTCTACTTTTGAAACTAAATTTTTAACATTCATAACTTCAGTGGTGGTGCCATCACATTGATGACCGTTTACATCCACATAAACTATGACATTATCTAATTGATAATGGCACATGGTTTGGATCGCTTCATAAGTCATACCAATTTGAAATTCACCATCACTCATAAATACAAAATTATTTCCTAAATCATTATTTCTTTTTCTAGCAAAGGCCGAACCAATGGCCTGAGATAAGCCTTGTCCTAATGATCCAGTTGTGACTTCCATGCCTGGACTATGTTCTGCTCCAATCATTTCAACTGACGAGCCATCTTTATTAAAGTCATTGAGGGCCATTTCATCCATTCTCTTGGTTTCAATAAGAAGGGCGTAGAGAACCAGTGCATATTGGGCCGGTGATAAATAAAAGCGATCATAATTTTTTTCATGGCCACCGTTAAATTCTGCCCCATTTTTGTATTGTGTATTTTTTGAACTAGGTACACCTCTAAAAGATGGTGGGAGAAGCGGCCTTTCAATTGTTTTTAAATTCATAATGTCTAAATAAAGACAGGCCAAGGTATCGGCACTTGAACATGCCTGTCCCATGTATCCACCATTGTGTTTAAGTGTGTGTTCGAGAACCCGTTTTTTAATTCCTCTTGAAACTTTTAAAATCTCAGAATGCATTGAATGATCTCCTTTACTTGGCCTATTTTTTAGCACAATTTTGATTTTTTATCACCAACTAAAGTATTTTGCTCAGCTACCGATAAGTTCTAGGAATTCCTCGGGGGAAAGGTTATGTTTTTAAAATGCTTGGCGCTAATAATGCTTTTAAATTTAAGGATCTATGCTTTAGAAGATACCTATTTTAAAGCTGAAAAACTTGATATCCCATATCGCGAGCAAGCAGTTATCGTCACCAAAGATGGTTTTTATCCTAATCGATTAGTCGTTTATAAGGGTGAAAAGGTGAGATTTTTTGTAACGGCGATAGGTGATTCATCGGCCTGTTTTAATATTCCATCAAAAAATATTTTCGCCACAGCTCATCAAGGAAAACTTGCTGAAGCTGAAACTTTTTTTGATAAGTCAGGGACTTATCAATTTAATTGTCCAAACTTTCAAGGAAGTGGACGAATCATGGTAATTGAGAAAGCTGCCGATAAAGAAGAATCACTTCGCAGAGGACTTGCCTCTGATGTGATGAAGGTATGGCAACCAAAAGAGTTACCAAGCGAATGGGTGCAAATTAAAAGAGATGAACTTAAAACATTGCGTGGAATGGGCGATGTTTTGGATTTAGATAGTACAGAAGGTAAATAATGTCGAATGTTTTTAAAGACGCCATTGATCAGTTTCTTTCACCGATAAAGGATTTATTAGATGATCCTGGTGTGTCTGAAGTTATGATTAACGGTCCCCATGAAATTTTCGTGGAGAAAAAGGGTCTGGTCGTTAAAACTGAAAACAAATTTCATAATGAAGATGCTTTGGTTTCTGCCATGAGAGCGATTGCTCAATCAGTGGGTAGACGTATTGATAAAGATAATCCAAGACTAGATGCTAGACTTCCAGATGGGTCACGTATCCACGTTGTACTTCCTCCGATGGCAAAAAATGGAACGACTGTAGCGATCAGAAAATTCTCTAAAGAAAAATTAACTTTAAATGACTTAATAAGTTTCGGATCACTTTCTAAAGAAGCAGCTCGTTTTTTAGATATTTGTATGTATTTGGGAAAAAATATTGTTGTGTCTGGTGGTACAGGTTCTGGAAAGACCACCATGTTAAACGTGTTGGGTTCTAGAATTCCAAAAACCCAACGTCTTATTATCATCGAAGATGCAGCAGAACTTCAAGTTAAAGCAGAGCATGTGGTAAACTTTGAAACAAGAAAAGCTGACCCTGAAAGAGGAGTGACAGAAATATCAATTCGAGATTTAGTTATTTCTGCCATGAGACTCCGTCCAGATCGTATCATTGTTGGAGAGGTTCGAGGTGATGAAGCGCTCGACTTAATTCAAGTTATGAACACTGGTCACGACGGTTCAATGGGGACAGTTCACGCTAACAATCCCGTTGATGCTTGTACGCGTCTTGAAACACTTTGCTTGATGGGTGATACAAAAATTCCACCTGATGCTGTAAGAAAAATGGTGGGATCAGCGATGCAGGTTATTGTTCAATGTTCACGTTTTCATGATGGGGGAAGAAGAACTTCTCACATATCTGAAATTTTAGGAATAGATTCTAAAGGTAATTATATAAGTCGCGATATTTTCAGATGGGTTCAAACGGGAAAAGATCCTGAAACCGGGAAGTATATAGGTGAGATGGTTCCGTGTAATTATGTTCCATCATTTTTCGAAGATATTATCGTTAATAAATTACCTTTTCCTAAGAGTAATTTTTTAGCACCTGAATGGTATAATCAAAAGCTAAAAGGTGAAAAAGATAAAGATAAAGATAAAGACGCGGCTTAGAACTCTAAATCGATTCCTTCAGTACCAATAGAAATAAAGACTTCTTCTGCTGATTCTTTTTTAGCCTCAGCGACGATGTTTTTTAAATCATCGATGGTTATTTCTGGATCTAAATCAAAATCTAGAGCGATGGCATTAATTAGATTGAAGAGAACTTCATACTCTTTTAAGTTTTTAAATTGATCTAATTTTACATGAATTGAGTAAGTTTGATCTTTGCTGTTTTGTGAGATGTCTAATTTCACTTTTCCCCCGTGTGCAAAATTATTTTTCTATGGTTAATATTTCATTTTTTATAGCTTTCATTTTAAATGATAATGGAATTTTTTTATTTTTTGAATCCTCAATTAACTTTTTATATTCAGAAAAATGAATATGTTTACTGGGAAGGTAATAAAAGGCACTTGATCGCCCAAAAGATAGACGAATATTTTGATCAAACACTTTATAATCTTTTACGGTTTCAGAAAAATCAGTGGTCAACATTTTATCATTTTTTTCTGGATTAGTCTTCTGACCTAATGCAAGTTCATTAGAGAAAAGGATTGAAAAAATGAATAGGGTTTTTAATTTATTTAAAATTTTTATCATACATATATAATATTTTACTATGTTCTTGGTTTTTGTATTTGGCATTTTTTAATGTTTCAGCATTATAGTCAACGAGATCAGCATTTTTATCATCTGAGTCATACGCAAAGCGATTTTGAAAATACATTTCTTTGATTTTTGTCTTTTTGTTTTTAAGAAAAAAACCCTTCCATTCATCAATTGTCATCGGAGAACTCTTGATTGCAGGATCAATGACCATGGGGATTTCTTTGCCATTTTTTGAAAGAAGTACGACGTTCGCCACATGATAACTCCAGCCGATTTCAGTATCAAACTTCTTAGATTGAAAGTAAAGATCTCCTTCGATGAAAATTTTTCCAGAAATGATTTGTTCTTGATCAAGTAATCTTGCAATGGCGTGAGATCTTGCATAACAACCATCGACAATATAACCAAAAGGAATGTCTTCATTGTTAGCAATATTTTTGAATACTCTTTGAAGACTTTTTTCATCGATTTTACTAAGAGAAACTCTTTTATTATTTATAGGTGAAATTAATACACCTTTTGAAAAAAGAGTAGATTGATCAAGGCATTGGCTACAAAAATCAGAATAATTAATACCTGGAGAAAATCCAGTAGAAAAACCTGACTCGATAATTCTTCTTGATTCATCCCAATCATCTTCTTCTTTTGAAGCGAATGCTTTGGTGTTATATAGAACGAATCCAATCAGAATGAATCCGATTGATAAAAAAATAAATGAGTTGATATTTTTAAACTTCACAATTTATTTTAAACTGTTTTAAACTGTTTGATCAGATTGAATATTTTACCTTGTTGAGGAAAATGAAAACAAAAGAAAGAGTCAAGTACATTTGTCAGGTTTTAGACTCCTTGTATCCACATCCACCCATTCCTCTTAATCATTTTGATGATTATTCACTTTTAATTGCTGTTCTTCTGTCTGCTCAATGCACAGATGAAAGAGTCAATAAGGTGACACCTAAACTATTTGGTTTAGCAAAGACACCTTTTGAGATGGTTAAACTATCTATTACAGAAATTGAAGACGTTATTAGACCTTGTGGTCTTTCTCCGAAAAAATCTAAAGCTATTTATGAATTATCAAAAATACTCATTGAAAAATATGAAGGTCGAGTTCCTTCTTCTTTTGAGGCACTTGAATCATTGCCAGGTGTTGGCCATAAAACTGCTTCTGTCGTTATGGCCCAAGCCTTTAACGTGCCAGCTTTCCCAGTTGATACACACATTCATCGTTTGGCCCAAAGATGGAAATTAACAAATGGCAAAAATGTGCAAGAAACTGAAAAAGATTTAAAACGAGTTTTTGATTCGACAAAATGGAACAAGTTGCATCTACAAATAATTTATTTTGGCCGAGAATATTGTTCTGCAAGAGAGTGTTTTGGCCTGACCTGCCCAATTTGTAGCGTGATCAATGAAAATCGGGTCAATCCTATAATTGCAAAAAAAGCATAATGAGTATTTCTGTTTCTCATTTCTAGATAAATTGATTATGATCTTTACTCGAAATGGAAAAATTAAATCGATTAAGAATCGGACTATTTGACTCAGGAATCGGCGGCTTTAGTATTTTACGAAGTCTCTTGGAGACTACGCCTTTCGCAGATTACTTCTATGTCAGTGATAATGCTTTTGCCCCTTATGGTCCAAAATCTGATGAGGTCATTACTGAGCGCTCTGTTGTCATCACTGAATTACTTCTAGAAATGAAAGTGGATATTATCGTGGTGGCCTGTAATACAGCAACTGCTGCTAGCATCGATTTTCTTCGAAGTAAGTTTCCAGATGTTCTCTTTGTTGGTGTAGAGCCTTATTTAAACGCTTACTACAAATTACCTGAATCAAAAAAAGTGGCGGTACTAACAACTGTTTCAACAGGAAAATCAGAGAGATTTAAAAAGTTGAAAGATAGACTAGATCCGAGTGGTGAAATTACTCAAGTACCACTTGAAAATTTGGCCTACAATATAGAACAGTTTTATGCTGAAAATATTTTAAAAAATGAATTAGAAAATAGAATAAAAGTTGAATTATCACCTTTTCAAGGCAAATTTACTCATGTGATTTTAGGTTGCACTCACTACCCATTAGTAAAAAAGACAATTGAAGAAGTTTTAAAGAGTGAATGCATTTCACCTTGTCCATTTGTTGCCTTGCGGGTGAGAGAAGTGTTAAAAAATAATGGGCATCGAATCGAAACTGAAAATAAAGACACAGAAATAAAAGATGATGAATTTCATTTTTATGAAACAAACAAACAAAAATGGGTTAAAGTAAGTCGTTCTATTACTTCACTTCCGTTTCAAAATTTATAAAGAGGTTTATTATGTCAAAAATTACCAAAATTCTTGCTAGACAAATTTTAGATTCAAGAGGAAATCCTACCATTGAAGTAGATGTTTATACAGAAAATCATAGTCTAGGTCGAGCAGCCACCCCATCAGGAGCCTCAACAGGTTCAAAAGAAGCTTTAGAGTTAAGAGATGGTGATAAAAATTTCTACATGGGGAAGTCTGTTTTAAAAGCAGTTAAAAATGTCAATGAAGTTATAGCTCCAAAACTTTTAGGAATGGATGTCGTTTTACAAAAAGAAATTGATGGACTTATGATTGAACTTGATGGAACAGAAAATAAATCTAAGCTAGGTGCTAATGCCATCTTAGCTGTTTCAATGGCGGTATGTAGAGCTGCTGCGATGGATTTGAAACTACCTTTAGTAAGCTACATTAAAAATAATCTCAAGGCTCCTAATTTAAAAAATCAATATTTAATGCCTTCACCATTAATGAATATTATCAATGGAGGTGCGCATGCTTCAAATAATTTAGATATCCAAGAATTTATGATTGTGCCTCATATGCATAAATCTTTTAGTGAAAATCTTCGTGCTGGAGTAGAGGTTTTTCATTCATTAAAAAAGGTTTTACAAGAAAAAAATCATAGCACAAATGTTGGAGATGAAGGGGGGTTTGCTCCTAATTTAAACTCGCATGAAGAGGCCATTGAATCGATCATGTTAGCAATAAAAAATGCTGGATACAAACCTGGCATCGATATCTCTTTGTCTTTAGATTCAGCAGCCTCTGAGTTTTATTCTGATGGTATGTATCACATGCAAGGAAAGAAACTAAATTCTGATGAAATGATTAAGTATTATCAAAATCTATGTGAAAAATATCCAATTTATTCAATTGAAGATGGTTTAGACGAAAGAGATCATACCGGCTGGAAAAGCTTGACTAAAGCGCTCAGAGAAAAGGTTGTTTTAGTTGGTGATGATTTATTTGTCACAAACAAAGTGATTTTGGCCGAAGGAATTAAAAATAATGAAGCCAATGCTATTTTAATAAAAGTTAATCAAATTGGTAGTTTGACCGAAACGTTAGAAGCAATTGAATTGGCCTATAAAAATAACTATAAGGCCATTATTTCACATCGCTCAGGAGAGACAGCTGATAGTTTTATTGCAGATTTAGCAGTTGCCGTAGCTGCAGGTCACATTAAAACTGGTTCTGCTTCTCGCTCTGATCGAATGGAAAAATATAATCAATTGCTGAGAATTGAGGAGAGTCTTAATAAAGAAGCAACTTACTTACCTGTAAAATAGTTGCGATTGAACTTCTCCTCATTATTTATGTGGGGAGAAGTTTATGAAAAAGAATGACAAGAAATTTTTTTATCATGATATTGTTTCACAAATTCATGGATTACGATTATTCATTCAGAGTAAAAAATCTAATCAAAAGTCAATCAATGAAGAAGAATTATCTTTAATTGATAATGAACTCAGTAATTTGCAGAATATAACACTCGATTTTTTCAAAGAGAATCATAAAAATTTAACGAATGAAAAACAAATTATGACAAGTGATGAGTTCCATACTTATATTAATGAATTGAAGAAAGTCTATTTATTAGATTCAAAACTCTGGATTTCAGAAATTGGAAGTCCCGTAAAAGACACATTTTATCATCGGGCCTTTTTTATCAGAGTCTTATCAAATTTGTTTAAGAATATTCAAGAATCTGTAAAGTCTGAAGCTTATTTAACTGTCAATTATTTGTCATCAGGTGAAATTCGTTTTTCATTTAAAAATGACTTTTTAAAAAATTATGCTTCAAATGAATATCATAGTAATCGAGAATCTCTTGGAATAAAATCTGTTTTTGAGTTGAGTGAAGATCAAGGATGGAGTTATGATCATAAATTTGAAGAAGATCAGTTTGAAACCAGTTTAATCATCAGTCCCTTAAAAATGGGAAAAGTAGCCGCATAAAGATCTTGTCACTTTATTAAATAGTTTCTAATCTATTTAAATAGTCGTTTTAAAAAGGAATTTAAAATGGATTTATTTATTGGGATTAAAATCAAGGATGATTCTGTTCATTGTTCAAAAATCAAAAGCTTTAAAGAGCGGCACGATTTAAAATTTGTTAAAGAAAAAATAATTCAACTTACCTTGGTACCTACTTTTGAATTTAATTCTAATAAAAATGAAGATTATTTTAATTTTCAAAATGAGCTAGTTGAAATTTTAGAATCACATTTTTTTGGAGTTGATGAGATTAGATTTTTAGAGTTTAATGGTATTAATTTTTCACTTGGCAAAAAGTCTTTATTTCTGACACCAATTTTTTCTCCTGATTTTATCTACTGCCAGGATTCAATTGCTCATTTTTTAAAAAAAGAAGGGATTTCTTTCAAGAAAAATAAAAGTATTTCCCAGCCAATGTTACCAATTGGAAGATTCGATTACGAATTGCAATTAGAAAATGCGATTGATGTGGCAAAACTAGAGTTTTCATCACCTTTTGTTTTAGAAGCGGATTCAATTGTCCTTTTTGAAAAAACACCAAAAGAGTGGATTCCACGAGTGAATCTTTTTACTTTTGAACAAAAAGATTCTTTCTTAGTAGAGGCCAATAAGTATGCTTAGAATAGTTTTCTTAATATTTGTTTTATTTAACAAAAGTATAGTTGCGTCTATTTATAAAAATGAAGGAGCTAATTTATTAAATCCGAAGGCCTATAGTTTTCAATATCAAAGTCATTATTTTTTCAGTACCGGTGTTATTAATAAAGATGGCGTTTATACTGCTTTTCCAGACACGGATAGTTTTAATGAATGGAATAATGATCTTTCATTAAGTTATGGCCTTAGTAAAACTTTAGAATTAACAGGTAAGTTTGCTTTTCGAATGGTTAATGGAACCAATTCAACTGGTTCATTGTCTGCTTCCGGTCCTGAATCAATTGAAGCTCAACTAAAATATTTAGTTCATAAAACTAAAAACGAAGGTTTGGCACTGGATTTACGTTTTCGACAAACACTTTTTACAAATCATGTTTATGCGGCAAACGAAACCATTCCGCAAAATGATTTTGCTTTAGGAGATGATGGTTCAGAATATAGAGTTGGTGCACTTTTGTATTATTTTCTAAAAGGATCGAGATTTGATTTTTCACTTCATTATATTTCACCACCAAATAATTTGAGTACAGAATTAGAGTATATGGGAAAATTTTCATTCCAAATTTCAAAATTAATTCCTTTTATTGGTGTGAAAGGAATTTATTCTTTGGGAACGGATGATTCAAATGGTAACCAAGATATTCGTCCTAAAATGGCAACAGGCCCATCAGGAATGTACAATTCTGTAAATCGTCAAATGATTAAACCTTTTGTGGGTCTCGATATAGATTATAAAAAAATAACTCTCACTGGCCTAGCAGGAACGACTTTAAGCGGAGTTTCCACAGACAAAGGTCATTTTATGGCCTTTAGTGTTCAATTTTTTACAGACGGTGTGACTCCAGAGTTTGAAAAAATTGAGAGTTTTAAAGAATACACTATTGAAGGATCAGTTTTAAAAGTATCTGCCAGGGGAAATCATTTAAAAATTGATCAAGGTCTTTCTACTGATGTGGAAAAAGGTATGAAGTTTGATATTTATCAAACAGATTACTTTGGAGGAAACGATTTGGTCGCGAGTGGAGAAGTTATTGAAGTTGGAGCTGATTGGTCGGTTATAAAGATTGAAAAAAAATATAAAGAAATTGAAATAAAAGCAGGATTTCAAGCTAGAGGTAATTAGTATTATGAAATTCTTGTTTGTTTTTTTTAAACTGAGTGTAAAATAAAAGTATCTATATTATCCATTTATGGTGAGGCTTATGAAGTTTTTAAATTTATTATTATTCGTAGTCGTTTCTTCTTTTTATTGCCAGTATATCGAAGCTAAAGCTTGGAGTAACCAATATATAGAATTTGAACTTCCCAATGGATGGGAATGTGCCTTAGAAGGATCTGAATGGGTTTGTCAAAGTGATAATAAAGAAAGAAAAAAAGAGGCCATCATAATTCTAGCCGCAAAATACCGTGGTGAGAATGATACAATAGAGCAGTATCAAAGTTATCTTAAGGCACCAAAAACGTTTAATTTACCAGGTGGAAAAACTCAAATTTCAGAGCCAAAACTGGTCCAGCTTACTGATATCAATGGTCAAAAATGGGTTGATTCACTTCATTTAGCATCTGAAGTACCAGGTTTTTATACTCGTTACTTGGCCACTGTAAAAGATAACTTAGGTGTTGCTGTCACATTTTCAGTTGGAAAAGATCACTATGATGCCTACAGAGATATCTTTGATAAAATTATTGCATCTTTAAAAGTTTTTGATCAGAAGCAAAATACTGGCGATTTTCAAGCAGTCAATAAGCAAACTGAAGGAGATCTTACAGATTCTACAATCGGAATTGGAGATACCACAGCACTTCAAGATCTTTCTAAGCAAAATGCACAGAAGAAAGGCGATGGTGGCATGGATGACACCACCATGATGCTTGGAGGATTAATTGCCGTAGCAGTAGTTTTCTTTATTCTGAAAAATAAGAAAAAAGGTAAAAAGAAAAAATAAATTTTTTAATTTAAATAATATTTAATTTTTTAAGATTATATTGAGCAGTGCGGTTGTGAATGGATTCGTAACTTTTTACTTCTTTCCATTCACTTTCTTCAGCAGAATTTAGTATGATGTCCTTATAAAAAAAATCCTTATCAGGAAGATAAGGTGAATTCTTAGCATTGGTTATTTTTTCATTACTAATAGCGTTTTCGTCATTGAGAATCTTTAACTCATGCTTAACTGAACGAATTTCACGCTCTAATGAATCGTTAGTCGTTGATTCGGTACTGCGGTAGTAACTTCGAAGAGCGTCTAGTCGCTTTATGCTATCATTACTCATAGCCATCTTATCGGATAACCAAGCAAAAAGCTTTAGTAATGTTTAAGTAATTGAATCAACAGGTCGACAAGCTTCTCATAAGTGAGGTTATATGCTTATAAATCCAGACGAAATCAAAGAACATTTTGATGGCGATGAAGACATTTTACTAGAAGTTATCGAGATTTTTTTAGAGCAAAAAGATATTGAAGTAAAAAAACTCATTCAAGGGATAAAATCTAAAAATTCAAGCGAAATAACCATTTCGGCCCATACTTTAAAAGGCGTGGTAAGCAATTTTTATGCAGAGGACTTAAGAAAGTTTTTTTATGAAATTGAGCAAAAAGGAAAGGCCCAGAACATCGACAATTTAGAAGGTGAAATTATAAAAATTGAATCAATGTTTAAACAACTTTTAGAAGAAGTTGAAAACCTAAAATCATCTATTCGAAAATAGTAATTAAAATTTTTTTAACTTCTTGAAAATGGGTTTTTATTAATTTATGTCCGGTATTTTCAATAAAGTAAGTATTGATATTGTTTATTTGACCTTTTAATTTAACACCAAGATTAAAATATTTTATATCACTACATCCAACAATATAGTGAATTTTTTTTGCGTGATTAATTAAGAAATTAATCTGTTCGTCTTCTAGGGGAAAACGGCCTTGAGATAAAAGATTGATGCCATTTTTTAACTTTTCAATATCAAAAATATTTAAATTATTTAGCTTGTTTTGATAGTCCGAAGATTGATTATATAACTGAAATAAATCTTGTTGATACCAGTTTTTAAAAAATGATTTTAAATCATCAATACTTTTTACATTCTTTAAAAGATTATTGTCAGAGTATAAACGATCATTTATATCTTCTTTAGTTTTTAAACCATAAGAAGTTGAAATCAAAATTAATTTATCAAATCTTAAATTGTACTTTAAAAGATTAATCGCGATTCTTCCACCTTGAGAGTAGCCCAAGATATAAATTTTTTCAAACCCTTCAGACTTTACTTTTATAGACTCACTTAAATAAAACAAAAATTCATCTAGATTTTTAAAGTTGTAATGAGAAGAAAAAGATGAACCTGCTAAATCAATATGAATTTGATTTAATTGATCAAAGTCATTTTTTAAATAAGAATAATCTTGTGATGATTCTAAAAAACCGTGGAGAGTGAAAAGAATTTTTTTACTTGATTGATTAGGGACAAAAGAATCTGAAGGAAATAAATAATCTAAAAAATATCGATAAAAAGTTAAGTAATCTCGTTTGATAGATTTTTCTAAACTAAAATTGAAGGGAATAAAAAACTTAGGAGAGTGGTAGGGAGGAAGATTGTTCTTAAAATATTCTTCAATGTTAAAATTTTTATCAGATAGCTCAAAAAATATTGCAGTTACTTCGCCCCATTTGGGATGTTTGATTACTGATAAATAAAACTCTTTAATTTCTACAGTTTTTTTTGAAAAATCATTTAGATAATTTAAAGAGATTTTAACTCCACCAGAGTTGATTATCTTATCCTTTCTGCTTTTAAATTGGAGGAAGTTTGGAGGTAAAAATAAAACTTGATCATTAGTCTTAATATAAGGGATTCCACCAAAAATTTCTAAATGACATTTGGTCGGTCGATTTGAAATCCATAAGTATTTGGCCATGGTTTTCGAATTGATATAAAAGTTATCATTATTCACAACTTTGATTGATGGCAGAAGTTTATCATTGATGGCAACAAATGATAGAGTTTCGGTCATACCATAAGTTTCAAAATAATGAATTGAATGATGCTTTAATAGTTTTATTTGATCTTCTGCTAAATGTGCTCCACCAATTAAAACAAACTTACAGTTTTTTAAAAAAGAAACTCTCTTTTCATCTTGAAGAAAAGAGTATAGTTGAGAAGGAACTAGAGAAATAAAGTCAATGTCTATATTCTTTTCTTGGAAATATTCAGGTGAAACTTGATAAAATATATTCCCATTTGAAAAAAAGGCACGAAATAATGACATAAAACCAGAGACATGATGTAGGGGAAGGTTCAAAAGTGTTTTAGGAGAGCTGGTATTAAAGAAATTTTGAAATATTGAAACATGGTTCAATATGCTTTCAAAATCAAAAGTATAAATTTTAAAAATGGAAGTTGTTCCTGATGTAAGTAATTGAAAATCAAATGGACCATTTTTGTCAAAGATAGAAATTAAAGAATTTGTTTTTTTTAGTTTTATATCTGATAAAAAATTAAATGATATTAAGTTTGGATCAATGATTTCTTCGAAATAACAATCTACTTTAATTTTTGAAATCGAAAACTCTGGCAAGTGTTGGGATATAACTGTCGGAGATTTTTTTAATAAACTTAAAGAGAGAAAACTAAGTAAAAAATAATAGGGATGAGAGGTTTTAAGTAAACATCTTTTGGTTGCATTGAGAAATAATGGATGATTTAAACAAGTTTCGAGATCTTGAAAAAATTGAGCATAAGTAAACTGATGATGCTCATCCACAATGAATACTTGATTATTGTTCAACTTTAAAAAATGATCTAAAAGCATATGGTTTTATATGTCTAATAAGGGAAGTTGTACATTTTTTTCTTTTGTATCTTCTCCTTTAAAACGTACTCCAATGCCGATTAATCTTACTGGGTTGCCATCTTTTAATATTAATTCCTTCAAAATATCTAGGAACATGGTTTTTTTTAAATGAATATTTGAACTATTAAGATCAGGGAGAATTGTTTCCATTGTTTTTTGCTTGAATTTAGCATTCTTTATTTTTACAAATATTTTTTTTACTTTTTGATTGTATTTTTCTTCATTTTTAATAAGTCTCTCCACAAAATCATGAAAAAGACTTTCAAACTCCGTTTCTATAAAATCATCATAAAAATGATCTGATAAAAAAGTAGTTTCGATTCCAAGTGACTTTGGTTCATAGACAGATCTAATATCTCGGTGATCTATGCCGTTTGCATACTGATGTAAATCCCTAGCAAATTTTCCTAAAACATTTTCTAATTTATAAAGTGGGTATTCTTTTATATCAGAAAATGTATGTATATTTAATGCTTTCAATGTTTCAAAAGTTTTAGCACCAACACCCGGAAGTAAACGAACTGAAAGTGGAGCGATAAAAGATTCAACGTCATCAGGTCTAACGATAAATTGACCATCAGGTTTTTTATAGTCTGATGCAATCTTTGATAAGAATTTTAAGGGGCTCAGTCCAACTGAGCAAGTTAAGTCAGTTTCAATTTTTATGCGTTTTTTAATTTCCGGTAAAAGTATAGAGGCATTATCGTAATGAGATAAATCAATATAGCCTTCATCAAGCGAAATGGGTTCAATTTTTTCAGAATAGTCTTTTAGTAATTCGAAGATGGATTGAGAAACTTCACTATACTTTTTAAAGTCAGGCGGAAGTATGATGAGGTCAGGACAAAGCTTTACGGCCTGATCAGAGGGCATGGCCGATTTTACACCAAATTTTCGAGCAATATAGTTAGATGTGCATAAGACGGATCTGGTTTTTGGAGGTCCACCAATGGCCAGAGGAACATTTTTAAGCTTTGGATTATCTCTCATTTCAACTTGGGCATAAAAGCAATCCATATCGAAATGTAATATTTTTTTCATATCACAAATAAGATCTTAAGAGCCCAACAAGGGTTCCAACAATTTTAAATTGAAAGTCTTCTCTTTGGTCATGATCTATGACGATGGGCCTATAATTTGAATTGTGAGGATGAAGTTCAATGGCCTTTTTTGAATGCATTAAAGTTTTTAATGTGGCCTCTCCATTAACTACCGCAACAACAATTTGTCCATTTCTTGCATCATCTGTAGATTTACAAATCACAATATCTCCATCTAAAATTCCGGCTTCACTCATAGAGTCACCTTTTACATTGAGTGCAAAATAGCGATGACTCCCTTTTAAAAAATGCTTTGGTACAGCAATAGTGTTGGTGGGATTTTCTATTGCAAGAATCGGATTCCCTGCAGCAACCATTCCTAATAAAGGAATAGTAGAGTGATTTTCATCTTCATTTTCCTGATCTTCAACTTCAATAGATCTTCTTTGGTTCCATTGATTTTTTAATAATCCTTCTCTTTCTAAGTATTGGAGATATTTTTGAACTGAGCCAAAAGATTTTAATCCGAAATGATCTTTCATTTCTTTTTGAGTTGGAGAATGCCCATATTCCTCGATATAATTTTTGATGAAATCGTAAAATTCTTTTTGTTTTTTAGTAAGTCCCATATAATTATTGTGGCGTAAAAAAAGCGTAAGTCAAGGGGTTTTTTATCTTTGTTCAGCTTTTTTTAAAATTTCTGCAAAGTATGGATGATTCACTGCGAGTTTTGAAACATAGTTAATTGTATCACTTTGATCTTCAATAGGAAGTTCCCAAAAATGTTTTATATGTTCTTTAGGTACATATCTAAAAGTTAAGTTTATTCTTCGAGTTTCATAAAGTTCCGTGTGGGTATTAAAAATAATCTTTTGCTTATTTTCTACTCTTTGAACTCGATGAAAACATTTTTCTTTATAAAGCTTGCCTGCAAATATAAAAAGCGAAGAATCTTCTAACCATTTTTCATAAACAATATTATTTTTTAATTTATTATTACCTAATATGAATTGGAAAAAGGCCCGTTCACCAAAAGAGATAGAGGCCACAGGACCCGGTTCAAAATCTTTATGGTCTCCAACTCTAGCACAATCGATTTTTTTTCCAGATCTAGAATCGTTTCCATAATAATTTATTAAGCAGGTATTTAAAGTCCAATTCTTTGGTATATCGCTTGATTGAAAAATATGGCGGGTCATTTTTTCTATTTCAAGGACCATTTTATTTAAAAAGTCAGGATAAGGAGGGGCATGGATGCATCGGTTCTCAATTCCTTTTGGAGGGTGATAATAATTTAGGCAGGCAAATTGCCAATTACCAAGCCAAAAAACAGGTCTTAATAATGATCGATGAGTGTCACCTTCAGGTGGTGGATGGTGAAGGGAAAAGCGCTCTTCAAATATCGGATGTAGTGACTCTAGGTAATCTATTAACAAATTTCTTTCACTTTTTTTTACAAAGTTAGGCACATAAAAGAGACCTGATGATCTTTCAATTCTTGATTGATTCTTAATAGGATGAAGATTCTTCACTGTCATAAAAATCAGATCATAATAAAAAAGATAATGTCAGAAAATAATAGTGTAAAAAATATATGAATTCATTGACCCAAAGGCTTTATATTGATACACCTTTTTAAACCAATCTGGGGGGATCATTTATGAATTTTAAAAGCTTAAGTATCTCATTTTTAGTTCTGACAACTCTCATCTCTTTACCTTCTTTCGCAAAGACAACGACAATTGTTAAGTCTTCTGAAAGTAATCCTTATTTTGAGATTAAAAAGGTTTCGATAAAAGAGATTTCTAGTCTAGAAATGATGAATTCAAATCTCAATTCGAATGAAGATAAAGACGTTGAAGCTCTAGATTATTTGATGCCTGAAATTGGATCTCGAAACGTTCTTGGTGGCCTTGATAACGTTATCTTAGTTATCGATAAGCTATTGGCGATAGGGCAAAAAATCACTCCAATTATTGAAAAAGGAAGACCAGTTGTTAATGCTAATCCCATGGCGCCTATTTCTGTTTTACCAAAAATAGAGACAACTGATTCTATTTGGTCAGATATGGCCGGTTGGTCTGTTCCGACTACAAGACATTATAAGATAACTTATACCAATGGATTTAACTCTGTAGTGGTTTCTTTTGTTTATTCAGTGACTTTTCAATGGGGTGGATCTTATAAAGGTGTTGGCCAGTATTTGACAGGTGTGAGGGCCACAGCAAGAGATATCAGTGTTTCTTGGGGATTTGATTTAGATGCATCTTCTACATTAATTCAAATCTCAAATATGGGCTCTGGTCAATTTCCAATCGCAGGTGCCACAGTAGAAATAAGTTACTCAGTTAAAAACATGCTGAAAGTTTTAATTACGAGAGAAGCATTCCACGTAACTGGTGATGGAAAAATATTTAAATTAGATTAATTATTCCTTTTTTATATAATTCATTTAAAAAAAGGCCTAGAAATAAATCTAGGCCTTTTTTTTCTTCATTTTTACGATATTATTTTTTTCATTAGTTAACCATTAATGTTTAATGGATTTAAATGAGGATGATTATGTATAAGCTATTATTTTTAGTATGTATTTTATCTCTTCGGTCCAATTGGGCCTTTGATTTAACCAAAGAAGTTAAATGTGATGGTTCAACACCAGAAATTAGTGAATGCTTAAATAAAAAAATACTTCATGCTGAAAAATCACTTGATGAGACTTTCAATAAAATCATCAAGAACATTGAAGATAAAAAGCAAGTTGATCTTTTAAAAAAATCACAGAAGTCCTGGTCTTATTTTATGAAACAGGAACTAGAATTCGTGAAGAATTACTATAATTCTGGAACTTATGGATCAGTTCGTGTAGGCCATTTAAAAATTCAATTGCTAGAAAATCGAACTAAGCAACTTTTAGATTTAGTCAGGCCATAAAATTTTTAATTAATTAAAGTCCAAAGCGTTTAAAGAATTTAATCATAATAGCTGTGGCATCAGGACCTTTAGGGTCGTTGTATTGATATTTTCCGTCTCCGCCAGACCAAGCATGCCCTAAACGGTTGATCATATACCGCTCAATGAATGGGGTATTTTTAGCATCGTACATCGTATAGAGAGTATAACCATATCTATCTGAATCCGGAATTGTCGTAATCTTTTTTTCTTTAATGGCAGATAAGTCTCTCCAACCATTATCTAAATAGTCATTTAAAACTTTAAATTCTTCTTCAATTTGGAAAGCATGCATCGGGTTCATAAGTGGACTAGCCATTCCTTGAAAAATAACGATTGGCATTTTTTTCGGAGGTCCAAACATTACGCCACAAGAATAGCCTAAAGCTCCAGCTTGCTCTGCAGGCACTGTTGCACCATGAAGTACGACAGTGGCAAAATCAACCAGAATCATGGATGCAAAATATTGAACACCGTCGTGTGATGCAACGGCCTTGATTTTTTCAGGGTAACAATTTCCTAAGATTCCGGCCATTGAAGCACCAGCGCTCATTCCTGCGGCAAAAACTTTTTGAGTGTTAACAGGATGTTTTTCACCTACATCATCAATCATCTCTACTATAACTTGAGCTTCACCTGTTCTAGCATTGTTAATTGGGACAATCCAATTCCAACATTTAAATCCATTATAGAGTAAGCTTTGATCTGGTAATAAAACGGCAAATCCTTCTTTGTCGGCCCATTCATAAATATGAGAGCTTTTTCCAAAATCATTCGCAGATTGTGCGCAACCATGAAGCATGACGATTAAAGGATACTTAGTTTTAGTAGATTTTTTTGGGATATAGAGTTTGTAATGACGTAATCCCATAATAGAATTGAAGTCTTGCTCGATAAATTTACCAGTTAGAGCGAGTGCACTGGTTGAAATCAAAGTTAAAAAGATTGTTATATTAAATAAAAAAAATACTTTCTTCATGATGTTTCCTAATTTTACTACTTCAAGCATCATAGATGAACTTGGCTTTTTCGTCGAGTTTAAATTAAAACCATGTAAAAATTTAGTAATTATTTATTTGATTTAACCCTTTAAATTTAATAGATTTTAACCCTGTTTGACTTGACAGCTGAATGGTTTTCTAAGAATTATACACAATCACAAATCATCAATGGGAAAACATATGGATTTACAAGTATTTACTAGAGAAGGTCGGACAATTGCTACCTATAAGAAAGGCCAGGGAAAAACGATCATTGCTTTAAATGGATTTGGTTGTACCCATGCCACTTACCAAGAATTGGTTGATTCTCTTTCAAGTAAATTTCAAATTGTCGTTATTGAAAATAGAGGCCTTGGAAAATCTAGTCCCACCACAACTCCCTATAGCATAAAGGATCTTGCTTTAGATGCTAAGTTTGTGATTGATTCAATGAATTTAAATGAATGGGGTATTATGGGAATTTCTATGGGGGGATTTATAGCTCAAGAATTGGCCTTACTATCTAAAGAGAAATTAAAATCATTGGCCCTCATGTGCACAACTTCGGTAGGAGAGGGATTTGTTCATCCAACTGCTTTAACTGAAGCAGGTCTTCGTCAATTTGCTACACTTGATCCTTCTTTAGCTGCAGAATTTTCTGTTGTCGGGACCACTCATCCAAGTCTTCGAGTAAAAAACCCAACTCAATTTAAAAAAATTGTCGATTACAGAATAAAAAATAGAGCAGATATAGAAGAATTAGTGAGACAGAATGAAGCGGCCATTAATTTTTTAAATACTCCGATTGATTTAAGTTCGATCAATTGCCCTGTGCTTGCCATGTGCGGAGAAAATGATCGTTTTGTTCATCCATCAAATGTGGAAACTTTTGCTAAAAAATTTAAATTGTGTCAAACAAAAATGATTCCAGAAACTGATCACTTTTTCTTCATGGAAAAACCTGAAATGGTTTCTGAAGAGTTAAGAAAATTTTTTGTTGAAACATTATAAGGAAATATTACGATGATTAGTTTAAAAAAAGCTGCAGTTTGGCTTCCAGATACTTTTGAAGATTCACATTTTATTGCCAATGAAACTGGAGTTCCGGAAAAAGTTGTTCGAGAAAAAATGGGGATCGTAAGAAAATGTCGTGCTACTCCAGATATTCATCCTGGGGAAATGGCCGTTAGAGCTGGTCGAAAAGTTTTAAAAGACATTGATCCATTGTCGGTAGATATGGTGATTTGGACAGGATCAGAATACAAAGATTATATTGTTTGGACTGCAGGGATTTATGTTCAAAGGGAATTAGGTTTAAAAAATGCTTACGCCTTTGATATTTCAGCTCGTTGTGGAAATAAAATTTTAGGACTTCATTTAGCTAAATCTCTCATGATGACTAACCCAAATTTAAAGCGAGTTTTACTTTGTGGGGGGCATCGAACAGGAGATCTCGTAAATTACAAAGATCCAGGGGCCAGATTTTTAAATAATCTTTCTGATGGTGGTTCGGCCATGTTACTTGAAAGAGGAAATACAAATCCTCTTTTAGAATCAGCAATTATTACAGATGGGGATTTCACTCACGATGTAATTGTTCCAGCTGGAGGAACAAAAAATCCAACAAGAAGCCATCCTGATCAATCCATGACTTATTTACAGGTTCCAGACATTGAAGGAATGCGTGTTCGATTAGAAGAAAGATCTATTCAAAATTTTTTAAAAGTGATCAAAGATTCAAGTACAAAATCATTAAATAAACCAATTGATTATCTTGCACTTTTGCATATGAAAAAATCTGCACACGATATGATCGTATCAGGTATGGAATTAAAGCCTTCTCAATCAATTTATCTTGATCACTATGGACATTTTGGAGCGCCAGACCAGGTATTGTCTCTCGGACTTGCGGAAAAAAGAGGACTTCTTAAAAAAGGTGATCACGTGTCTTTTGCTTCTGCAGGAATTGGTTATATGTGGAGTGCGATGAGTATGCGTTGGGACGAAAATACATTTGATATCAATGAACTAGAAGATTTAGGATAAGGAGAATTTATGAAAGGTTTACAAAACAAAAGAGTATTTATTACTGGAGCTGCTTCAGGAATTGGAAGAGCAACAGCTGAGAGATTTTATGCAGAAGGATCAGAGCTAGTCTTAATTGATATGCCAACATTAGAGCAATCAGAATTGAAAGCTTTATTTCCAAATAAAATGACTTATATTTCTGGTGACGTAACAAAAACTGAAACACTAGACGCTGTAAAACTTGAGATGTCTAAAGGTGTTGATGTTTTAATCAACAACGCTGGAATTACTAAAGATGCCACTCTTTTAAAAATGACTGATGAACAGTGGGATCAAGTTATAGCAGTTAATTTAACTTCTATTTTCAAGCTTTCAAAAGCTGCAGCGGAAGTCATGAAGGCAAAGGGAGTAGGCGGATCGATTATTCATGCTGCTTCAGTTGTTGCTCATTACGGAAACTTTGGACAAACTAATTATTCTGCAACGAAAGCAGGGGTGATTGCGATGGCAAAAACCATGGCGAAAGAATTAGGAAAAGACAAAATTAGAGTCAATGCTGTTGCTCCTGGATTTATCGCTACTCCAATGGTGAAGAAGATGCCAGAAAAAGTTCTTGCGATGATGGAAGAAAAAGCAAGTCTTCGAAGATTAGGTGAGCCAAGTGATATCGCTGCTGCTTATGCATTTTTAGCTTCAGATGAAGCAAGCTATATTACTGGAACTTGTTTGAATGTTGATGGCGGTACAATATTAGGCTAAAAATTAATTCAATCATTGAAGGTTCTAAACGAAACGAGAGTGACCCCACTCTCGTTTTAGTTAATGGGCTCTTTGCCGATTTAACTTCTTATGATTTAAGTTGTGTTTTTTTGCGTGATCATTTTCAAGTTATTCGTTATGACTGTCGAGGTCAAGGTAGTTCTGATAAACCTGAGTCGATTTATACTTTAAATGACCATGTTGAGGATTTGGAAAATTTAATTGAAGATTATAAATTATCTAACATTATTTTAATTGGGTTATCAAATGGTGGAAGAATTGCAATGGAATATTCAATTCGACATTTTGATAAAGTAAAAGCTTTAGTGGTCTTAGATTCCTATGATGAACCAACACCGATGCTCAAAGCAAAACTAAATTCATGGAAAATGGCCCATGAAGTTGGCGGACCACTTCATCGTTTTGATATTGCCACTCCTTGGATTTGGGGAGAAGAGGTGTTTAATTCAAAACATGAATTATTGCTTTCTTATAGAGAAAAAGCATCAACACTTAGACCTCACGTGGTTAAAAGTTTAATTGATGGTGCCCTTCAAACAAACATAGATTTAACAAAATTAAAAACGAAAACACTTTTAATATGTGGTGAAGAAGATTTATTAACTCCACCATTTAATCATCAAAAGATGCTTACAAAATTAACAGATGGAAAATTGATCATCGTTCCTGGTGGTCACGCATCTGTTATTGAACTACCAAATATAATGGAGAAATTTATTCTTCCTTGGTTATTGGAAATTTAATTATGAGTAAATATTGGATAGAATTTTTAGAAGTTAATGCGGTAAAGTTTAAGGATAAAACAGCGATTATTGATCAACAAACTCATCGTCGAATTAGTTATTCTGAATTAAATACGGAGGTCAATCATTGGGCCGCTTTATTAGCTTCAAAGAACGTTTCAAGGGGAGATTCAGTTGCTCTTTTGGCCACCAATCGCCTTGAACACTTAACTTTATTATTGGCAGTAGCTAAATTAGGTGCTTTTTTTATTCCATTAAATTTTCGTCTTTCAAACCATGAACTTGAAGAAGTCATGAGTCGACTTTCTCCAAAGATTTATTTAGGTGTGGGTGAAAAAGTTTTAAATGTTCAAACAGAATATGTTGATTTGAATAAAGTGAATCTGTCTGGATTTCATCATTTCACTCCAGATTATTCAACTATGGATGATACTATTCTTATGTTGTTTACGAGTGGTTCAACAGGTGTCCCAAAAGGAGTTATGTTTCATGGTGAAATGATTTTAACCAACCAAATTGAAACATGTCGAAATTGGGGACTTCTAGAAAATGATATTACTTTAGTTGAGACTCCATTTTTTCACACTGGTGGCTACAACGTCTTACTTCTTCCACTTTTATTTTTGGGAGGGACTTCAATTATTGCTTCAAGCTTTAATCCTGAAAATGTTTTTGATTGTATTTCAAAAGAAAAGGTTTCAGTTTACTTTGGTGTGCCTACCATGTTCCAAATGCTTTTAGAAAAATCACGATTTCATGAAACTGATTTTTCTTCTATTCGTTTTTTTATTTCAGGTGGAGCGGCATGTTCTATTCCTATGATAGAAGAGTATCAAAAAAAGGGACTCATGTTTAAACAAGGTTTCGGACTCACTGAAGTTGGACCAAATTGTTTTTTACTTGATGAGAAATTTGCAAAGACTAAAGCAGGTTCAATCGGTGTTCCAATGTCACATTCAGTGGTAAAAGTTGTCGATAAAGAGGGAAGACAAGTCGGTGTTAATATTCCTGGAGAGCTTTTAATCAGTGGTCCCCATGTTTGTAAAGGCTATTTTAATAATGTGGCCGCTTTTAATGAAACTTTCAAAGAAGGATATTTTTATACAGGTGATTTAGTTCGATTTGATGAAGATGGTTTTTATTTTGTAGTTGGACGTATTAAAGATATGTACATTTCAGGTGGAGAAAATGTTTATCCAGGTGAAGTCGAAAAGAAATTAACTACTCATCATGATATTTTTGAAGCAGTCGTCGTTTCCGTACCGAGTGAAAAATGGGGAGAAGTAGGATTCGCATTTTTAAAAACAGAAAAGGATTTTACCATTGATCAGTTACGTGATTTTTTAAATCCACTTTTGTCTCGATACAAACACCCACATTATGTGAAGTGTTTAAAGGATTTTCCATTACTTCCAAATGGAAAAGTTGATCGAAAAGAATTAAAAAAGAATGCACAAACTCTTATTTCGTTTTTTTAACTTTAACTTTTTTTGTCTCTAGACGAAAACTAATACAGCTGTAGGTAAGAATAATTGCTGTAGCAAAGAAAATTCCGAAAAAATCTGCAAAGTTCATAAGTAATCCTTATTATTTATTGCTAATCTTGTCGGATATTTCCCTTCGAAACTTTATCCTTAATGGCCTTGAGTAATTCTTCCTGATTTTCAGGTCTTAGGTTTAATTTCCAATCTCCACTTGGATATAAAACTGCGGCAATTCCATTTTCACATTCACCTAAACATTGGCAGGCGCTCACTCGTACAATTTCCCTATTAAAACACTCAGCTATCTTAGTCTTAACATCTTTCCTTAATTTTTTTGCATCCTCTTCTGAAGACATTTCTCCATTATCCTTTTTGTAAGTACAAGAAGTGCAAATAAATAGTTGAGCTGATAATTGAGGCATGATGCGTCCTTGAAGATTTAATTTTCTTTCATTCTATTTAAGGTTATTATATTAAGAAAATATCATTTTGAGGAGCAAAAATGTCATTAGGACATAGACAGAAAGCTTTAGAAATAAATCTTGATTCAAAAATTTATGGAACCTTTGCAGAGATTGGAGCCGGTCAAGAAGTTGCAAGACATTTTTTTCGTGCAGGTGGTGCTGCTGGAACAATTGCAAAAAGTATTTCTGCTTATGATATGACTATGAGTGATGCAATCTATGGGAAAGAAGCTTCTGGAAGATATGTATGTGAACATCGACTTCAAAAGATGCTTGATAAAGAATATGAAATGTTAGTGGAAAGATTGAGTCAAACCAAATCTTCTGAAACGACATTTTTTTCATTTGCAAACACGGTCGCGGCCAAGTCATTTAAGGGAACCGGAGAAAATCATGGATGGATTGGAATTAAATTTCAACACCGTCCTAAGGCCAATCCCTCTCAAGTTATTCTTCATGTGCAAATGCATGATGCAGAAAATATTCAACAGCAAGAAGCTCTAGGAATGATTGGTGTTAATCTTATTTATGGTGCTTATTTTGAATCAAAAGATAGAGAGAAGTTTGTACAAGGCTTAATGGATGGATTAACCACTTCTCGAATTCATATTGATATGATTTCTGTATCTGGAGAAGCATTTAAAGGAATGGATAGTCGACTTCTTTGCCTTGAATTAGTTAAGAGAAAACTTTGCCAAGCCGTTTTATTTGAAGCAAATGGTGATGTTTTACAGGCCAGTGAAGTCTTATACAAAAAAAATGTTTTAGTTCTAAGAGGTGGTTATCGTCCACCTACCAATCTCTCCCTAGATATGCTTGAAAAAGGTTTAAAGAAATTTAAATTATCTTTATCTCAAGATGAAAAAGAAAATATATTGGTACTTCCTGAAATTTCGATGAGTCAGCTTCTTGATAGAGGACAAGTTGATAATGAAGATTTTTTAGCTAGAGTTGATTTATTAGGAGCTTTAGGTCAAAAAGTTTTAATTTCAAATTCTGATTCCTATTCAGATTTAAATCAGTTTATTTCAAAATATGGAAAAAAGAAAATTGGATTTGTCGTTGCAAGTTATACCTTAGAAGAAATTTTAAATCCTCAAAAATATGTTGATACAAAATTTGGTATCATGGGTAGTTTGGGAACTTTATTTGAACCGAATACAAAACTTTATGTGTATCCGGGAACTGATGATAATACTTTAGAACCTAAAACCATTGAGAGTATTAATTTATCTGATGAATTGATATTTTTAATGGTATATTTAAAAGATAATAATTTTATCGAAGATATTGAAGATTTTAATCCAGAAGTCATTTCAATTTGGTCGAGAAAAGTATTAAAAATGATTCAAGATGGTACACCAGGTTGGGAATCAATGGTTCCAAAATCAGTGGCCAAAACTGTTAAAACGAAATGTTTATTTGGAGCAAAGTGCGATTTATGAAAAATTTATTCCTATTTATGTGTCTCATGATTACAACTAATGCATTTTCTTGGGGAAAAACCGGCCACAGAGTTGTTGGCGAAATTGCTGAACAGAATTTAGATAAATCAGTTTTAAAAAAGATTCAAGAACTCTCAGGTACTGAATCATTGTGGAGAGCTTCCACATGGGCCGATGAAATTCGATCAGATCCAAGTTATGGCTATTCTTCTCCTTGGCATTACGTTTCTATTCCCAATCAAAAAAGTTATTTCGATCAAAAAAGAGCAAAAGAAGGCGACGTTATTGAAGCTTTATTTCGTTTAGAAGATGTGCTTCGTGATACGAAGAAAAGCAAAGAGGAACGATTGAATGCTCTAAGATTTATTGTCCATTTTGTTGGCGATCTTCATCAACCTCTCCATGTTGGACTTGCCGAAGATCGTGGGGGAAATTTAATAAAAGTAAAATGGTTTAAGACGGAGACTAATTTGCATGCAGTTTGGGATGAATCAATTATTGATTTTGAACAATTATCTTATTCAGAGTATGCTCGCTACTTAAATCAGTATTCTAAAGAAGAGAAAGATGAAATGATAAAAGGTAATTATTTAGATTGGTCTAAAGAATCACAAGACCTAAGACCTAAAGTTTATGAAATTCCTGAATCAAATCAATTAAGTTATGAATATGGATTTAAAGTAAAACCGATCGTAGAAAGAAGATTAAAAGAGGCGGGTATTCGTCTGGCTTCTGTGTTAAATAAGATATTCAATCAAGAAAAATTGAAAAAAGACGATTTAGAAATTAGAAAAAAAATTATTGATAATGTATAATTATTTGTATGGCAGTTAGTAAAATTTTAACAAAAGATTTATTGATAGTAGATGATGATAAAAGCATTTGCGAGATCATGAAAGAGTATGCCATTAATATGGGATGCTTTAGAAATATTGTGTTTGCTCACGATGGAATTTTAGCGACACAAAAATTAAGAAATCAAAAGTTCGCAGTTATTATGTTAGATATTAATATGCCAAAAAAAGATGGTATAGATCTTTTAAAAGAATTTGAACCAGGAGCAATCAATGCTAAAAGCAGTGTGGTTGTTGCCTCAGGAACCTTAGACAAAGAAGTGATTGGTCATATTATTCATGCTGGTGTTAAAAACTTTCTTGTCAAGCCCTTTGACGAAGGGCAATTTCAAGAACGTGTTTTAAAAGTCTTATCTCAGTCTAATTAATTTTTTAGAGTAACCTTGACAATAATCTTTTACGCAACATCTTACTTATAGATAAGAACATTTCTTTAAGGAGTTGTTATGAATAAATTTGATCCAATCGTTGAAGGCGCTATAAGTATTGCACAAAGTGAAGCTCATAAACGAAAATCAACTGAGATCTATCCCGTACACTTGCTATTTGGTCTGGTTTCAAATCCGCAAAGTTATTCTAGTAGGGCCTTAAAAAAGTATTTAAAAGAAATTGAAAAGTTGATGGAAATTCTTCCTTCGACAAAAGAAAAAGTTTCAATTGAAACTATTCGTGCTTCAGCGAAGCTTTCAGAATGGTTGACTTATGCTTCTTCTCAGTCAATTCAAGAAGGAAAAGGTGAAATTCGCGAAAGAGATCTCATAAAATATCTTCCTCAAATTTTACCTGATCTAAAAATTGATTATTCAGTTATGAATCCTGAAAATGCAGATGAAAATCTAGAGCGTCCGAGTTTTTTAACTGATTTGAATGAATTGGCCAAGTCTGGAAAACTTGATCCGGTTATAGGACGTGCAAAAGAAATTCGAGCCGTCATGGAGATTTTAGGTCGACGTGGAAAAAATAATCCAGTTTTAGTAGGTTCTGCTGGAGTTGGAAAGACCGCCATTGTTGAAGGATTAGCCGGAGAAATTGTGAAAGGATCTGTACCAGATGTTCTTCTTGGTAAAACAGTTTATTCGCTAGACTTAGGTTCACTCATGGCCGGGACTAAGTATCGGGGGGAATTTGAAGAACGATTACAACAATTATTAAAATTTATTAAATCTCAAAGTGGTCAGGCCATATTGTTTATTGATGAAATACATCAATTAGTTGGTGCAGGAAAAACTGATGGTGCTATGGATGCGGCAAATTTGCTAAAACCAGCTCTGGCCCGTGGAGAACTTCACTGTATTGGAGCGACAACCCAAGAAGAATATCAAAAATACATTTTAAATGATTCTGCCCTTGATCGAAGATTTAGATCAGTAACTGTTAATGAACCTAGTAAAGAAGATGCCATTGAAATTCTTATGGGAGTAAGAGAGAAGTTAGAAATTCATCATGGAATAAAAATTTCTGATGAGGCCATTTATAATTCAGTTTTTTTATCGACTCAGTATATCCCAGACAAGAATCTTCCTGATAAGGCGATTGATTTAATTGATGAAGCATCAGCTGCCCTAAAATTGTCAGCTGAAGCCATGCCTGCAGAGTTGGTTGCTCTAGAAGCAGAGATAAGAACAAAAAAAATCTTTAGCAAAACGCAGAGTGCTGATAAAAAAAATGAAGATGAAATTAAAAAACTAGAAATTGATTTCAAAGAGAGAAAAGAAAAATGGGAAAAGGAAGTTTTAAACATTAAAAGAGTTTCAGAGCTTAAGCATCAATTAGATCGATATAAATTTGAACTTGAAAATGCTCAGAGGCTATCTGATTATGAAGGAGCTTCAAAGCTTAAATACTCAATCATTCCTGAATTAGAAAAGGAATTAGCAAAAATCTCTCACGATTGGATATTATCTACTGAGCATATTGCAAAAGTCATTGCTAGACAAAAAGGAATACCAATCGAGAAGATTTTAAAATCAAAGCAGGATAATATTTTAAAGCTTGAGACTCATTTAAAAAGTCGAGTTTATGGTCAAGATAAATCATTAGATGAGATTTCCGATGTTTTAATTTCAGCTCATGCTGGATTAACTGATCCGACAAGACCGCTAGGATCTTTTTTATTAAAAGGGCCTTCTGGAGTAGGAAAAACGGAAACGGCAAAAGCTCTTTCTGAATTTTTATTTGATACAGAGGATAATCTTATTCGTTTTGATTTATCTGAGTTTTCTGAAAAGCATTCAGTGGCAAAATTAATTGGAGCACCAGCAGGATATGTAGGTTATGAAGAAGGCGGTGTCTTAACGGAAGCAGTAAGACGAAAACCTTATGCAGTTATTCTTTTTGATGAAATAGAAAAAGCTCACCATGACTTTTCAGATATCTTGTTACAAATTTTAGATGATGGAAGATTGACTGATAATAAAGGTCGTACAATCGATTTTAAAAATACAATTGTTATCATGACAACCAACTCTAAAAATATAGAAAATGATTTTAAGCCAGAAGTATTGGGTCGAATTGATGCTATTTGCAACTATCAATCACTAGATAAGTCGATCATGAAAAATCTCATTGATAAACAAGTATCATTATTAAATGAAAGATTAAAGGATAAGGATATAAAAATTCAGTTAGAAGATAAAGTTTATGTGGAATTAACCAATAGAGGCTATGATGAACGCTATGGAGCAAGACCATTACAAACTGTCTTTAATCAATTAATCACTAGACCATTATCTAAAGTTCTGCTTAAAAATAATCTAGATCATGGAGTTTATCTGGCAAGAATAAAGCCCGAGCATACTGATCAAATAGAGTTTTTAAAAAATTAAGCTATAGTTTTGTTTCAAACCTCTCGAGTTCTGTTAAAATGAACTTGAGAGGTTTTTATGGATTCAAAAACATTACTTTCTAATGAATATTTAATGCGTGAAGGGGAAGAGTCAGCTCAAATGTATTATTTGCAATCTGGTACCTTAGCTGTTTTTAAAAGAAAAGGTGACATTGAAAACCAAATAGGGACAATTATGGCCGGTGAATTAGTCGGCGAGATGTCTTTTCTTGATAGACATCCCCGTTCAGCTTCTGTGAAGGCGATGACTGAATGTGTGTTGGTTGAAATTCCCAGAGAAAAATTTGAAAAATTGATGGAAGGTCATCCGAAATGGTTTCGCGCACTACTTCATACACTGCTTGATCGCTTACGTAAGGCAAATGCAAGGGTAAAAATTTAAAATATTAGAATTGGTTAGTTTTAAAAATTTGATTGATTTTCTGTTTGGATTCATTATTAAATTTATTATTTTCAAGAGAAAGGTGGATCAAATATTTCAGTTCCATCAATTCATTTGGTATTTCTCGCAAAAAATTTCCTTCTAAATTTATTCGAGTCAGCAATTGACATTTTCGAATTATAGGTGAGAGTTCACTGATACAATTATGTCCTAAATCTAATACTTTTAATTGATTAAAAGAATTTAAAAACCGAGTGTCTTCAATATAGTTTTTATTTAAAATAAGAGTTTCAATAGAAGAGTTGGCTTCAAGAACATTTAAATTTTGAATTCGATTATTTTTTAAAGAAAGATACTTTAGTTTTGGTAAAAGAAAAATTTCATCTGGAATTTTAGTAATTTTTGAAGAAACAATACTTAATTTAGTGAGATTTTTTAAAAGCGAAATTTCAGGAGAGATATATTGATAGGCACCTCCAATAATTTCAAGTTCTGTTAAATCTTGAACGTTTAATACTTCAATGGGAAAAACTTTTTCCGTATCTTCTAATTTGATAATCCACTTTTTATAGTCTCGCATATAAAATTACAAATCCTGAATATACTTGTTATTTTTATCAACTAAGATGCACTTGGGTTTTATTGGTCTATCAGTGAAGGTATAACTAAAAATTATAACTTCTTCACCTTTTTTAATCAAATGAGCTGCTGCTCCATTCATACAGATTAGACCTGAATTTCTTTGACCAGCGATGACATATGTTTCAAGTCGATTGCCAGAAGTGTTGCTAACTACCGTAACTTTTTGTCCAGGCCATAAATCAATACGATCGAGTAAATCTTGATCTATGGTAATTGATCCTACGTAAGATAAATCTGCTTCAGTAATTGTGGCCTTATGAATCTTTGAATGAAGTATTTCTCTTAACATATTTACTCCAGTGCATTTGGGCCTGGTATTCCTAAAAAGTAGAGAATTGAGGTCATTGGCCCATGACTCATATGTTGTTCTGCTTGCTTTCTAACAATATCTTTTGCGTGAAAAGCAATTCCAAGTCCTGCAGTTGCAAGCATGGGAAGATCATTGGCACCATCTCCAATCGCTACAACTTGCTCTAGTGAAATATTCTCTTGTTGAGAAATGAGTTTAACTAGTAAGGCTTTTTGATTGGCATTAACGATTGTTCCTTTTACGTTTCCTGTGAGTCTTCCTTCTTGAATTTCTAGTTCATTGGCAAAAGAATAATCAAGTCCCAATTTTACTTTTAGAGCATCAGCAAAAAAAGTAAAACCCCCAGATATTAAGGCGACCTTATATCCTAAGTTTTTCACCGTTTTTAAAAAATCTTCTACTCCGGGTGTAAGAGGAAGTCGGTCAAGAATATCTTGCATTTTTCTTGTTTCTAGACCTTTTAATTTTGATACTCGGAGTTTTAAAGATTCATCAAAATCAATTTCTCCATTCATTGCTCGGTGTGTGATTTTTTTAACTTCTTCACCGGCCCCACATAAATCAGCTAATTCGTCGATAACTTCGGTTTGAATAAGAGTCGAATCCATATCAAAAACAATTAAGCGTTTATTGCGTCTAAAAACATTATCTTTTAAAAAAGCCACATCAATTCTATGGGTCGTTGAAGTTTTTAAAAGTTCTTCTTTTAGTTTTTTAGTATCAAGATTTTTCGAAATACTGGTGGAAATTTCAAGGGAAGAAAATTCAATAGGAGAGACTTTGTCTATTCTTTCGATGTTTATTTTATGTTGAGCTAAAATGTTCGCCACATCTGAAATAAAAGTTGAAGTGATTGTAGATGGAGAGACACATGTCACAATAAACTTTTCACCATACATTTCTGGCGTATATATTTTTTTATCAACAACTTTATAAGAGAGGGCAAGACCCATCAAATTTGCTTCAAATAACAAATCCTTTAAGACGTTACCGCTTTGATTTTTATCTTCAGGATTTAAGCCTAATACAAAGCTTAAAGACAGTAGACCATGAGTCACAGCTTGACCCATATCAAAAACTTCCACCCCATAGTCTGCGATAATCTTCATGAGTCTTGCAGTGATCCCCGGGCCGTCTTGACCTGATACAGTTACTAAAATAATTTTTCCATTAAGCAGATGGTTCACTTCTCATTCCTTTCTTCAGTAATTTTTTTTCTTTACGAATTTTTTGAATTTTCTTAAAAAAACTTATTGAGTATTCAATTGCCGAATAAACAGAAAATATTGTTGCTAACCAAATACCAATTGAACCTAGTAATGGCATATTAATTCCGAAAGGATGATCAAGGCCATCAATAAAGGTATTCCTACCATTTGGGTAGCTGTTTTCCACTTACCAAGAGTTCCAACAGGAACAGTAAATCCTTTTTCCATGGCGAGTAATCTAAGTGCCGTAATGTACATTTCTCTCAGAACTAAGACCAATACAACAAACACATGTACTCGCTCTAGGGCCAACAACATGATCAGTGAAGAAATGACTAAAAATTTATCTGCGATGGGATCTAAAAAAGATCCAAATACGGTCACAATATTTCTTCTTCTGGCTATAAAACCATCGAAAAAATCTGTCACTGAAGCCAAAACAAACGTCCAAGCCGCGATATAATTTAAAACCATTAAGTATTTTTTTGTTTCAGCATCCTTGCCAAAGTTTAAATAAAGGGAGATCAAAATGATCGGAATTAGAATTATCCGAAACATCGTTAATCTATTTGGAAGATTATCAATTTCCCACTCATTAGGATGATGCGATTGAGGATTTTTATCCATTGGAATCATTTTCCTTCTTATTTTTAAACCTAATATATCTTACTCTAAATTGAGTGAACAAAATATAATTTAAAGGAATAAAAATGGAACGTCACTTAAGTTTAATTAAAACAGATTTTGAAGAAATTGAAAAACGTATTTTTCCAAGATTTCCTTTTGGTTTTATGATATTTCGCGACAAAGATAACACACAAAGAATTTATGAAGTGAAAGATATCTCCTTAACAGGAATGCAGATTGAATTAAAAGATGGGGGACACGAGTATCAGAAAGGAAATTCCATCGATGGTCAATTACATTGGAGAAATTCAGGTGTAGAAGTAAGAGGTAAAATTCAATGGGTGAAAGATCTTTCATTAGGAGTTTCTTTTGAGTCAGGTTTAGCTTCTGAAACTAAGCTTAGAAACTTTTTATCATTTGAGAACATTGTTTCGCATATTAAACCACTGCATGAGAAAAACTTGGAACTTGAGTTACCAAATAATCTAAAATGCTGGTTAAAAGCCGATGGGGTTTTAGATATTTTTGTCTGGGAATTAAAGACTTCAGGAATATCAAAATTTCAAATTATTATTATGGATCATTTCATTGAGTGGATAGAAGGAGTCGGTGTCAGGACCGGTAAAACAATGACACAGCGAAATTTAGAAACACCCCTTTCTTTAGAAGATGAATTTGTCTTTAAAATCGATTCAGAAATTAGCCAAAGTAAAATTGATATTGCACTAGGCGTTGTTAAAAAAATTGATGAACAAAAAATGAATGAAAATATAAAAGAATTTATCATTTATAAACTAAGTCTCTAAATACCTTTTCCCTTTTCACAGGCAAACATTTTCTTTATGATTAACTCATAATAATTATTTTATATTGGAGTGTTTATATGAACCGAAACTTGGCATTAGAATTTGTCCGAGTGACTGAAATGGCCGCAATAGCTTCAGCTCGACTTATGGGAAGAGGAGATGAAAAAGCAGCGGATCAAGCAGCAGTTGATGCCATGAGAGTGATGCTTGATTCGGTTGATTGTAATGCAGTAGTCGTTATTGGAGAAGGTGAAAGAGATGAAGCGCCAATGTTATATATCGGAGAAAAAGTAGGAAGTGGTAGAGGACCAGAATTAGAAATAGCACTAGATCCTTTAGAAGGAACAACTGTTTGTGCTGTGGGTGGATATAATTCCATTTCTGTTATGGCCATTGCAGAAAAAGGTGGACTTTTACATGCACCAGATACTTATATGCAAAAAATTGCCTGTGGGCGAGAAGGCAAAGGTTTAATTGATATTAATGAATCGCCAAAAGAAAATTTAAGAAGATTAGCTGATGCAAAAAAATGTCGAATTGCCGATTTAACCGCCATTATTTTAGATAGACCGAGACATGAAAAGCTCATTCAAGAAGTGAGAGATGCAGGGGCTAGAATCCAATTGATTGGAGATGGAGATGTTTCAGCAGCTATCGCTTGTTGTGATCCTAATTCAGGTGTAGACATTTTATTTGGTATTGGTGGAGCTCCCGAAGGAGTTATTTCAGCAGCGGCCCTACGTTGTATGGGTGGAGATTTTCAAGGTTTATTAAAGCCAAGAAATAATGAAGAAATTACTCGTGCACAAAAAATGGGGATTTCTGATATTAACAAAGTTTACAAAATAGAAGAATTGGCAAAAGGAAATGTCATGTTTGTTGCGACTGGGGTCACCAGTGGAAACTTTCTTCCAGGCGTAAAATTTCGTTCGTGGGGAGCGATCACTCATTCAATTGTGATGCGATCAGCTTCTGGAACTGTTAGAAGAATTGAAGCTGAACATCACTTTGATACCAAGCCTCGTTATTAAAACTTTAGCATTTGTATTAATATTTTTTTATGGAGTAGAAAGTATGGCAAGCGCATCTCGAACTGAAATTGTAGATATTGAAATTCAAAAACTATACGATGTCATTATTGATTACGCTAAATATCCTGAATTTGTCGATGGAGTGAGTGCGATTAAAGTTTTGTCTCAAAACGAAACTTCGGCCAAAGTAGAGTATTCACTAAATATCATCAAATCATTTAAGTATATTATAAACACTAAAATGGAAAAACCTCATAGCGTTGTTTGGTCACTAGATTCTGGTGACTTGTTTAAAAAAAATGATGGTAGCTGGAAATTAAAAGATTTAGGCAATGGAAAAACAGAAGTCACATACTCATTAGACATTGATTTTAAACTTTTTGCCCCAAGTTCTGTTTTATCTGCACTAACGGAAAAGAATTTACCAGTTATGATGCAATCTTTTTTTAAACGGGCCAAAAGGTAAGAGGTTATGACTAATTCTAAAGAGAAAAAAGAATTTCCATTTGGAGACATCGTAAAAAAGGTTGTTTCGGTAGGAGTAGGCGCCGCTTTTATGACCGAAGAATCGGTTAAAAAAGTTCTGGAAGATATTCCTTTACCTAAAGATATGATCACCGGTTTAGTTCAAAACGCTAAAGGGGCTAAAGACGATTTTACAAATGGAATTAGAGAGGAACTTCGTCAGTATCTTTCAAAGGTTGATGCTTCAAAAATTGCCATGGATATTCTTGATCGCTACGATGTCGAAGTAGAAGCTAAATTTAAATTTGCTAAAAAGAAAAATCCAGAAGAATAAATCTTATGAGTGACATAGCTTTAGCAATTGCTCGAAATCTAAATTCTATTTATCGAGATTTGCATCAAGCTAAATTAATTGCGGTAACAAAGTACTCAACTGTCGATGAAGTTGTAATGGCATACGAAGCTGGCCACCGAGATTTTGGCGAAAACAAGGTTCAAGACTTAAGGTTAAAGGCCTTGGAATTTGAGAAAAGAGGACTTCGTGATGTTCGTTGGCATTTTATTGGCCACCTGCAATCTAACAAAGTTAAAGATTTGTTTAAAATTCCCAATCTAAAAGCAGTTCATTCAGTAGATTCAGTAAAACTTATCGAAGAGTTTCTAAAACGTAGACTAGAACTTGATCATCCATTGGATATTTTTTTTCAAGTAAATACATCAGATGAAGATGAAAAATCTGGCTTTGAAGAGATCGACTCAATACTTCAAGGTCTTGAGTTATTAAAACTAGAAAAGAACTTTCGTTTTTTGGGTTTAATGACGATAGGTAAAATGAGAACAGATGATTTAAAAAGAGATGCTAGAATCTGTTTTGAAAAATTAATTTTGATAAAAAGTGAAGTTGAAAAGAGATCAGATTTTAAAAATCTTGTACTTTCTATGGGAATGAGTCAGGATTATGAAATAGCTATTGAGATGGGATCAAATTATATTAGAGTCGGTAGTAAAATATTCAATCATTCATTTTAAATATTTTTTAGGGTCTTCTCCTATTAACTCAAGTGTCTTTTTTAATTCATTCCAGTCTGCGTTTTTTGCATCAATAAAATTATCTAAGTGATAAAGTTTAAACAAGGTTTCTTTTCCCTCTGTCGTTTGGGCGAATTTTTTTAATCCAGCTTTTAATTTTTCAATTGTATCAAGCGGTAAATTAGGTCGAACGACAATAGGTTCGCTCGGAATTGGTCCCATTGTTTTTAGAATAACAACTTTTTTAAAAACATCTGGATACTGTGTTTGAACTAAAAGTCTTGCGTCTTGTGGACCAGATTCATTTGGGAGAGTGTGATAAGTTGCACCTGCATCGACTCTCTTTTGATAGACCATGGAAACCACAGAATCGTGCTTTCCAGCGAATAAAGTTTCTTTTAATTTAATTTTATTTTCGATGAAAACTTTTTGAGGAAGTATGTATCCGGACGTAGAGACTGGATCAACAAAAGCAAAAGTTTTGTTATTTAAATCTTCTAATTTTTTTGGCCCATCTTTATGAGTAATGATTTGAGAATAATATTCGCTTTTTCCACGATATTCACCTTTTAAAATTGCTTTTGCAGAATACTTTGATTCGGCCAATAAAAATCCAAAGGGATTCATGAGAGCAATATCAACTCGTTCAGTTCCCATTGACTCAACAACTGTAATAAAGTTTGTTGGAATCAAAAGATTTAAGTAGAGTTTTGTTTCATTTTCAAGAAATTTTTGGAGCTTTTCTCCATGGTTTTTTAAGATAATAGAATCTTGACCTGGAACAAGGGCAAAAATAAGTGGGGAATTTTTGGTTCCATCTCCCGCATATATAAAACTACTCATGAAAAAGAAAGTTAAAAAATTAATGACTGTAGACATAGATGACATCCAAAATATCAATTCGAGGAATAATGAACTGTTTATGCGTAAAATGAAAAAGAGTTCTAGGCATGGAAAGTTCTAGTTTATAAATTTTTTTTAGATTTTCATTTTTAATTTCGTCGATCTCAATTGTTACAGGACGATTGAGAATTTTTTCTAATCTCGTGATGAATAATAGGGCTTGGTCATGTAGATAAGGAGGAAGATTTTCTTTATTTTCTTTAAAATCTAATAACAATTGTTTTTGAGCTTTAGAATGATGCTCGTATAAATATTGTGCTACTAAGAAATAAAATTTTGTTATAGATTTTAAGTTTCCATTTTCAAGGTGATCATAGGCCATTTGAAGCTCGTGGTAAACGACTTGAGAGTTTTTATCATCAAATCCGTGTTGAGCCTTCATCAGTGACTGAAGTGAAAAATAATAATTTTCAACTTTCTTGCTTTCTTTTATTTTTATGCTTTCAGTGATGCAATCATTGAAACATTGTCTGATTGCAATAGGGGAATGAAATATTCTTGGAATTTTCCCTGAATTATAAAGTACTTCAGCGTCGTTAATATCCATTAACTGAACAGTTATTGATGTTGGAGTGATAAAATCGATCCCTTTATTTGGTGAATCTAGATGATGCTCTGGAGTAGATAAAATCTTTAAGATATTTAGATTATCATTCATTTTATTTTTATTAAGACGTTGAATTTTTTCATTACTTACAATTTTTCTTAGACGATTGAATTCTGAAAAACCAAAAGGAAGGAATTTATCTTGGTTGATATCTTCGTTGATTAATTCATTATGAAAGCAAAGTGGAGAATCAGCTAGGTGGTATTCTTTGAAATAAAAAGAATCACCCATAATATCATAAGCTAACACATCTCCATTTTTAAATGACATATAAATTGACCAAGTTGTCATTGATTTTTTCTTTTGTAAAAATTCAATGGCCGATTTTTTGTCAGTTACTTCCTTGAGTAATTCAAAAATGATTTCAAAAATACTTTCATTTTTTGGGATAAAAACATCTGTAAACTTTTGATGTAAGGCTAAAGTAAAAGATTCATTCATTAAAGTAATGGAAGGAAAAGGTATACCAACAGCATTGAAAGCTAAAGTTTTTGGAAATTCCTTAAAATCGTAAAGAATCATTCTTTCGTTATCTTGATAGCTTTCGGTTAGGGGAAAATCTAAAACTCTAAAATGGACAGGATTATTTTTTGAATTCCTTAAAAATACGGAGGTACATCCCAAAGTACTTAATTTTAATCCTGGTGCCCACTGTGACATTCCAGAGACAATTTCAGGAATAGAATTGATATAGATTAACTCCTCTAGAGGAATAGAAAGGCCTTCAGCATACGGTTGAAGGATGGTTTCAAAGCCTGACTTTTTAAGTGCAGTGTTTTTGATGATCGTTTTCCCTACTTCTTCTAGGAGCTTATTCACCAAAGGATAGGGGGTTTTTAATAGATTTTTCACATCTGAGTGGACCAATTTTGCCTTTTCTTTATCTCTTAATCCCAATTGATAAAAATTTTCTTGGATATCGCCGAATAAATGTATTAAGGGCAGTGATTTCATATTTACTCAAATGAGGTGTTTATGTTTTCTATGATAAATCTATTTCAAGATCCAAGCAATCAATGGTTAAATATTTTTCTTTTGATCTTTGCTTTTCTCAGGATTTTTTTAGAAGTGATCCAGTTAGATCTAACACAATTGCCTTTAACTCAAGCTGTTTTTAGAGATGATGTTAGAGCGAAAAACTTTCATAAAATGGGGTTAATATTTTCACTAGGCTATATTGTTTTATTCGCACCAGCGACACTATTATCTTGATCAATAAGCCAAACTTCATAATCTTTTTGATAAAGGCCTTCATAGAGTTCTATAAACTGCGAATACTTTCTGAGATGATCAAAATCGTGATCTAAATTTAACTGATCATCTTTGAATTTTTTTCTAATATAAATTTTTAAATCTATGGATTTGTGAATTTTCATAAACCTTGATTTTTGATTATCCAACTGAAATATTTTATTTAAAAATTGTGAGTTTTGTTTTTTGTGTAAATTAAATATCTCTTTCTCTTTTATCTGATTCCATAAAAACCAAGGGTCATTTGATTCTTTAAGGATTTTTGCCATTATTAGGTAAATGGCCGGGTCCGATTCAAAATTATCTCCCATTAGAACCAGTTGATTGGGAATACCAGTCATAAGTAAAATGTCTAATAAATGATTCATTTTATAAAGCCCTTGGGCCTTTAAATCTTTTGGTGATAATTCACCTTCTAAAAATGAAAAAAAATGTCGGTAATCTTTTAGAAATATCCCTGCAGAAAAGACACCGTTGCTATAAAGCCAATCTCTCATTGCATCTTCGTAAAAGTGAGGTGAGGCACTCAAAATAAATGGATGAAAACCTTTATCGATGTAGGATTTTAAAATTTCAAGACTAGATTTTACAGTTGGAAATTCATGCATAGGGCGAGTGAGTGAGTGATAAACTTCTTTTGTTGTCGAATATTTTGTATCAACTAAGGTTTTATCAAAATCGCATATAATAATTTTTTTTGGATTCAATATACGTAGGGGAATTATAGTACCAAGCAGAAGTTCAAGTCCTGGTCTTCTTTTAATTTCATAAATTTGTATAACTTCAATGGATTCTCTTTCTTTTGTTAAAGGAATTTTAAAATTAAAATTACCAAAAGTATCTGATTCATATGTTTTCTTAAAAACTTCATTGTGCTCTTTATCAAATCCAACTAGCTTTATGGTGAATTGATATTGATTAAGTAGCCTTAAGGCCTGTATTGGAAATTTGGGAGTAGGGATTTCTAATTCGATATCTGATATTTTGGCAATTAAGTTTTCTCTTAAAGTAACTGATGCTTTTATATTAATAGAGTCTTGGTTAATGATGGCCATACAATGAACAAGATGAGGTCTTTTCATATCAGATAGTTTCATCCTATAATAGAAAGAGTTATTTTATTTTAGCCACGAATTTACTCTATTAAAAGGATTATTATGCAAACTATACGTATCGAGCATCTTGGGGAAGTTGAGCTGTACTTTGGGCTTGGTATTGAAATCGTCACTGGATTAATCTTAGGTGGTTTGGTTGGTTATGATCGAGAGCAAAAAATGAAAAATGCTGGAATTAAAACCAATGTCTTAATTTGTATCGGTGCTACATTATATACAGCAATTTCAATAGTCGTTGCTCGAGATCTTGGTTCGGGCATCGATCCGACGAGAATTACCGCACAGATCGTGTCGGGTATTGGTTTTTTAGGTGCTGGTGCAATTATGCATGATAGAGGTAATATCGTTGGTTTGACTACGGCAGCGACGATTTGGGTTGTTGCAGCTATAGGAGTCACGATTGGACTTGGTTATCCTGTTATCGCAACAATTTTTACTTTAACTATTCTTTCTATTTTAAGATTGCTAGGTCCAATTTACCAAGGTTTTGAGCTTACTAAAAATCATAAGTATTTTCATGTTGAAATTATGGCCTCTGGAGACATTAAAAATTTAGTTAAAGAGATTGTATTCAATGTCGCAGATAGAATTGATGAATTACATGAAGAGGTAATTGATAAAGCTACAAATAAAAGGCGTTTGGATTTCTATTTATTTATTCATCCTAAAAAAATGCGTCAGGTCAATGATGAGCTACGAGATATAGTCCAAGTTGAAAAAGTTCACTATCATCAAATAGAAGCGAAAAATCGAGAAATAAAAGCGGAGTAGTTTTTAAAGTTTTGCAACTTTAAAAGTTAGAAGTCCATTTTGATAATGAACTCCGATGTCTTTTGGGTTCAGTATGTCTTTTGTCAGAAATTCTTTACTTAAAAGTTCAGTTCTTGAATTTCTGTTAACTTCCTTTGTCTTATCGTCTTCTAAGATTTCTCCATATTTTTTTGACATAGATATTTTTATCTGTCTTCCATTTGTGGAGAGTTGAACATTTTCTTTTTCGTGTTCTGCAACTGGAATTGAGACTAGAACATCTTTATCATTTTCAACGACTTTAGGATTTAAATAATTCAATCTATAAAATGGATCTTCAGCTTTTTCCTTGATAGATTTTTCAATTTTTGAGTTAGAAACAACTAATTTTTTTATATCTTCATCAAGTTTTGTTTTAATGTCTTGTAAAATTTGATTATGTTCATTCGTTAAGTGCTCATATCTTTTTTTGAAATCTTCATTTTTTTGTTGCATTAAACTCTGATGATACTTCTCTTGAAAGTTTATATTTTCTTCTTGAACCTTAATTTTTTCTTTCAAGAGTCTTTCATTTTTATTTTGGGACATCTTAACATCTTTTTGAAAATTTTCCTTTTGAGTGACGATCATATTTTGATGTTCAAGTAGATCTTGTCTTAATCTTTCTCTTAAATCTTTTTCTTCGACAAGATTTTTTTGATCATAAAACTGTGCCACTTCTTGTATTTCTGATTCTTTGTTGCGTATTAATTTATTTTTTTCAAAATTTCCTTTATCTTCAATCATTTTTAATGTGGATTGGCTAGAGTTTTTAATTTCAGTATTTTGTTGTTCAGCATTTTGAATTGTTTCAAGAATTTTATCAGTATTTTTTAATTTTATGTCCTCAAGTCTTTCTAAAAGTGCACCTTTTAAATTTTTTTCTTCAGTTTCAAGAGTTGATTTAGTCTTAGACAATTTATCTTGATAGTCTTTTAATTTATTTTCATATTCACTATTTTCAGATAGAAGTTGAGCCTGATGTCTGTCCATTTGTTCTATGTAAGCTGATTCGTGAGCTGATCGCTTTGTTTCTAATTCTTTTTTATGAAGGGCTTCAATATTGGCCAATTCAGTTTCTTTATAATTAATTTTATTTTTGATTTCTCGGTCTAGGTTCTTTAAAATTATCTTTTGTTCGTTGATAGAGCTCATTCAATATTTCCTTCATTCAATTCTTTTCCTTCGCTGATCAAGCAAAAGTCTTGATGATTTGTATTTCCAAGACACATCCATGAACGAAGTAGATTTACCTCAATAGAATCTCTGCCTCCATGATAAGCAACGTATGATTTCGGATCAAGAGTAGTTGTTACAAGAGTTGGTGGTGGAGAATTCAGATTCAAAGTTTTTGAAAAGACGTAGTATTGATAAACACGATATTCTGCATAAGACGCGCTAATCAGACTAAATAAAGCAAATAGAATCAATGTATTTCTGGTTTTTGATCTAATATTCTACCTTCTACTAATTTAAAGAATGCTTTCATAAAGAGAAATCTATCTTCATCGTTCATCGACATGACAACAATTTTTTTATGCTCTAGGGTTCTGTGTTTTAGAACTTGCTGAAATAACTTTTTTGCTTTTGCTCTCTCAAAACCTGTAATCTTTGTAGATTTTTTTTGAAGATTAGAATCATTAATCCATTGATCATGAAATAATGGATAATGTCCTGAAATGGCCAATTGAATAAGTGCTTTCATAGAATCTTCAGGTTTATAATCAAAATTCAAAATAACCTCCAAATATGAGATACATTTTCATTCTAAACAATCATTGAATTTGAGATTAGAGGGTAATTGTTTCCAATGCATGATTAAGTGTCTGACTTTACAATGGCCTAAAACATAATTTGAATTTATTTCACGATTACCTGATTCTATTAATCAGGAGATAAAGGGTATTGTTTACCTTTTTGAAAAATTTAACTATAATTTTTTAGTAGGCCTTTATCAGTAAGGAGTATTAATGAAGGTTTTTATTTTTTTGTTATCTTTTACTATTTTTAATGCATTTGCTTTAATTGATTATTCAGATTCAGCTCCAATGATTAAAAATACTTCACAAACGAAAGTCTCAAACGAAGTAAAAAGCCAATTAAGTTGGAAATCAGACTTATCCCTTTCAACTATTTATGAAATTGGAGAGATTAATAGCAAGAAACTGGGTCTTTTATCAGTTAATACCCATGTACAAACTCCATTTAATGTTTATTTTGATCTTAACTTTTGGCAAGCTAATTTTGAATCACAAAATCAAGTTGGTAACCCGCAGTTTTTAGTAGGGTTTAATTGGTTTAGATTTGGATCACCAAATGATGAGGCGAGGGTCAACCTATATGGGGGAATGAGACTATCTTCAAAATCAAATTTAGGCTCTAGTTCTACAGATAAGATTTTTGGAATTGAGACCACTAAAAGATTTCATTTTTTTGGTTTAGGTTTAGGCTATGAAGTAACAATGCCATCAACTCCTAAGTCGTCTAATCAGATTGCAACCGGCAATATTCATCGAATAAATGCCAGTTTGGGCTGGATGGTTTCAAATGATATTCAATTTCATTTTGAAGCAGAAAATTTTCGAGTTTCTAGTTCAACTGAATCTGGAAGATCAGAGAGACTTTTAAAAGAATTTAGTTATTCCACACTTTCTCCAAAGCTATTACTAACACTTTTTCCTTCTGTTAATTTTGAATTAGGTGCTAGGTATGGGATGAAAAAAGCAAAAAGTGATCAAAATCTGAGTCAAATGCGACTAATGAATTTTCATGGAACTTATTCAAATTCTGTGTTTACAGGCCTTGAATTTAGTATATGACATTTCGTTCTTCAATTTATTACTGTAATGAATGCAAAAAAGTCGTACCTCAGTTAGAGTCACTCCTTTTTGTAGAAAACAATTCCTCTAAGGGATTTTGTTCAGAAGATTGTATTGAATCTTATTTTCGTCCTCTTATTCAATTTTATGAAGGTCAGTTATTAAGATTAAAAGAGAGGTACCCTTCTTCATCTCCTGAATTAAATGCTTTTGACGATGATATCAAATTATTAAATGAAATTTTAAATAGTCCTGATGAAGTTTGGCTCAATAAAAATGAGTTAGACGAGGAGAATTATACATATTTAAAATATTATCAAGGTGTATGGTTTATAATAATATGTAAATTGTATAATTTTGAACCTTCCTATATTTTTTTAAGTGAACAAACTTTAGATTTAAATTTTTTAAATGAGTTTCGAGTTGGTGAAAAAATTAAAAATAAGACAATGTTCAAACCATCAGATGAGACTGAAGATGAAAAGATTCAACTTATTTCTGATCTAGATCAAATAAAATCTGAAATTTTGGCCGAGCATCTAGCGATTAGGTCAGACATTGATATACCGTTTGAATCATTTATGGAATACGAATACTGTCTCGAAGAAACTGTTTCAAGTCCAGATGAGGTTTTTGAAGTTAAAAATTTTTTGGGACATGAATTAATTTATTATATTAAAAATTTCATATCAACAGATTCATTTAGTTTTTATTATATTGTATTGACACTTAAGCGTTTGTCTGGTGTTGATGGCGAGATAAATGTCTATCCCGTTTTTAGTTTTCCTACTAAAGATGATCAATTGTTCATGCATTATCGAAAAGGTACTAAGTTAAATTCGAGTTTAAAAAATTAGATACCTTGGAAAACATATTGCCCAACGGATTTAAAGGCCTCGCAATATGCAGAGTTTCCATAATATAGAGCATTCATACATGTCTGATAAGCACTTAGAGTATTTACATAATTATTAAATACAGGGTAGTAATAAGTTGTATCTTTAAATATCATAACACCACTAATAGTTGCGTTTTGATATTGACTAAATTTAACAAAAGTTATTTTTCTAGCTTGCTTTGGATCTGAAAATAAACCACACATAGGATTTCCAACATAAATAGAATTATTTCCTGAATTAGTCGTTGGTATTAAGCAAACTTGCACTTCTGTTCCATTTGAACCAGTCGCTTTAGTTTTTAGCTGGAAGTAAACAGAGCTTGCATCTGTTGAACTTTTACAAAGTGAATAGGCACCTAAATGAGAACTTGTTGAAGGAAAATTATTAATTCCATCAGTTGAAAATGTACAATGTTTGGCATCTTCTGGAACTGTTACTGTGTTAGTTCCATTATCTCCCGTTCCATTATTTGTTGTTCCAGTTCCCTGACCAGAATTGCTTCCGTTGTTGTTAAAATTAAAGGCCGAATTAGAATTGCTTGCCGTTGAACTTGTAAATCTTCTGGTTCTAGGGGCATCACAAGATGCTAAAAGCAGAATTAATAATAAAATGTTGAATGATTTCATAACTTTTACCTCTTGGGTCTATCTTAGTTAACTTGTCGGTCATATAAGTGAAAACCTTTAAAAAAGATAAGTCCAATAAAATAGCTCAGGTTTTATTCTTAACTTTCCGAAAATAGGTTAAATGAAATGGATATTACTCTCAACAATACTTATACTAACTTTATCTGGCACAGGTATGGTGCTTTTAGCTCCATATCATATTTATACATTAACTCTTACAGATGGGATTAATAGTCGATTTTTAAATTTACTTCCTACAAGAAATGAATTGTATGATGGGAGCGAGTTTAAATCTCTACAAACAGACCAAATAAAAAATTTAAATGATGGGATTTTTAGAAAAATTCATTTAAGTAATTTTGAAGTATATTTACCGATAGACAATCCAGCAATTTCTTTTATACCAGAAATTAAGCTTGAAAGTAATGTGCATAAGGTTGGTTTTGAGTTTTTAGATCTTAAAAATAATTTTTTATTCAAATTTCTTATTGAAAAGCCATTTAAATTTACTTCTTCGCATGGTGATCAAAAGCTTTTCTTATTGCCAGTGTATCAGCATTATATACAGAAAAAAGATGAGCAAGAAATGTGGAAAGATATTTTTCAAAGAAAATTGTCTCTACCTTCAAATAGCGGGAAACCTTTTATTGATTCATTTGTAGAATTGAGAAATATCAAATATGAAGAGCTGGTATATAATCTCTATATTCTGCATAACCGACACAAGTTTTTTACGAAGGATATACTTAAAATTGGATATTCAAGTGAGTTGAATTTTGGTGTTGCTAGTGTGGAAAGTGAAAGTAAGAAAAGTTTTACAGAGCGTGTCTTTGTTATTGAAAATGGAGTAGTCTACCCAGTAACTATTACGACTAACACGGCAAGTTTAATAGGCCAATCAATTCGAACTATTTTTTTAAAGAATTTGAAATTAAAGCATTCGAAAGCTGAATCTGCCATATCCCTAAGTTCTGAGTCTAGAAGATTTAGTTTTCAAAATCGAACTGATCAAAAAGGTATGATCTACTTGTTTGCGGCCTGGTCTCATGATTTTAAAAATAAAGAATTTCTAACGGTGATCATTAATTTCTTAGAAAGAGGAAAAGAAAATTTAAAGTATTTAAAACCTTTTTATGAATTTGCATACAAACAGTTTGGAACAAGTTTGTCTGGTGATAAGAAATTTCAATTAGAGACAGCAGAGGAAAGATTGAAAAGACTTTCTCAAGAAGAGCTAGATCAAGAAATTAAAGAAGCTTCAATTAAGGCAAATTCTCATGACAAAATAACAGATAATCCAGAAGAGCTAATTGATTTAAATTTAAAAAAGGCGAAAGAGCAAAAAATTGATAGCGATGAAAAGTTTAAAAATTTAAGTATAGAGTAAATTAAAGATTAAATGAAATTCCGAAAGATATATGTAATCCAGTCATTTGATTAAAACCAGTAACATACTGCGAGTTTTCGTTAAAAACAGTTTTCATTTGTGTAACATAGTAGTGACGAAGTCCAAGCCCACCAAAGAGTTGATATTTTAAATCGGGAAAGAAGAGAGCTCTTGCGCCGACTTGTGGTCCATAGATAAAAGGACTTGGGTCTTTGTCAAAATTTTTCTTGATGTCGAACTCTGAGCCAACTAAAAAATCGAAGCTTCCTAAGACATCTAAAATAAGCATAGAGTTTTTGATAAAAGACCAACCCATTGTAGGGTTAAGTAGAAAAAAGGAAAAAGAAGTATTAGTGGTGTTGATAAAATGTCCCTCCCACCCAATGCCCCAAATAAGTCTGGAATGCTCTTTTCTATGTAAAAGATTGATATTGAAATAAGTTGTCGTTGATGCTTTTTCTTCGTTAATATTTTCTAACATGGTCTGATACTGGTTTCCCATACCAAATTGTCCAAGACTGAAAAGGATAGAGTTATTTTCAGTCAATTTCTCTTCAGGTTTTTTTAGAATTAAATCTATATTATGTTCTTTAGGTGCATTAGAGCGGAGTGTTTGCTGAATAATTTCATCTTCAAAATGCAAGTCTTTAGATTGAATGAAGGCTATCTGACCATTAAGTAGTAAACTTAATAATTCTGGATTTTTTTTACGAGGATTGCCCACATAAATGAGTTTTCCGTTTGAAATATAACCTAGGGGTGAATTCATCTCTTCATCAGAATAAACTATGGCGCGAGGTACAGAAATTCTAGCTAATTTAGGACCAGTTTCTAAAGCTTTTATTTCAAAATTTTCTTCATAGACTTGAGCAAAAGTCAATTGATTGATGACTATTAGAAAACTTAAAGCTAATATAATCTTTTTAAAAACCATTAATTTTATTATAGAGGCAAATTTTGAAATTTCCAGGTAAAAGAAAAACAAAACATTACTTTCCGGTTAATGAGGTTAAGCGGGTTGCTTTTGAAAGTGATCTCTTTGTTCCTGGAAACATGTATATTGTTGGCATTGATCAGTTAATTGTCGATATTGAAGGTCATATTGACTATAAATCCCTAGAGAGCTTTATGCTTAAGAAAGGTGAATCAGTTGTTGAGAGCGATGAATTAGTTGAGGCCGTTTATCGGAAATTAAAATCAGAAAATTCTATTATTGGAGAGTTTGCAGGCGGAGCCATTGGAAATACGCTACATAATTTTAGCGTCCTTTCAGATTGTCGAAGTATTGCCCTTGGTGCAATTTCAAAAAATATCTCAGTTGGGGATTATGCCTTTAAGTATATATGTTCAACAAATTCACTAGTAGATTTTTCTCATTTAAAGCCAGTAGATGGGATGATGGGGAGGGCCTTATCACTTATTACTCCTGACTTTGATCGAACATTCGTCATTTCTAAAGGAGTCATGAACGAATTGTCTGAAGATTTTGTTTCAGAAGATATTATTAGTAATTCATCAGCATTACTTCTTTCTGCTTATTCACTTAGAGACAAGTATTCACCTATTTTTAAAGCAAGTCTAAAAGCTTCAGAATTGGCACATAAGCATAATGTTCCAATTGTTTTTTCTTTAGGAACGAGTTCACTTATTTCTTCTCAACGTGAATTTTTTTTAGAATATATAAAGAATTTTGTATCAGTTTTAGCTACGAATGAAGAAGAATCATTTTCACTAACAGGTATTAAAGATCCTTTAGATGCTCTTGAAAAAATATTAGAGAGTGTTGATCTATGTTTACTAACAGTTGGTCCAAAAGGTCTCTATATCGGTGCACATGTTGAAGATGAACTCAAGCGAGAAACAAGAGATTTGATTCATTCAAAATCGATCCCTGAGTATAATAAATTTGAATATTCTCGGGCGATGCTTAAGGCCGATTGTCATAAACCAATTAAAGTTTATACTCATATTAATCCTTATATGGGCGGACCGGGTCTGATTAAAAATACCAATGGAGCAGGCGATGCGGCCCTTTCGGCATTGATTCACGATATAGTTGCAAATTCTTATCATCGAAAACTTGTACCAACTTCACCAAAGCATAGTCGAAAATTTTTGACTTATTCATCAATTCATCAAGTTAGTAAATACTGTAATCGTGCCAGTTATGAAGTGTTGAAATTAAATTCTCCAAGATTATTAAAAGGACTTCCAAGTCGAGAAGATAGTTTAGAAGAAGCTTATTGGGATATGTGATTTAATTCATCAAGAACTTTTAATACATCTTTGGCCTTGGTGATTGATCTTCCTATGACCAGATAATCTGCTCCTAATTTGAAAGCATCTTTAGGGGATAAAACACGTTTTTGATCACCCAGGTTTTGATTATTTAGAATTTCCGAAGCCAATCGAATACCTGGTGTTATCGATAGAATTTGAGGGAAATGCTTTTTTAAAAGTGCCGTTTCATGTCCGGATGAAACAACTGCGTCTATGGAAGTGTTAGACGCCAGTTTAAATAATCTTAAGAAAGCATCGTCAGATAAGCTTTCTTGAAAAATTTCATGATAAATAGCTTCATTAATACTCGTTAATACACTGACTCCCACTAATTTAGTATTTGGCAGATATAAATCACGTGATCTTTTGGCAGCTTCAAGCATTTCTCGACCGCCACTTAAATGAACGGTGAGGAAATGTATTGGTAAACCTGATAAAGATCTAATTGAGTTGAAAACTGTTTGCGGAATATCATGAAGTTTTAAATCGAGAAAAAAAATTCGTTGATTATCTGATTGGAGCTCTTTAAAGATGTTATTTCCGTATTTAAGATATAATTCAAGTCCAATTTTTATGCATGTTATCGGATAGTTCTGAGTTAAAAAAACTTTTGCCTCTTCAAGTGACATATCATCTAAGGCTACAAATATTTTTTTCAAGTTATTTTGCATTGGCATTTAACTCTTGAAGAGCGACAGGAAAAATCTCAACTTCATAAGTTCCTATAATTGACTCAAGTACGGCCTTAATATTTTCGATTCTTGTAAAACATGGAATGGCATTTTGAATTGCAATGTTCCGTATATATTCACCATCATTTTGTGATTGACCTTGGTTTTGTGGAGTATTTAAAACAAGCATCAAATGTGGATCTTTTAAAGCATCTATAATTGTGATGCCTTCTCTTTTTTCAATCTTTGAAACAATTTCGCAATCTAACCCCTGCTGAGTGATGTATTTTCCAGTTCCAGGAGTTGCTATAAATTGATAACCAAGTTTAGATAGTGGTTTTAAATATGGAATAATTTGATCTTTTGTTAAATCAGCTAGGCTCAATAAAATTTTTCCTCTCTGGCCAAGCTTTGGATAATTCCCTTGATAAGATTTTAAAATAGCTTTTTCTTTATCAAAATCAATCCCCATGGTTTCGCCAGTTGATCTCATTTTGGGACCAAGGATGATATTGTCTTTTAAAAAACGATCAAATGGGAAAGTAGATTGTTTTACACTAAAATGCTTAGTTCTATCCATTTTAAAATTCTGAATTTTAAAGCCACACATTGCATCGACGGCAATTTTTGGAAGTGATAAATTTAAGGCCTTACTTAAAAATGGAAGTGTTCTAGATCCTCGTGGATTGGCTTCAATGCAATAGATTTTTTGATCTTTGATTGCAAATTGAAAATTAACAGGACCAATAATATTTAATTTTTCAGCTAGCTCAATTGATACTTGATGAAGCTCATCATAAATTTTCGGAGTGATAATAACAGGTGGGGTGATCATTCCTGAGTCACCTGAATGGACTCCTGCATGTTCAATATGTTCACAAACTGTAAATTGCGTATGACCAAATTGATCACGGATTAAGTCGACATCATACTCAATAGCATCTTGCAAATAATTTTCAACTTGAAATTGAACTGTTTGATTTTGTAGAAGATCTTTAAGGGTTTGCGGAAGATTTTTTAATTCATCCCGATGATGAAAGATATACATCGATTCTCCGCCAATGACGAAGTTGGGTCTAATGATGACTGGAAAACCAATTTCAACGATGGCGTTAATTAGATTTTTTTGACCAAAGACTTCTAATGTTTTTGTTTTAGATAGTCGAGTCGTTTGAGTTAAAGTTGAGAATTTTTTTCTATCTTCACATATTTCTAAAGTTTCCCAGCTTGAGCCTAGAAATTTGAAGTTTTTAAATTCACTTCTAAAACTCTGCTCAAGATGTTCACGAAGCGAAATACCGGTTTGACCACTGAAACTTGCAATAACTCCACTTGGATTTTCGTTGATCAAAATGTCAAATAAGTCTTCAGAATAGAGTGGGCTTAAATAAAGTCTGTCAGATGAATCATAATCCGTTGAAACGGTTTCTGGATTTGAATTAATCATGATTGATTTATGATTTAATTCTTTTAGACGCTGACATGCTTTAACACAGGAATAATCAAATTCAATTCCCTGGCCGATACGGTTTGGACCTGATCCTAAGATGACGATTGAAGGGAGGCTTTTAGAGAAGGCAATAGCTTCATTTTCTTCACTCCAAGTCGAATAAAAGTAAGGTGTCATGGCCTCAAATTCTCCAGAACAAGTATCGACTGCTTTATAAACTGGAAAAAATTTTTGCTTAATTCGATATTCTAAAATTTCTTTTTGAGATTTATTTGTTAGTAGCGCTATGTATTTATCTGAAAAACCAAGTGATTTAGCTTGATAAATTTCTTCTGCATTTTGAAATATGTCTTTGTTCTGTTCTATCTTAATTTCTTCAAGATAGATTTCTTCCATTTGATCAATAAACCATGGAGTAATATTCGAAAGTTGATTAATTTCTTTTTTATCTATTTTAAGTCTTAATGCTTCTAGAACTGTTAATAAACTTAATTCATTTTGACTTTGTAATCGTCCTTTAATGTATTCAGAATCTAATTCAACAGGAGTTGTTTTTAATTGCGTGAGAGTGGGAATCTCTAGGCCCATTTCAAGACTTTTCAAGGCTTTTAAAAAAGCTTCATTAAAACTTCCTGCAAGAGAAAGAACTTCTCCTACTGAGCGCATTTGTGGTCCAAGAGTTTTTGAACTACTTGGAAATTTATTAAAAGGAAATATTGGAATTTTTAAAGCGATATAATCTAGTGTGGGTTCAAAACTTACTGGTGAAGATTTGGTGATATCGTTTAAAATCTCAGGAAGTGTATAACCTATAGCTAGAAGCGCAGAAATTTTAGCAATGGGATAACCAGTAGCTTTAGAAGCTAAAGCTGATGATCTTGAAACCCGAGGATTCATTTCAATGACAGTGATATCATCTTCATTATTTGGGTTGATAGCAAACTGCACGTTCGCTCCACCTGCGACCACTCCCATATGTATAGCAATCTTTAAGGCCATATCTCGCAAGTTTTGCATACAGTAGTCTGAAATTGTTAAAGCAGGGGCAACTGTAATGGAATCACCTGTATGAATTCCACATGGATCAACGTTTTCAATTGAACAAATAATGACACCATTTTTTGCACAATCTACCATGACTTCAAGTTCAATTTCTTTTTGACCAACTAGAGATTTTTCCATGGTCACAGGAAATACCACATCAGAATTTAGAGCATCTTTTAATTCTTCTAAATTATATAAAAGTGCTGCGCCTTTTCCACCTAATGCAAAATCTCTTCTAATGATTAGAGGAAATTGAACTTGTGTTTCGGCCATTTTCAAAGCTTCTTCGATGCTTTTTGCCGTAAATCGTTTACCAGTTTGATAACCTAAACCGTCTAGTTCTTTAGCAAATAATCCACGATCTTCGGTTTTTCTGATTGTTTCAACATTGGCACCTAATAGGGCCACGTTTCTTGATTTTAAATAATTTTCTTCTTCAAGTTCAATACATAAATTTAAAGCCGTTTGTCCTCCCATGGTAGAAAGAACGGCATCAACTTTTTCTTTTTCAATAATTTTTTTAATGGTTTCTTTGGTGATTGGTTCCACATAAGTTCGATAACACATTTCAGGATCTGTCATGATTGTGGCAGGATTTGAATTTAATAATACAACATCAATTCCTTCTTCTTTCAAACTCTTTAATGCTTGAGTTCCTGAATAATCAAATTCTGAAGCCTGACCAATTTTAATGGGTCCAGATCCAATTAAAAGAATTTTTTTATAAGGAACAGGCTTTTTAATTCTTTCAGTTAGTTTTTTGAAAGGATGGAGTTTTTTAGTATCAATCAATTCTAATTTTTTATTCAAAAATAATTTAATTTCTTCAAAGAAAGAAAAAGCATCATGAGGGCCTGGACTTGCTTCTGGGTGAAATTGAACTGATTTTAAATGATTGTCTGTCGTTGAGATTCCTTCAATGGAGTCGTCAAATAGGGATGTATGCCAAACGAACATTTCCCTGTTTAATTGATTGTTAGATTTTTTATTTTGAAAATCAATTGAATCAATAGCGTAACCATGGTTTTGTGAAGTGATGACAACTTTACCAGTGATGTGATCGATAACTGGGTGGTTGGCACCTCTTTGTCCAAAAGGTAGTTTTATGACTTTAATATTTAATGCTAGTGCAATTAATTGATGACCTAAACATATCCCTCTGACTGGAATGTTGGAATTAAGTAGCTCTTTAACTGTTTGAATTTCATTTTTATGATTTCTTGGATCACCTGGACCATTTGATAAAAAAATTAATCTAGGATTATATTTTAAAATCATCTCAGAAGTATGATTGTGAGGTACTTGAACCAGTGGAAAACCTAAGTTTTTAATTTTTTCCACAATACTTAGTTTAACTCCATAATCCACTAGAACAATAGGGTTTTCTCCCTCAATATGAGTGATGACTTTTGAAGTAGAGACTGAAGATATTTCATCAACTGATAATTTTCCTGTTGAAAAAACATCAGGCAATACATTTGATTGAAAAGTTAAAACTGATTTTTGAGAAACTTTTGTTGTGGTTAGAAATTTAGTTAATTTTCTTGTATCAAGTCCCCAAAAAAGTGGAACTGAAGCATTGTCTAGAAAATCATTTTTTGAAATGTTTCGACAGATAATTGATGTTGCAGCGATTTTCTTTGATTGATTCCATTCTTCTTTTGTTAAATAATTTCCAATATGAGAAGTGGTAAAAATAATATGTTGGCCTAAAAATGAAGGGTCAGTAATCGTTTCTTGAAAACCACTCATCCCTGTTGTAAAAGCGGCTTCTCCCCAAATTCCATTTTTTAAATCTAAATCGTCTGAAGTTCTGTTAACAAATCCTTTAAAAATTGTCCCATCTTCAAAATGCAAGTAGGCACGAGTCTTTATACGAGATTGATTAAAACTTTTCTCCATGGATTTTCCCAATGTTAAGATCGTTATTATTTAAGATAGCATGTAAAATAGCCATTCTCATAGGTATGGAATTAACAACTTGTTCATATCCCATATACAAATTAGATTTCACTATCGCTAGGTCTAATTCAACACCAATATTGCAAGGGCCAGGGTGAAAAATAGGACTTGTTAAGTTTAATCTTTTAACTGTATCTCTATGGATAGCATAATTTTGAATATAATTTTCAAGGTTAAAAACTTGATTCTTTTCCAGAGATTGATGACGTTCTTTTTGAATTCTTAGCATATAAATAAGATGGGCATTTTTTATGGCCTCATCTCGATTGTTGATGATGTTCACATTTGGCGGTAGTTTTTCTTCTGGTAAAAAATAATCTGGACCGCAAAGATTCACCGTTATTCCGAACTGTGGTAATAATTTTATGAGACTATGACTAACTCTTGAATGTCGTATATCACCAATAATAGTAATCGTTTTTCCTTTTAGGTTTTCAACACCATCAAAATAATTTTTAAAAGTAAACAGATCGAGCAAGCTTTGAGTTGGGTGTTCGTTGATACCATCTCCACCGTTGATTATTTTAATTGGTGGATGTTTTTTAAATTCACTAAATTGATGAGATATATTTGTCCTAATAACGCACGCATCGACACCTTGATAATGCAGTGTTAATAGAGTTTCTTCTAAACTTTCTCCTTTTTTCAAAGAAGATGTTTCCGCATCAAATTCTAAATGAATTGCTCCTAGTTTTTGAATTGCAATTGCAAAACTATGTTTAGTTCTAGTTGAATTTTCTAAAAAGTTAGTTGCAATGATAGGTGTTTTTTCGAAGCTATTAACAGGAGTATTATTGAGTTCTTTATATCGGTGAGCTAAAGAGATAAGTAGGTCTATCTGATTTTTATTCAGATCATCGATCGACTCTAAAACCGATGGAAATGAACTCATTTTATCCCTTGTTTTGTTTTTTATCTGAAAACAAAAAAATAAGTTTTAATAATACTAGTTTTTATCGTACGATTTGAAAAGATAATTATCATGAATTTTTTTGACAATATTACACCGATTCAAAAAGAAGCTCTTTATAATGAATTCAAAGGTCATTTGTTTGAATTTCATATATGCTCCGAACTTGCTTTAAAATATTCCTTATATGACATTTTTTTGACGTCTTTAACCTCGGTTCAAGTGGAACATTTAAAAGAGTATGAGAAATTTCTTCTAAAAAACTCACCTATGATTCTAAAAAAGTTGCCTCTACTTGCCAAAAAGCTTGTTAATGCAATTCATCTAGAGTTAAAAGAAAAAAATTTGTCTGTTAAGGGTGTTTATTGGACTGGGAAGCATGGAGCCAAAAGCCTAAATGCAGATTGGAAAGAAACAGATCTTGCTATCGATGTTTTTGATTCTAATGATCAAAGCTTTCGCATTTATTATAGTTTAAAACTTTCTAAAGCGAATAGTTTTACCAATACAAAATCTGCCGGTGTGATGAGTTTTTTTGAAAAGTATTTTTATCAATTTTCATGGGCCAAAACCTACCAAAGTGATTTAAATTCTTTTATTGAGAGTTCATTTTATTTAATGAAAGCTAGGATGGAAGACTTAACAGGTATTGAAGAAACTACACAGGGTTTTTCAAAACAATTTGTTATGCAGTATGGAGAGTTACCAGGAGGATTACCTGATGAGTTGCGAACCGTCTTGTATGAACATTATTCAAGAGTGATGGATCAAATTGAAATTGGTCTTCATCGAATGTATGAAGAAAATAAAGAGTATTTTTTTGATTCATTGTTGTCATTAATGGGCTTTTCTTCAAATGGAGTGATTCAGTATCAGCTTTTTCATGAAAATCATGAATTTCATTCAATAAAGCGACTTGAATCTCCTAAAGATACTTCCTCAGTTGAATTCAAGATAAGAAAAAAAGGACAGCATTTCTTGGAGATTTTAATTGAATCTTATATTTTGCAAGTTAGAATAAAGCCTATGAATAAATTCACCACCCCCGCGTACAAAGTTAATTGCTCTATAAAAAAGCGAGATGATAATGAATAGTTTGAAAGCAGTTTTTTTAGATAGAGATGGTATTTTAAATGTAGATAAAGGTTATGTTTCAAAAATCGAAAACGTGGAATGGATGCCAGGTGTAATTGATTTTTTATTGAAGCTTAAAAATATGGGTTTTTCTTTTTTTGTAATGACAAATCAATCGGGGATAGGAAGAGGTTATTATACGGAAGACGATGTCATAAAACTACATCAAAAGATGGATGAATATTTAGTTAAAAACGGCATTGAAATAAAAAAGTGGTATTATTCACTTTCGTTAGATGATCCAAATAGAAAACCTAATCCAGGTTTATTTTTACAATGTGCAGAGGAGTTTAAAGTTAATCTACACCAATCATTTATGATTGGTGATAAAGAATCCGATGTCATTAATTTAGTTGGACCAAAATATATTATTCTTCAAGGTCGATATCCTTTAGAAAATTTAGCAAAGCACGCAAAAGTTGTTCATGATTTTGTTGAAGCCTATGATGTTATTAAAAATTTTTCATAAAAAAATTTCAATCACTTTTGATATCAAATTTAAAGTTTCCGCTGAAACCGTTTTTGACTTTATCATTAAGCCCACCAATATGCCTTTGTATACAGGTTTTTTCTTAGCTCCGGGAATACAAAGTGTTCGTTCTTCTGATTCAATTCGAAAAGTTGGAACTATTGATTACATATTAAATACAGATGGCAGTAGTCATCAGTCTAAAACTATCGAGCTTGTTCGTGGAAAGACTTATGATTTAGTCATTTTTAATATTGAAACCAAAGGTTGGAAAAAGATTTTTGATTTTATTTTGGAAGGATTTGAAGAAAAATGGAGCTTTAATAATTCAAATGATTCAAGTTTTTGCATGATACATCGAAAACTTGTGATTAAATTTAAATTACCATTGTTATTTATATTTCCGTCAGTTATTTTTGTTTATTGGGTTTTTAAAAATGCCTTACACAATCACCATTTAAATTTAGAATCTAACTTGTCCTAAACATAATTATGTGGATTCTTTATCAAATAAGTTGGTAGTTGAATAAAAAGATAGGCCTTTCTAGTTTAGTTTATAATTAAATTACTACGTTTAAAATAAATTAAGCCAAGGAAGGCCTGACTATGAAAATACC
>Ga0172367_10000158_pt1 | contig 103310 bp, 85 predicted proteins | sample Lak10m_FD_114542 | JGI IMG/M metagenome (GOLD analysis project Ga0172367, IMG submission 114542) | Freshwater microbial communities from Kabuno Bay, South-Kivu, Congo - kab_022012_10m | ecosystem: Environmental > Aquatic > Freshwater > Lake | place: Democratic Republic of the Congo: South-Kivu... | reverse complement strand
CTACATTTGCAAAATAATTAACGAGATCAAAACCATTTTGCTGTAATTCTGCTGTGATGGTCTGAATACTAAAACATTGCAACCAATTATAACTTTCGCGCATTTTTGATTTTTCAACGATTGCTGCGAATAATTCTTCAGTTAACATAATTAATCTCCAATATTATTTTTCAAGATAGGAATAAACCCTTCTGCTTGCATCTGCCAAAGTTTATAAAAATGACTTTCTTTATCTTCTAGCAATGCACTTAACGAACCATCTTCCACTATTTTACCGCTGACAAAAACTAAGATTCTATCCATGTTTTTTAATGTCGATAATCTATGGGCAATAACAATGGTGGTTTTGTTCGCCATTACATCACGCAAGCTTTCCTGAATGTAACGCTCGGTAACAGAGTCGAGAGATGAGGTCGCCTCATCCAGCAAAAGAATGGGAGTGTTTTTTAGAAACGCTCTTGCTATCGCTATTCGCTGTTTTTGCCCGCCAGATAATTTAATACCGCGTTCGCCAACTAAAGACTGATACCGCTCGGGCAACTCAGAAATAAATTCATGACACCTTGCTCTTTTTGCAGTTTCAATTACTTCTTCATCGCTTGCGTCAGGTTTTGCAAAGCGAATATTTTCCATAATAGTGCGGTGAAACAAATCTGGTTCCTGCGGGATTGTTCCGATTTGTTTTCTTAATGAATCTTCCGTGACTTTTTTTACATCTTGATTATCGATCAATACACTGCCAATCTCAGCTAATAACTCATACGAAATATTTGGCAACTCATATGGGTTGTCTTTTTAAAGCATATGAGCTACTAAATATTTCATGCAAAATATTTACCACTGCAAAAAATGTAAATGAATGATTAAATATTTCATATGATTCACTTTCTTATTTGTAATAAAAAATGCAAAGTCGCCTATCTGTAAACCCTTGCCAGTTAAGACCCAGCACCTCCAGCAACAAAAGTTGCGACAGGTGTGTTGTCTATAATAACAGTAATATCTATCAATAAGGTTATCTAAGATATGGGGTTCAATATTTTTGATTTGTTTTTTTAAACAGTAGTAATTTTTCGCAGTTTGCTTAAACTGATAGTGCGCTAAAATATAACTTATTTCTTATTCTTTTTTTTCATTTCTAAAATTTCCTTCACTTCTCGATCGAAATCTGACTCAAATAACCTATCTTGGACAATCCTATATTTTTCAAACTCATTTAGTACTAGCGCTTCTGCAACTTCATGGCTTACTAAGCCAGCATTATGCAATATTTGTTTTTCGTTTAGTTTAAGAAACGCATCCAGTTTTGATACCCAATCTTTCATGTACATGACAACTCCGCGTTGTGCTTGCATTTCAGCAAAATCAAGATACATAGTTACAATTCGGTTTAAATGATCAATTTCTTTTTCGTTTAAATAATTTTTTGCAATCACAACATCGGCCTCACGTATTCTGCCGCTAGGAGCATTTTTCCAAACTGTTAACCCCATATTTGGTTGTGTGCTACTTGCTCTTTCATGAATTATTTCAGCAGCAGTTTTGGTTATTGCAAAGTGAAGTTTGTTTTGAACTGTTGCAAAAAATTGTTTTGTTATATCGTTAGTTGGTGAATAGTCAGCGCTACATTGAGAATATATATCGGTAATCTTCTGATACATGCGTCTTTCGCTGGCGCGTATATCCCTGATGCGCGCCAGTTGTTCCTCGAAGTAGTCTTTACCAAAAATATTGTTGGGGTTTTTAAGTCGTTCATCATCCATGGTAAATCCTTTGATGATATACTCTTTTAACCTTTCAGTTGCCCAGATGCGAAAGAGTGTTGCCTGCGCAGAATTTACACGATAACCAACAGATATAATCGCATCTAAATTATAGAACTTAGTCGTATATTGTTTCCCATCTTTAGCAGTATGTTCCAAAATGGAACTAACTGAATTTTCATCCAATTCTTTACTTTCAAAAATGTTTTTCAGATGTTTGGTGATTGCTGGTCTTTGTACACCAAATAAGAGAGCTATTTTTTCCTGAGTAAGCCAAATACTTTCATTGTGTAAAAATATTTCTACTTTCACCTTGCCATTGGAAGTGGTGTATAGTAAAAATTCGGTAAAGCTATTGTTAGGAACTATTTGTTGCTTATCTTTTTTCATTTTCATAAGGTGTATTTTATATTTGTAAACATGTTAGTGTTGATGGCTGTTTAACGAGACCAAAGACAGACAGTTACAAAATTATTCAAAAGTTTATAATTTTTCATGATCAATCATAAGGCTTTCGTAATTAACTAGCTTCAGGATATGCATAGTTATTTTCTCGGTTGCTTCCCGTAATCTGTCGAGATTGGGCACAACATAACCAGAAGTTACATCGGCATCATCATTGGTTTTATGATTGAGCAATCTTTTAAGACTGTAACGGCTGATATCTAAAGACTCACCAATTGTTGCGAAAGTACGTCTCAAATCATGAATAGAAAATGTAACGCCTGATTGTTTTTTAATTCGTAGCATTTGTTTGCGTGGTTCTACAATGTGACCAGTTTTTCCTTCTCCACTAAAAACAAATTCACTTTTTGACTTTTTTTTGCGTTGTTGTAAAAGTTCATAAACATAATTGCTGATTGGCAAAGTAACGCTGATGCGATTTTTTGGATCTTGTAGAGTAAAGGTGCGGTCGATTAAATCTATATCTTTCCATTTCAAGCTTGCGGCTTCTTCTCTTCTTAGTCCGGTAAATAATAAAAGCAATAAATAATCACGTACTGCATCTGCTTTGGAAGATATGCGGATACCTTCTAATTCAATAACCGCTTTGAACCATGCTGGCAAATCAGCACGCTTAATATAAGATTGTTTACGCGGTACTCTAAACCATCCCTTAGTTGCTGAGAGTTTTTCAACAGGATTTTCTGCAAACAGTGAATTGCCTTCACTATCTTCGTAATGATTGCGCGCAAAATTAAAAAGCGCACGCAACACTCTAAACGCATTGTTAGCGCGAGCCTTGCTCTGTTCGCCACGTTTAGCATGAAGCTGCATTACTATTTCTTTGGTGATTGATTTAAGCGGTTTATCTAAATAATCAGAAAAAGTTTGGTGAATAGTTTTCTTATAGTCCAGTATTGTTCCTTCTTTCAAATTCTTGCGGATGGTTAGATAAGTTTCAAAAACTTCGCACAGGGTTATATTGCTAATTTCATGCTTGCGTTTATCGTCGATTGGATTAACGCCATCAGCAATTTTAGCAAGTGTTTCTAGCGCTTTCTTGCGCGCTTGTTCAATAGTCATGTCTGGGAAATGACCCAGCGTTGTTCTAACTGGAATACCTTTGATTTTACGATACACCAAAAAACTTTTAGTGCCTTTGTCGGTAACTGACAAACATAAGCCACTTATTTTTGTATCGTAAACATACACGCGCTTTCCTGTAACTGCGGGTGGAATTCTTGCTAAACTATTTTTGGTGAAATTGAAGCGTTGCATTTTTCCAGTGCTACCTTGGTGCTACCATTTAGGTTAAAAATCGCTAATTTCCGTTAGTTAAGGTAAAAGGTAGATTTGATTATAAATGCTTGCTAGATATAAGTAAATGAGGAATTATTAAGAAATATTAATTTTGACAAATGATATGTTGCGAAGACTCTTTATCCTAAAGACACTAAAGTATGTGCCGATAATGATTTGGGTATAAACAGCATGACTGGGTTGCAGCTGTTACAACACTTGCATCATCAAGGATTTACACGACTTTATTTGTTTTCTGGTTGGCCTTTTGCCGCGGGCGAAGTTCCCGATTATGTAACGGTAATAGTTAAGGATGGTAATACTGATAATATTCTTAAAGTTTTATAGTGGGATATACTCTTCGCCATTTGGTTTTTGCGCTGTGCTGTCCTGCTTTGCGCTGTGCTGTACGAAGCTAGGGTTGCTTTGTTCCCTGTTCAAATTTGCTCCTGCAAATTTGTGGTGTTATTGCTCGGATTTTATAGTCATACTGTGTATTTATAATGACGCGCCATTTTAAATCGCGTTTTGCTCCTTTAGTTTTCAGGTGGGAAAGCGGCACAATATTAGTCGATTTTGTTTTTAGGTAAGCATAAAGCGGTTCTGAAAGACGAGAATACCCAAGGTAATCCAATAAAAATCCTAACTTTTGAAATAAATATAATTCTTTACTTTTTTTTGCTAACAACAATAGCAAACCAGGTTGAATTACTTCAGCTAGTTCATTAATCACTGTTGCAATATGATTTATACCACCGCTTTTGCGCATGTAACAAATCAGGTCAATGGCAGTGGCTTCAGGAGTGGAAATGTTTAAAAATCCGGAAATGGTTTTTACTCTTTGTGTCGGAGTTTTTTTGAGGTTTCTCTTTACAGCAAACTGAACACGAACTTTGCCACAATGAATATCGCGTTTATTTTTTGCTAACATAACTTGAAAAGCTTGTGGCTGTTGATGAACAGCACCATGATACATCGCAGCACTTAAAAGACATACATAGTAATCGCACCGCCAATGCCGCATCAATACCGGAATAAATTGATTAGGAGGAAGACAATTCAGCACCCGTTCAGCAGGTGGTAAAATCAAATAGAAGCCTTTGGTAAGTCCAACAATCTCATGATTTTGTTTTAATCGTCTAATTGCACTTTCTACTGCTGCTGCCGTTGCACGTAAATCTTTACGCATTTGCTTTGCGGTAAAATGTATTTGTCCATTTGCACTTAATTGGTCAATGTAATATCTGGCGGATATTTTATGTTTCATAATAGCTCGATTACCAAATCAAAAACCATTGAGTATTGATGGTATTTGTAATCTTTTTGAGCTAATCAGTCAATTCAAAATTGCATTATCCGCTGTTTTTAGCAGGTTAATGAAATTTTAGTTGTCGTTCAGTGGCGGCTTTTCCTGTTTTCTGATCGCTGTTTACTTTTGAACTACTATAAGTGTAACTGTTACATAACATGATTGTCGTAGTGACAAACACTTAGTAGGTTATCCTTAAATTAGTTTGGCTATCTGACCGAATAAAACCTTGAAGCACTCTTCCCAAGCAGTTAATAAATTATCAGTGTTTTTCACTTTTAAAGGGATAGCAACTTGCAGCGTTTTATCGATCAATAATGATTGTTTAATGTCGGCAGATTTGGATGATTGATTATATGTTAATGATGACGCTGATAGCAGTGCAGCATCGTTTTTTTCATGTGTTCTATGCATTATTTGTGCTGCGGTTTCAGGTTTTGTTGTGTTTTGTACTTTTTTCCCTCTCTGTGCTAACTGCTTAATTAAATTAATTCGCAGAGTAACTACCGCTTGTGGGTGGTTGCGATCACGATAGTCTGCATACAATTCTAAAATTTTTATTTTGAGTATTATTTTTTTTGTCATTTTGCTGGTTGCATCAATCGCATTATTTGCTGATGTGTTAGTTGCGGTATTAAAACTTTGTTGCTCTTTTTGGAGTACTATGGATTTAAACTTTTTGGTGGTTTGTAAATAATTTACCAATAGCGAGTCTAGTTGTCGTGCTGGGGCTAACATGAAGCTATTGTAGTAATCAACTAGATATTGATTAGTTGAAACACGGTAAATGAAATTTTGTTGATCAAATGGTGCGGCAATATCGATTGGCGCAATTAGGATTGAGTAATTGGCTCTGGTTTTTTTTGTAGCGTTCGTTACTTTTGTTGTCGGTGCTATTTTTGAACTTGATAATTCAGGGAATGACTTGTTAGGGTTAGTAAGATGCAACAGGTATTGTTGTTTGGTTACCTGTTTGTTAGCGATGCTGCTCATACAACCACAGATAATGAAGCTGATTATGGTGATTGCACTAATTTTTATTAAAGCTTTCATGGGTCGTTGGCGGTAATTATTCATGATTTATAGTTTAGTTTGCTTTTTTCCTAAAGTTTGCTCGGGTCTAATCGTGGTGGCACCCCACCAAAAAATAATTGTGCGGGATAAAGTTTGATTTGCTCCGACATCAGTCGCAAATTATTTGAACCAACTTCGGTATCGCGCAAAATTTTCTTAAATGATCCTCCGAACTCATTGAATTGAGATAACGTGTTGTTCATTTTAGTGCTAACTTGATTTATTGATTTAACCAATTGCGACATGTCAGCAAACAATTCTTTGAGATTAATTTGGCGAACGTCTTGCAAAACATCCTGAATGCTTTCGCTCAATTGCGTTAAGACACTGGGTACCGATGGCATATAAAAGTTTTCTGGTTGCCAGGAAATTTTTGGAACTGGATGTTCTTTGGGGTTGATATAATTTAGTTCAAGATAAGTGGTGCCGGTGAGTCCTTGTGGTGAGAGTTTAATTCTTAATCCTGAGTTTACTTCATTGGTGAGTAAATCATTTAGTTCGCCATCGCTAAGCTGGGTAAATAATTTAGAGGTAATGGCAATCTTGATATAAACGGAGCGGGCTTGCATTTTGGTATTTTTAATATTGCCTGGGCTAGGTTCTTGATATTTTTTATATTTTTCACTGGCGAAAGCCATTTCTTTTACGTAGCCGATTTGTAAGCCGCGATATTTTACGGGTGAACCTTCAGAGATGCCTTGAATCGATTCATCAAAATAAGTTTCAATGTAAACAGTGCGTACAAATAGACGGCTAGAACCAAAAGTTAAGAGCGCGACAACCATGAGGCTGATCCCTAGCAATACAAACGTGCCAATTTTGAAATAATTTATGTCAGAGTTTTTGTCGTTCATAGCGCATCATGGGTTTATTTCGTGAATTATGAAAAAAATTTTCTAACAAATGCATGATCATGTTGTTTTAAAAGATGAGGATTACCATCGGCAATTATTTTACCATCTTGTAATAAAATAGCTCTCGTTCCTATTTGGTAAATACTGGCTAGAGTATGGGAGACAATAACAAAAGTAATTCCTAAGGTTTGAGATAAGTTGATAATTAGTTGGTCGATCTCGCCAGAGATGATCGGGTCTAAGCCAGAAGATGGTTCATCTAAGAAAAGGATTTTAGGATCTAGTGCCATAGCTCGGGCGATAGCCGCTCTTTTTTGCATTCCGCCACTAGTTTCAGCTGGCATGTAATCGCCGAAGTCGCCTAATCCAACCATTTCTAATTTATTTTGTGCAATTAATTTAATTATCTCTGGTGGTACAGTAGTTAATTCTTCTAGAGGTAAACAAATATTTTGTAACAGGTTCATTGAGCCAAATAGGGCACCACTCTGATATGACACTCCGATTTTGCGCAGATAAATTAATCTCTGCGCTTGACTCGATTTAGTAATATCTTCGCCATCGATGATAATATTTCCAGAGACGGGTTGCATGAGGCCAATTAAATTATTTAGTAACGTGGTCTTACCGCAACCAGAACCACCAACGATCATGAAAATTTCTCCAGGTTTAACCCTAAAGCTAATATTATCTAGAATGACGCGATCTTTGTAGCTGGTGGTTAAATTTTGGACGATGATGATTGGAGCGGTATTTTCTTCACATTTTGATTTTATGTTTTGTTGCAATTGCATTGGTACCAAACCAGAAACCCCATTATTTAGTGGCTGAGTAGTTTCCATTTTATATTCCCAAGACGTAGTAAGTTACAGCAAAAATACCATCAACAACAACTAACATAATTAAACTACTCACTACAGCTTGAGTGGTGGAGCGACCGACTGCTTGTGCTTCAGAGCCGGTTTTTAATCCGTGTAAACAACCAATAGCCGCGATTACTAAACCGAAAACGAATATTTTAGCTAAACCGCCGAGAAAATCTTTGAGTTTAATTGCGCCACTGAGTTGGGTCCAAAAAGCATCAAGGGTATAACCAAGAGAATTCATTACTACAAAGCAGCCCAATAAACCACAGGCGATTAAGAACATTTCTAATAACGGAGTGATTAGCGTTGCGGCTAAAACTCGAGGAATTACTAAAAAACGAATTGGATTAATGCCCATGGTTGCTAAAGCGTCAATCTCTCGATTGATTTTCATGGTGCCGATTTCTGCAGCAAAGGCAGAAGCAGTGCGTCCAGCCAGTAATACTGCGGTTAGGAGCGGACCCATTTCTCTTACTAATCCTAATCCAACTAAATTTATCATGAAGATTTGTGCTCCAAAGTTGTTAAAAGATGGAGCGGCTTGGAAAGTAGAAATAAGACCAATTAGAAAACCGATTAAGGTGACAATACCTAAAGACTTTGGTCCAACATCTTCAATGGTGCGAGTAAAATCGTGCCAGCGAATCCTATTTGGATGGGTGAAGATGAGCAGTAATTGATAGGTAAGGTGACCGATAAAAGCAATGTTGTCGCGTATTTCTTCGACGAGACTCACTGCTATATGTCCAAAGCGCTCTGGTAAATTCTGTTTTGATAAATGTTGCTGTTTTTGCGGGTGAGATTGGTCTTCAATGTAAGTTAGTAGTTGCTGAAAGTCGGATTTCAGATTAATGATTTCGCAGGTTGTATTTCTTTTGAGCTGTTGTTGGCGCAGTGATTGTAATAACGTTATACCAGCAACATCGCAATAATCGACAGCAGCAAGTTCGAGAATTAATGTAGTTGGCAGATGCTTGAGTAGAATTGTCGAGCATGGTTGCCATAGCGTAGCGACGTGATCAATATCTAGTCGTCCAGAAAAAATTATTTTTAGCGTGCTTGGTACATTGTTTTTGGTGTTATTTTGCGCACCATTTTGTATTGATTGTTCGAAACGAAAACTCATGTTTTATTTTTCCTTTATCGTTTGCTCGGTCAACAGCTGAAGAAAAAGCGTAACGTGGTTATTCTAAGCAAGTTGGGCGTGCGACAACAGGATAATTGAGATAGCTGTCTGTTTTAAGTCTTGGACTATTGTTTCGTTATTTCGCCGCTCTGGAGACGTATTCGCCGGTGCGAGTGTCGACTTTGATGAGGTCGCCGACGCTAACAAATAGGGGAACTTTGTTAACGACGGCGCCAGTTTCGAGGGTTGCGGGTTTGCTGCCACCAGTAGCGGTGTCGCCACGAATACCAGGCTCGGTTTCAGTAACCTTAAGTATGACAAAAATTGGTGGCTCAGCAGTAATCACTTCGCCATTCCATAATACCACTTTGCAAATATCTTGTTCTTTCAACCATTTTGCAGCATCAGCTATCGCTTCTTTGCCTACAGCATATTGCTCATACGTCTCTGGTTGCATGAAGTGCCATACTGAACCATCGTTGTAAAGATATTGTAACTCTAAATCAGTAACGTCAGCTGCCTCAGCAGTGTCACCGGATTTGAAAGTCCTTTCCAGCACTCGCCCCGTTTTCAAATTACGAATTTTAACGCGGTTAAAAGCTTGTCCTTTCCCAGGCTTTACAAATTCGTTTTCGATAATTGAGCATGGAAACCCGTCGAGAAGGATTTTTACGCCGCTTTTAAATTCGTTAGTGCTGATGGTTGTCATACGATTTTTTGTTCCGTGCAATTGTGTTAATAAATGTTGAAACGCAAGAGTGATCCTCACCTCAAGCCATGCATCATATTACCATGCATCTTACAAGAATAAGTTGTTGTTGCTGGGGGGGGATTTGCCAGAATTATTATCGTTGTTTTCTTCCTCATTTTCTTGATTATCTTTCAGTTCCTCGTAGATGTTTTCGTTGCCTTCTTCCTTTTTAAAGAAGTTAACAATTTTTCTAAAAAATCCTTGGGATTTAGTTTTTTCGTTAAAAATCTCCTCAATTTCTTTTTTGTCTTCGTTTAGGTCACTTTTTTTATTGAGTATCTTATTCATGTTGCCATTTAGCTGACTTTTGGATGGAACTTCTTGGTCAGGGGATATCTCCTCAAGTTTAGTAGCTTCTATCATGGGGGCCTCGTGGACGACTTTTTTGTCTGCAGCAGTCAAGGCCATAGCAATAGGATTAGCGACAAAAATGAGACCTAATCTGGGGATAAGAGTGACTGGCCAAAGTAGTGTATTGACAACAATTTTGAGCAGATCAAATGCGACAACTCCAGCCACGCGACCAGTATTTTTAGTAACAGCACTAAAAGTTCCTTCGTCCGCGCCAACGCTAATTGCTTCAGCTGGATAGCGTATTGTTCTCATTTCCACTATAAACTTGCATATGCCTTGGAAAATCCGATTGCTCGACAATTTTTGTATGGTGTTACCAAACCAAGTTTTGTCATTTGACAGGCTCCAAAAGTGGTCAGCGATGAAAACAGCCAGTGTTTTTCCTCCAAAAACTCTTATCGCGTTGCAAAGCTCATTTGCTTGATTAGGTTTGACGTTAGGAAATATCGCTGGCGCTACTCCAGAGGTTTGAACAACTTCGTTGGCTAGGCCGAGAAAAGAGCTGAAGATGTACATCGGCACAGTAATAATGCTCCACGCTAGTCCCGATGAACTGCCAGCTCCTCTCACTGGGTTAACGAAAGAATTTATTTTGTCCATTACGCCGGCTGGGCACGACAAACACCAACACACTGATGACGTTAAGCCGAATATAGTTATAGCTACGCCTAGTGGCCCTGTAACGGGAATACTTAGTATACCAAAAACTATGGACGTTACGCTCAATCCAAAGTTTATTAAAGAGATGTCCCAACCAGTGCCATCGAAGAAGTCAGAGTATTTCCCCTGAAACCACCAAAACCAGTCCATCATGGTGCAAGTGTTTGGGTCATTGGATACGTCAGTTTTAATTTCGTTGTACGTGGTATCAATGAAAGCGCGCACGGTTTCGGTGTAGATAAACAATTCATTGCCCACCTGAGATTTTTCTAGTATCTCTTTTGGGGTCTTACCTTCTTTGTCTTTAGGAAGATTTTCTTTCTCATTCTCATTGTTTATCGAAGGTGTGTTTGAGTCTGGTGTTTTTTCCTCTTCTTCACCTGTTGCTTTTTCCTTTCTGTCTAGAGCATCAGCTAGAGCGGCCATTTGCTTGTTTACACATTCTAGTTCCAACTTTAAATCGGCTATAACTTTGCGTAATTCTCCAGCTTCTTTCCGTGTTAGTGGTGTTTTAGTTTTTTTGTACTTTTCTAGTGTGTCGATGATAAAGCAGACGTGCTCTTCGATGGCTTGTATTTGCTCAATACGCTGAGGTCTGGCATTAGTACATTTCGTTAATATTTTTTCTATTCCTATCAGAGCAAACAACGTCGACGTTAACATGTTTGCTTTGTTGGCATCTTTGATTGTTTCTCCGAGTAATTTATAGGCTTCAGGGTAATCGGCAAGTTTGTTCAGTTGTTCTTTCCCTGGTATGGAGACGCTAATTTTACTGATGTTTTGACCTGGGCTGCTAGACGTAGTGGTTTTCTTCAGGAAGCGCAGAAAGCTCATCAGGAAATTTTCATCAGCCGCAATGTCGCCACCTCTGTCTATTCTCTGCGTAGTCAAAAAATGTGGTGACAATGATAACGAATCAACTAAAGACTCGTTTATGGACAATAATTTTTCTTCTGATGTAACGTATTCTTCAAGACCCTTTTCATTAAACGTAAGTTCGGTGTCATCCAGCAGCTCTCTCTGTTCCGATAATTCAAGCCAAGTTTTTATGGCTGCATACGCTCCAGCTGCAAGACCAACGCCAGCCCCCGCAAAGACACCAGAGGTCAAAACAATGCCTATAAATAACAAAAGATTAAATGTTATTGTTCCGGTAACTAGTCCAATCACAATGCCTGTTAGTATAGTGCCGGTGAAGAGGAAGGTGAGGGCAACAGTGGTGAAGAAGTTGAAGGAGCCGGCTGTCCACCCACCCGTGACATCATTTAGAGATTCTCTTTCGCGTTCTTCTCTCTTTTTCAGCTGATCGACTTGCTTTGGTTTGTCCTGACACAGCAGTAAGGAGTGACTTTCTTTCTTTTCGTTTTCACGGTTTTTCTCTTGCTCAATCCTTTCTATTAGTCTTTTTTTCTTGTTATCCTGATCAAAATCAACAACGATTTCTCCTTCCTTTAGGTTAATTTCATTTTTTATTTCTATATTTTCTTTTTTTTGTGTCTTATTTTCTTCATTAAGCTTAATTTCTTCTTCTTTTATATTTTCTTTTTCGATATTAATTTCTTTTAGCTCAATTTCTGCGTTTATTATATTCACTATCTTCTTTTTCTTTCCGCCCTCCAATTTATCTAAACCATCATTAGCTTTATCAATTGCTTCATTCAGTTCATCGTCTTTTTCCGTTTCTTTGATAGATTGCTCTTTATCTTTTATTTGTTTCCTTATGTTTATTAAATTAAGTAATTTCTTGTTTTCAATTCCTTTTTTACTGTTTATTACTTTTTTTAGATTGTTTTCGCTTTCTCCCAACAGATTCAATTCATTTTTTTTAGATAAAATGATTTCATTCACCAGCGAAGTTATTTTTATATCATTTTCCTTATTGCCAAATTTTTTGTTTAATTTAGATAATCTTTTTATCTCGCTATCTATTTCAGTTTTACTTTTATTTATGTCTTTATCAATTAAATTTATTTCATTTGTTTTTTTTGATAATTTTAAACTAATATTTTTCTTTTGATTTTTTATTTTGAGCTTTTCTTTGTCTGCGTTTGCATTTATTATTTCTATTGACTTAATCGCTTCTGATTTTAATTTGAGTTGTTCTTTTTTGTCGCTTTTTTCCGATAGTGTGCTTTTAAATTTTTCTTTGACCTGTTTAATTTGTTGATCTTTCTTTTGATTTATCTCATTTAACTGCAATGGTAGTTTTTCTATTTGATTGATAAGATCATTTTTTTCTTTTTTCAGGGTGCTTACTTTTTTAAGATTTCCTTCTAGTTTGTTAAATAATTTGCCTACTTTTTTCTCCTCAAGCAAATTGTATTTTATGCTTCTTGGATCAATGTTAAACATATCTTCGTTGAAGATGTCTTCCTCAATCTTTACTTTTTTCTCATCAACTTTTTCTTCGTTTTTAATGTTTTCATTCTTTTCATTTTCAACGGTTTCTTCTTGTTTTATTTCTTCATTTTTAGGATTGATAAGATTCAACGTTTTTTTGATTAACTCATCCGATTTATTTACCCTAGGTTTGTCGTATAGCGATAAATCTTCCGATATTTCTTGAAGATTATTTATGCGATCACTTAGTAGTTTGCTCAATTTAGGTCCTGCAATCGCATTTTTTACTTTCTCCTCTCCTTTCTGATCATTTTTTTCCAAAGGCGTGTTCATCACGACCGTCAATCGTTCTATTTCATCCTTTATGCGTTCTTTCTCGTTATTTATTTTTTTTATTCTTTGTTCGGTGTCGATTTCTTTTTCTAATTTTTTCAACTTTTGTTCATCGTCTAAAGCTTCGGTGAATGATTGTTTTTCTTCTTTTCTTAACTTTTTCAGTTGCACTTCATAGTCATACTTCAACTCATTTAACTTATTTATAATTTCTATGCGTGCCGGTGTGTCCTTTGGGTCATAAACTGATAAATGTCTGATGAAGTAGTTCAATTCTAAACATCTTTCCTTATGCTTGTTCAGATAACTGATTAATTTTTCATTTTCAACGCCAACTATTTCGTTTTCCTTTTTAGGTTCGAGATCGTAAATATCAACCGGAGTCATCTTGGGGAGTACGTATGAGTACTTTTTATTTTCAAGATTTTCCAAATCGTGCGTCTTCTCATCGGTAGGTAATATCTTGGTAAAGGTAGTATCAGCAGGATTTGGTGAAACAGATTTTTTCTCTTCTTTTTTTTGGTTTATTTTCATCATGACTATTGCCCTCTACGTTATATTGGACGTTTTATAATTTTTGTTTCAAGCTGTATCAGAGTACGTCAAACCGCATGTTGGTTACGCCGTAAAGATATAGCTACAAGTTTTTACTACCGAAGAATCGCTACAAAGGCCCACAGCAAAACACCTAATCCTTAGATCCTTAGATTTACATTATAACGACTTCACATTAAGCATAAATTAAGACTACCGATAAAAAATGAGTAAAACCGCCTTTTACTGATCCATAACTAGAAAATATCTGCAATATTGTTAGTAATATTCTATGACATTTTAGACATTTTAGCCGACATTTTTTCATAGAGCCATCAATTTTTGGCATCAATTCTTTACCCCGGACGAAAAATCATAAAATCAGTATGGTTACTGCTGAAATGAACTATTAAAGCAAGCAGAGGTGGTGGTGTCGCAGTGGCAGGACATCTAATGAGCTTCATCCCAGTTATCACCCACTCCGATCTGTACTACGATTGGTACTGCAAATTTAAGTTGAGCGGCAGGTTGCGCAATATGTTCTACGTTGATGTTATCGGCGTGTCCCCTCATAGTGGTAGCGTTTTCCATACCATGCTTGATTTTAGTTATTGCGGCTTCAACGTCATGTTTGGCTACCTCGAAAACTAATTCATCATGTACTTGCATGATCATTTTGATGTCCAAGCTGTTTTCGCGGTTTTCGGTGCTATTTTCGTGGTCATTGATGCTGCTGATGTTACTAATCCACCGGTCGAGGTTAATCATGGCGATTTTCATCATGTCAGCAGCGCTACCTTGCATCGGTGCATTGATGGCAGCACGCTCAGCAGCGCTGCGTAGTTGAAAGTTTTTTGCCTTGATGTTGGGAAGATAAATTCTGCGGCCGAAAATAGTTTCAACATAACCTAACTGTTGTGCGGTCAATTTTGTTTGTTCCATATATTCTTTGACCCCTGGGTAATGTTTGAAATAAATATCGACATAGCCACTAGCAGCTTCATGCGATAAACCCAGACGCTTTGCCAAGCCGAATGCCGACATCCCGTAAATCAGGCCAAAATTGATGGTCTTGGCGCGTTGTCGTTGTACTGCTGTTATTTGATCTGGTGCGACGCCGAACACTTCTGCCGCTGTTGCGCGGTGAATGTCGCCATTGATATCCGTGGTGAAGGCTCGTAGCAGGCCGGGGTCGCGTGACAGATGTGCCATGATGCGCAGCTCAATTTGGGAATAATCAGCTGAAATTATTTTGTAATTGGCATTTGGTGCAATGAATGCTTGGCGAATTCGTCGCCCTTCTTCCGTGCGAATGGGAATGTTTTGCAAATTGGGGTTGGTGGATGATAAGCGGCCAGTGCTGGTTATAGTTTGATTGTACGAAGTGTGGATGCGGCCAGTAGTTGGGTTAATTTGCCCGGGTAGGCTATCGGTATAAGTTGATTTTAGTTTGTTGAGACTGCGATATTCTAAAATTAATCGCGGTAACGGATATTCAAGTGCCAATTCTTGTAATGTTGGCTCAGCAGTTGATGGTTGTCCTTTAGGTGTTTTGTGAAGAATTGGTAATTGCAATTTATCAAACAAAATTTCCTGAAGTTGTTGCGGCGAATTTAAGTTAAAAACTGTGCCAGCAATTTCATAAATTGTTGCTGCGATAATTTTCAATTTAGCGGCGATTGCTGAGCTTTGTTGCGACAGTAGTGCATCATCAATTTTAACGCCGCAACATTCCATTCGGGATAATACTCCAAGCAATGGAATTTCGATGTTTTGTAATACGGTATTTAATTTTGGATATAGCTCTAATTCTTGCGCTAGTACCTCGTGTAATTGTAAGACAAGATCGGCGTCAGCGGCTGCATAGGGTGCGGCCTGTTCCAATCTGACTTGATTGAAAGTCAATAACTTATTCCCTTTGGTATTTTTTTTTGTTTTATTTTCTATTTCATCTTCTTGATTATTGCTTTGATCCTCATCGTTGCTGCTTTCTTTTGTGGTGATGCTTTGATGATTATCATCGTTTTTAGCTTTGTTTTTTGCTGCATTTTGATTTGTTTTGTCTGCGTTTTTTTGGTCGGTGAGAGCGGCAAAGGTGGTTAAAGTTTTACCGAGATATTTTAAAACGAGAGTTTCTTTATCGTGATGATTACTTGAACTATTCAATACGTAGGAGGCCAGCATGGTGTCGAAGCTGACACCTTGCAATTTAAGGTGATGGTTGGCAAGTATGCTCATATCAAATTTTAAATTTTGCCCCAATTTTGATTGATATGGATTTTGTAAGATTGGCTTTAAATGTTGCAAGACGTAACCAGTATTTAGTTGTTTTGGTGCACCTTCGTAATCGTGTGCTAGAGGGATGTATACGGCTTCGCCAATTTTTATGGCAAATGAAATGCCCACAATTTTGGCATTTATAATATCTAAATTATTGGTTTCAATATCGAGAGCAAAGGACGTAGCGCCAGATAATTTTTTGACATAGTTGAGAAAGGTTGGTTCATCTAGAATTAATTGATAGTTGGTAGTGATGTGATGAGGTGGTTGTTTTGGGAGTTCTGAATTTTGGTTATGTCCCTTTTGATATTGATTGTGATGTTGTTCTTGATTTTCATGAAGCAGTGATTTTAGCCAGGTTCTAAATTCTAAACGCTGAAATAATGCGATTAATTTCTCGGTGTCTGGTTGACGATGTGTTAAATCTTGAATGTCGCAGTCCAATTTTACGTCAGTGTTTACGGTTACTAATTTGCGTGTTAATGGCAGTTTAGGAATACTACAGCGCAAGTTTTCTCCTACCTTCCCTTTTACGGTATGAGTTTGTTGGATGATGGTGTCGAGTGAACCGTGTTCCTTAAGTAATTTTACTGCAGTTTTCGGCCCAATCATTGGTACTCCAGGAATGTTATCGCTGCTGTCACCAACCAAGGTTAGGTAATCGACGATTTGAGCAGGAGTGACTCCAAATTTTGCCACAACTCCATTGTTGTCAAGCACTGTGTTATTCATGGTATTGATTAACGTAACATTATCGTCAACCAATTGAACTAAGTCCTTATCGCTAGTTGAGATTAAAACGCGTACTCCGATTTGAGTAGCGCGGTGTGCTAGCGTTGCAATAACGTCATCGGCTTCAACTCCTGCGATGCTTAACAGCGGTAATCCCATCGCAGTGATAATGTCATGAAGTGGTTTAATTTGGACGCGTAAATCATCCTCCATGGCTGGGCGGTTGGCTTTATAGGCAGGATAAATTTCATGACGAAAATTTTTACCCTTAGCATCAAAAATTACAGCGATATATTCGGGGTGATAGTCATGAAGCAATTTGCGTATCATGTTAATGACGCCATAAACTGCTCCAGTTGGTTCGCCATAGGCATTAGCTAGTTGTGGCAAGGCGTGATAGGCACGATGTAGATATGATGAGCCATCTATTAGTACGAGTAGTGGGGATGGAGCTTGTTGATTTTGCTTAGATGCCCAACGGCTCATGTTCTTCACATTTATTTCTAAATTTTTTGCCGCTGCCACTTCGCTATAACCGTGATCAGTTACCAGTTTTATTGCTTCTGCTTTCAATTCTTTTGTGTATTTTTTACTCATCTTGACATCCCGTTCAGTTTGTAAATTATAAAATTTATATTATCTTTTAACTTTTGTGCCTACTTTAATTGAACTAGAACAAGTTTTATATATTAGATTGTATTTATGCGCGCTCCAATATCTAATATTTTAGATTGCATGGGCTCTATAATATGATATATTGGAGTGTATGACATATTTACCTCGTAAAATTGAAAAAAATATTACGGCTGCTTTGCGACGCAACAAGAGTGTTTTGTTGTTAGGTGCCAGACAAACTGGTAAAACCACTTTGTTAGATCAGCTAAAGTCCGATTTAAATATATCCCTTGCTCAACCACATGTTCGGCATCGTTTTGAAAAAGACATAGCATTGTTGTGTGGTGAAATCGAAGCATTGAGCGAAAGTAAAAAAAACATTCCATTGGTAATTATCGACGAAGTGCAAAAGATTCCTGAAATCTTAGATTTAGCGCAGGATTTTATCGATCGCAAAAAAGCTAAATTTATTCTAACCGGTTCTTCTGCACGTAAGCTTAAAACCCCAGGGAAAATTAACTTACTTCCAGGGCGAGTGATTTCACTAAAACTTACGCCGCTTACCATTCCTGAATTACCTCAGAAAAAATTAGTACTCCCTGATTTGCTAATGTATGGTTCATTACCGGGAATTATTACTCAAGAACTTTCCGAGAATAAAGAGCAAGATTTAATCAACTACACTGAAATTTATTTGGATCAGGAGATACGTGCCGAAGCTTTAGTTAGAAACGTTGGGATGTTTGCCAAATTTTTAGAATTGGCTGCAGCTGAATCGGGGCAAATAGTAAATTTTCGTCGGTTATCTCAAAAAATTGGGGTAGCACATACTACTATTGCTGCCTATTATCAGATTTTAGATGATTGCTTAGTGGCAGAGCGAATTGAATCTTTCTCAGACACAAAAACTAGACGTCGGTTGTTGCAAACTCCCAAATATTTATTTTTTGACCTAGGTGTAAGGCGTATTAGTGCAAATGAGGGAATTAAACCACCAGCCCAATATCTGGGTATGTTGTTTGAACAGTTTATTGGTTTAGAGTTATCGCGATTGGTGGCTTTGATGGATAAACGCGGCAAAGTTTATTTTTGGCGAGACGTATCTGGTAATGAAGTAGATTGGATTATTGCTTATCAAGATCAGCTCATTCCAATTGAAGTAAAACTCATACCCAATCCAAGTCTTCATGATGCAAAACACTTACGAACATTTTTAGCTGAATATGATAACGCGCCTTACGCGTATGTTGTATGCACAGCGCCGCGCAAGGTTAAATTGGCTGAGCGCATTTATGCGCTCCCATGGCAGGAACTATGGCAGGAGTTGTGGTCGAAATTGAGTTCTGTTTAGGTGGGTGAAAAACAAATACCTGATCGAACCTGTTGTCTAAAAGTCTTCATCCCAAGCCACCAAAATCGTATTTGCAGCTAGGTTAACTTCTAGCACCACTTGGCTTAAGTAGGGAATGAGACGCTCTTTTTTTTTCTTTTTGATCTTGTCGATGCTTTTAACCACTAAAACATCATTGGAGCACGTGGCGATAAGATGATCGACCTGGCCTAATGCGATACCTTTGGTGTTGATCACGTCTAGTCCAACCAAGTCAATCCAGTAAAAATCATTATCAGCTAATTTGGGAAGTTCTTCGCGGTTGATTGCGATAAGTTGGTTGGTATAAATTTTAGCATCTTCCGGAGTTGTGATATTGATTGGCCTTGCGATGATATTCTGACCTTTCATTTCCCCTTCATAACCTTCTAACTTTGACCAATTTTTTTGGTCGCGAGAAATTAACCACGGTGTAAAAGTTAAAATGTTTGTGGGTGGATGGGTAAACGAGTGTATTTTGAGCCAACCTTTTATTCCGAAAGGTTTGCCGAATTTGCCAACTATTATCTTGCTATTTTTGTCTACCATCTACACGCTCAATTGGTTGCTTGATTGGTTAAGGTTATGGGTGTGATATCATGAACGCCGGTCAATATATTATATGATGCGCTTATTGATATTGTGAGCTGTTATAATACGCGCTGATGTTATATTCAAACAAATCTTAAATATAAATTGAGGGTGTACATGGATCTGAACTTTTTAGATTTTGAACAACCAATTGCTGAACTTGAGGCAAAAATCGCTGAATTGCGTCTCGTAACGACAGATGGTGGGGTGAATATCAGTGATGAAATTGCATGCTTAGAGGCGAAGAGTCGTGATTTAACGCGTTCGATTTTTTCTTCGCTGACAGCATTGCAGGTGGTGAAATTGGGTCGTCATTCACAGCGTCCACACATGATGGATTACGTTAATCGTATTTTTACCGAATTTGATGAATTGTACGGTGATCGTCATTCTGGCAAAGGTAGCGCTGTGGTTGCTGGTGTTTGTCGTTTTGAAGATGAACCGGTGTTGGTTGTTGGTCATCAAAAAGGGCGTAGTACTAAAGAAAACATTGAGCGCAATTTTGCCATGGCCAACCCGGAAGACTATCGGAAATCGTTGCGCCTAATGGAAATGGCAGAGCGTTTTCATTTACCTATTTTCACTTTTATTGATACGCCTGGTGCTTATCCTGGTGTTGAAGCTGAAAAACACAATCAGAGCGAGGCTATTGCGCGTAATTTGTTGGTGATGTCTCGACTACGGACGCCAATTGTTTGTACTGTGATTGGTGAAGGCGGTTCCGGTGGTGGTTTAGCATTAGGAGTTGGTGATCGCGTATTGATGTTGCAGTACAGTTATTATGCCACAATAACTCCAGAAGGATGTGCTTCAATTTTGTGGCGTAGCCAAGACAAAGTCGCTGAGGCTGCTGAAACGATGCAGTTAACTGCTGATAAGTTGTTAAAATTGAAGTTAATTGATCAAATAGTGTCTGAGCCGCTTGGTGGCGCTCATCGTGATTATGATGCAGCGGCATTGGCACTCAAATCAGCATTATTTGAAAATCTGGCACAGCTTCAGAAAAAACCTCTCGATCAATTGGTAGCAGAGCGTTACCAAAAGTTGCTAGCATTTGGTAAATAATGCAAAAACTTTCCGCTGAAAATCTTGATTCCGTTTTTTCTCATCTTGCTGCATATCGCAAAATATTTGTTGCCTACAGTGGTGGTGTTGATTCTCATGTTTTGCTGGATTTGTTAGTGCGGTTTAGAGATATGCGATCAACAGATATTACGTCTGTTACATCCAAAGATGATATGCCACTCGAAATTTTTGCCATTCACATCAATCATGATATTCACCCCGATGCTGATCAGTGGGCTGCGCATTGTCAGCAAATATGTGCAGCATTGAAGGTAAAATGTCTTGTTGAGAAAATTTCTGTTAATACTCGTTTAGCTAAAAGCAATAAGGAGAGTCTTGAAGCTGTGGCGCGCAAATTACGCCATCAGGCTTTGGGGGAAGTTATTACCGGTTATGTTGCTAATGCAATCGTCACTGATGAACATACGAATGATGTTGATCATAACTTTGATCACTGCAAAGTCGCGCTGGTAACAGCTCATCACGCTGATGATCAGGCTGAAACTTTACTGTTGCAACTATTGCGTGGTGCTGGTCCCAAGGGATTGGCGGCGATGGGTTGTACTGCGCAGTTTAAGGTGGCTGGGTGGTCTCCCGCAAAATTGGGGTATGTAGAATTATTGCGTCCTCTGTTGTCTTATTCTCGAGAGATGATATTGCAGTATGCCATTGATCATCGCTTAAAGTGGATTGAAGATAGTAGTAATTTAAATCTTACTTTTGGTCGCAATTACTTGCGTCATCAAGTGATGCCGCCATTGAAAAATAATTGGCCGGGTGTGTTGGCGACGTTGCATCGAGCGGCGGTTAATTGTTATGAGTCAAATTATTTGGCCGAAGCACTAGCACAAACCGATTTAGCGCAATGTAAAGCTTACTGTAGCGGTAATGGTAATGGCGAAGATAATAATGCAACAGGTGCTCGAGATACTTTGACTATCAGCAAGCTGTTGCAGCTTGATTCAATACGTCAACGCAATGTTTTGCGTTATTTTTTGCAACAATTGCATTTGCCATTACCATCGCGAACAAAAATCGAAGAGATTCAGCGTGCGATTTTGTTTGGCACTGGTGATACGCAGTTATTAATTCAGTGGCAAGGGGCAGAGGTGCGACGTTATCAGGATTGTCTTTACGCAATGTCACCTTTAGCATCACATGATCCAAATATTGTACTGCGATGGGATGATGTAACTGTGCCTTTGGTGTTGCCGCATAATCTGGGAGTGTTGTGCGCGAAAAATCTTTTGGTTTACGACCGCCTTAACTTTATCTCATCACTGTCTACCTCTAACATTACCGTACGTTTTCGCACTGGTGGTGAACGGGTGCGTCCAGGTGGCAGCAGACATCACCGCACATTGAAGAATTTAATGCAACAATGGCAGGTTCCTCCGTGGTTGCGTGACCGCATTCCATTGATTTATCAAGGTGACGAAATAATTGAGGTTGTTGGTTATTGTGCTTGTATAGCCGTTAACATTTAGCTTGATACTGCGTTGCACGCTTGACTCGCTACTCGCATATGAACAAATATGCTCCGTTGCTCGTCGGTGCGTGCGCCTTGTCTGAAGCTAAATGTTAACGGCTATAGTTGAAATGCGAAGGGACATTCAAGTTCAATGTGTGATGGAGGATGTACTAATTTTGCTTTTTGAATTGTATTGATAAAAAGGAGTAAAGAAAAAGTGTTAAATATAAAATATAAATTATTTTCTGTGTGGGAAATGGTTATTTGTATTACATTGTTATTGCCGCTAACAGACTCCGAGGCTGCGTCATGGTCATCACTAGCATCGTTAACACCACTGGCTACTAAATTTTCTTCCGATGCTTCTTACACGGTATGTTTTACTCCGGGAGAAAACTGTACCAAAAAGATTGTTGATCTTATCGATCAAGCGCAGCATTCAATTTTGGTTCAGGTTTACAGTATAAATTCTTATTCGATAAGAGATGGGTTGATTAGAGCTAAACAGCGTGGTGTTGCAGTGAAGATAATTGTTGATAAATCAATGTATCTGCATCGGCCAGCAGCAGTTGACTACCTGCTAAGGCATGACGTGGCAATTTGGGTTGATCATGATTTATTCAAAAATGGTGTAGCTCATAATAAAGTTATGATTATTGATGATCATTATGTGATTACCGGTTCTTTTAACTTTACCTTTGCGGCGCAGAAACGCAATGTTGAAAATTTATTAATTATCGAAGATCGTAAACTAGTGCGTGCTTATGAGGAAAATTGGCGGAAAAGACTGATGCGAAGTTGCCGATTATCGCATGAGGAATGTAGGGATAAAATTGCCACTGACGATTCTAGTGATTACCAAAATGATTATTGAGTTAATCATGTAATTTGACTTAATTGATTTGCTTCGTTAAGTTTTGCTACGGGTGAGAGGAATTCACCAAGTGCTAAAACAGCACTTTTGGCTGCGGCCACTGGTTCTTGGGACTTAATTACTGATTTCCTCTTGCCCTTTCTAACCAGTATTTTACGTGTTTGTTGTATACCACTCACTACACATCAAACTTGGGTATATTTTGGAGCGTCATCTTGCGCCGTTTGAATTTAACCGATCAACTTGTTGTTGTGTTGCAAAAGATATTTGATAAGCAAAGTGCTAAGGGATTAGCGCGGTGTCTTCAGCAAAATGGTGTAGATCTGGCTACATTCAATCTTTTTGCTAAGAGTTTTTCACAAGCACTGATTAAAGATCTAAAAAAACGAAATTATAATTTCGATATTGTTCGTGAAATTGAAATCACCAGAAATGGGAAAAAGCGTTTGGTTTATTTATCTTGTTTTATCGATAAAATAATGCAGACGTATCTTGCAGCGATATTAACGAACGTTCTTCATCAAAAATTAACGCCGCATTGCTATGCTTACGTTGCAGGTAAAAATAATTTTTTGGCATTACATCATTTCTCAAATTACTTGAGACGAATAAAAAATGACGATGTCTATGTAGTACGTACTGATATTGCTCATTATTTTGATAGTATTCCGGTACATCAACAGTCATTGTTGTGGATCATGCTGGACGATTTATGTAGCGATCTTTCCGTTGCCGTACAAGATAGCGCTTATTTGATGGATTTACTTAAATGTGCTTTGCGGCCAATTATTAATACCAAGGAAAATAGTTGCTATCAAAAACGTATTGGTGTTCCTACTGGCATGCCCTTGGTTACCGTTGCAGCTAATTTGTACTTGCACCAGATTGATCAACAATTAGCTGCGATTCCCGGACTATTTTATGCTCGTTATTGCGATGATATTTTACTCGCACACTCTGATGTTGCCACGCTGTCGGCAGCAGATAAATTATTGACTGAGCAATTACTTCATTATGGTTTGGAGCGGCAGCAGAGCAAAGATCAGTATATTTATTTTACCCGAGCAGGTAGGGCTCATGGTGATCCATCGTTGTGGCAGGGTAGCAATAAGATTGAGTATCTTGGTTTGGCAATTAATCGTCAGGGTAACACTACTTTTGCTGCAAAACAGTTGCAACGCATTAGAATTAGGTTCTATAACCGCATCAGTAATTGTTGTGATTTATTAACCGATGCTACTGTAGACGAAAAGTGTCAATGTTTATGTCAAATGATTAAACAGATGGTTGTTGATAAAAATAATATTTACGATGGTGTTAGTAGTGATGTTGGAGCTAGTAGTGACTTTCATGATGTGCAGTTGGTGAAGTTGTTAAGGAGTTGTGATGATCGCGGTGCATTAAAACAGCTTGATTTTTTTATTGCACGTACGATAGCGGAAAAGATTAGTGGCAAAAAGGGAATGTTGGCATTTCGCCATATCCCTTACGCAAAGTTGCGGCGTCATTATGGTTTGGTGTCCTTGGTGGCAATGAAAAATCAGTTATGATTTCTTATCACGTTGTCATTATTTATAAAAAACGAGCTTTGCGGTGAAAACGAGTTTCACATTCATTGGTGATTTCAATAAAGTGTTGGTAGTGGTCGTAAGTGTAATAGGATCTACCATCGGAACCTAAAACCAATCGTTCTTTCCCTCGAGAGATACCATTAATCATCGGATAGATATCGCTTTCGATATAGCTGATGATTTTTCCGTTCTCATCGTTTATTGGTATTGGATTATTGTCTCGATGTTTAAAGGTGGTAATTGGCTTGTAATCTGTTGGAGCGCGATGAAATTTTTTGATGAAGATTAAACTGCAATAGGCGGCTCTCGGGATGTAAGCGATTAAGCAATCGCTATTATTTTTCTTTTTTGTTATCAACAATGGACGAATAAAATGAGCTGAACAAAATACTAGCATCATTACAGTAGTTAGTAGTATGGAGCACGTTGCAATTAAATATTTATTTTGAATTTTTTCCATTGGTATCACCAATTAAAGTAGAATTGATAACATGCCCTAATTCGGTATAAATCAAATAATTGCGCCATTTGATATAGTCAGCGAAATTATCTTTATTAATTATAGAAACGTAGATCTTATCTATGGCTTCACCATCGCAGGTGGCTGCAACCTGATAAATAGGATGTGGTTGTTTCGCTAGTGGGATATCAACAAAACGTGTGGCCAAAGAAATTATAGATGAGTAATCATCGATGATGGTCTGTTTGTCGCCATAGGTTTTTTGATGTACTAGATCAATGATTTTAGTTTTACAAATAGTTTGAATTTCTTGAATAGTTTCATCAGTTAATGTGGTGATGTTAGCTAAGACGGAGCTTAGCAAGTAATCAATTAATTTGCTGATAGCAGTTATTCCATTTGGTTGTACTCCGGTATCAAAAGTTTTTGCGATTAATCCAGCAGTTTTGTTGGCTAATAATTGGTTATTAGTTTTGCTAACGTACGGAACAAATAATAGTAAATCATCTGTGATGTATGCTGCTTTTCCTAACGTCAATAACCTAAAATTTACTCGATGTTTTTGTCTGTTTCCGGTTCTTTTAGCAAGGCGCAGCACTAATATTTTGGTCGCAGTATTATTTTTAGCAACAGTTTTAACTAGGCCAAAGCAGGATGATATTTTTGGTATTTGTGCTTCTTGAGGTAGTACTTGAGGCAATTTGGTGAAAAATATAATTAATCGAGAACAGAAAATCACAATCAAGATGCAACAAAAATAAAAACCATAGCTAGCCACGGGGTATTGAAGTAACAGTAGTGTGCTGGCAGTGGTAACTATGGCGCTGACTATGATATCCCAATAACGAAAGGTGCAGAATAATTCCATGCATTTTAACCCATAGTAGCTTTGCATCAGATAAATCGGGAATAGGAATAATACTATCCCCATCCATTTGGCGAAAAATAGTTCGACTAGTAAAGTGGAAAGTAACCACAGGCCAGATGCTATCACTAATGAAGAACGATATAGCCCATCGGTTAGTAGTTTTTTTACTTTGGCTAATTTGAGATTTTCTAGGCGTTTGAAATCGAAATAAAATAAATTTGGCCAATTAAATAACTGATTAAATTGCAGCGAAATTATAAATGTGATGGTTAACAAACTGTAACTGTATAGTAAGTGTAAATGCCAAAAGACGTAATAAAAGAGCAATATTTGACTGCTTAATCCCAGCCCAACGATGAAGATAATCAGTGTTTGTCGGTGATACAGCGATGTTAAGAAATGATGGAACTGTGTCAAAGTGATAAATTTACTAGGCAGTATATTCATAATGCGATTCATGCGTAGCATGTAATATAAAGACAGGCCAACGCCGAGCAATGTTTCGATAAAATAGGCACAGGCTAAAGCATAGTGGTTAAGCCAATGGTAAGTGATCAAAATCGAACCAAGACCAAGCAATCTGGCCGTTGATAATGATAAAAAAGGGCGATTAATTCGCTTTAATGCATATAGTCCAGATCGAATAACATTGGTTATCAAAGAAGTGCTAATGTGAAACAATATTAATATGGTGTAGACCTTAAGTACGGTAGTCTGGTTGGTGGTATAGGCAATGAAAAACCCCAACCCCAACAGTACTATGCTGGCAAAACAATACCCTAGTGTTAGCCAATTGGTGATTTCTTTTCCGATAAGTACTTTATTCTTTTGTTGGTGATAATGACGAATGCGGGTGCGTAGAATTTCTGTAACTGACCACCATGCAGAGTAAATAGTGATGGTGATGAAGCGTAGTCCGGCTATGTGGATCGCATTATTTAAGCCCATGTAGAAAAATAAAAAGTAGTATTCTATTACCCAGCACAGGCTAAGTAGCAGTGTATTAAAACTAAAGAAGCGTAAGCGATAAAATATATAGGGGTAAATATTGTGAGTAAGGGCAGCTTGGTATAGAGACACTAATTTTGTTTTGCGTCGTTGTTGTTGTAGCAACCAACGTTGAGTGTTTTTCATTAGTTCTTGGGTGCGATTAAGAGTCACTGCTTACATTGTCTAGATTGTAATGCAATCCAACGTTATTTTTTCGCTCTATTGCCGCCTGTATGATTAGATCTGCGACCACTACTAAGTTGCGTAACTCTAGTAAATTTTTGTTAACTTTAAAGTTTCCGTAGTATTCCTGAATTTCATTCTTTAATAATTCAATTCTACGTCGTGCGCGTTCAAGACGCTTATTGGTTCGTACGATTCCAACGTAATCCCACATCAAGTGTCGTAATTCTGCCCAGTTATGCGATACCACTATTTCTTCGTCAGAGTTGGTTACTTGACTGTCGTCCCAAGCGTCAGTTGGTTGCGGTGTGGCAACTTCAGGTAGTTTTCGCAAAATATCATCACTGGCTGCCCTTGCGTAAACGATACATTCCAACAAAGAATTGCTTGCCATGCGGTTGGCGCCATGCAAGCCAGTGCAGGATACCTCACCGATTGCGTAAAGATTGGGAATATTGGTTAAACCATTTTGATCGACTACCACGCCGCCACAAGTGTAATGCGCTGCTGGCACTACTGGAATTGGTCGCTGCGTGATGTCATAACCAAACTCCAAACAATGTCGATAAATGTTGGGAAAGTGACTGATAACGAAATCTGTTGGTTTATGGCTGATGTCTAGGTAGACATGATCTAACCCTAAGCGTTTCATTTCATGGTCGATGGTGCGTGCGACAATGTCACGTGGTGCCAGTTCAGCGCGTTGATCAAACTTTGGCATAAAGCGCTCACCATTTGGCAATGTTAATATTCCTCCTTCGCCGCGCACTGCCTCAGAAATCAGAAAAGATTTGGCTTGAGGATGATAAAGGCAAGTTGGGTGAAATTGGTTAAATTCCATGTTGGCAATACGACAACCGCGACGCTGTGCCATGGCGATGCCGTCGCCACTTGAGCAATCGGGATTGCTGGTGTAGAGATAAACCTTACTAGCGCCACCAGTTGCTAAAATAGTAAATTTTGCTTGAAATATTTCCACTCCATTAGTTTTATTGTTAAGTGCGTAAACTCCAGTACATTTTTTTTTATTAATGATTAAGTCGATGGAAGTGTATTCTGGAAAAGTTGTGATATTGGGATGATTAAGTACATGTGTGACTAATTTACATTCGATTTCATTACCGGTGGCATCAGCTGAATGCAAAATACGACGATGGCTATGGCCGCCCTCGCGAGTCAAATGGTACTCAACACTGCCATCTTCTGTACGTGCTTTGCTGAAGGCTACGCCATTAGTAGTAAGCCAATTAATTGCTTCACGAGCCTTACTGGTTACGAAACGTACTGTGCGTTCATCGCATAAGCCAGCTCCGGCAATTAACGTATCTTGGGTGTGAGCTTCAATACTATCTTCATCAGCCATGACGGCAGCAATTCCTCCTTGGGCGTACATGGTACTGCTTTCGGCGAGTGCCCCTTTGGTAAGCAAAGCAACGTGGCAAAAATTAGCCAAATGTAGCGCCGCTGATAAACCAGCTGCCCCACCACCAATGATAAGAACATCATGGCAGCGATAATCATGATGAGACTGAGTTTGAGCTATTTGTGATATTTGAGACATAGGTAATGTTAGGAAACTTTTTATTAACGGTTAAGCGCAGATGCAATCCGTAAGCCATCTAAAACCAAATCTGGTTTTATGATATCAAACATCTTTGCGGTTTCGAACAAATAAGCAAAACCACCGGTTCCAATCAAGAGCGGCGTGGTATGGGCATGGAAAATTTCAGCAGACATTTGTGCTGCAATTTCTTTAATTGCTCCCAAATGACCATAGTACAATCCAGATTGCAGGGCTCCTTTGGTAGTATTACCAGCTGCTTTTTGGGGCAAAGCAATTTCAACCGGAAACAATTTTGCGGTGTTGTTAGTTAAAGCATTAATTGATAGACGCATCCCCGCCATGATTGCAACACCGATGAGTTCTTGGTCGTCAGTGATAGCGGTTAGAGTGGTGGCAGTGCCAAGGTCAACAACGATGAGATTGTTTTGTGGGTAGTAATGTGCCGCAGCAACGGCGCAAGCCAATAAGTCAGCACCAGTTTCGGTTGGATTGAGTCTTTTATTTTTTAGTCCAGTTTTTGTTGCAGCATCTAAACTTAAAACGAAAGGATCAAGATGGAAATATTTTTTGCAGGCAGCGCGTATGGAGTAGTCAATTGGCGGTACCACGGAGCTGATTGCAATATGGGTGATTTTTCTACTGTCGAGATTATTTTCATGCAATACGTTTCTTAGAAAAACACCGAATTGGTCTGAAGTGATGGTCAAATCTGTTTGGTGACGAAAACGTAGTAATAGTTGGGATGTTGCGGTGTGTTCAACGCTGTCGAATACGCCGCCAAAAATTTGTGAGTTACCGATATCAAGACAAAGGATCATGGTGCGTTATTTTCCTGTTGTTATTTTGATGCATTTTAGTTAATAAATTCATGTAACTGCGGCGTAATTAGCATTCTAAACTCTGGTGTAATGCGATGCCAATCTACGACATCCACTATGAATGGTAAATTACTTTCAGCGAAATCATCTTTGATTAGAAACATTACCCTTAGTGGTATTGGTTGGTTCATTTTAATCAAGATATCTAGGTCGGCATATTGTTTAGCTTTTCCAGTAGTGCGTGAACCGAACAACCATACCTTCGCGTCGGGGCAATAATTAGTCAGGATTTTTTTCACGATGGTTATTTCTTCTTCGTTTAGTAGTATCACGATAATAGCCTTGAAATTTATCAGTGTTGGATGTACGTCTTTATATGCTCGCTTTCGCGTTACCCCTCAAGCTCGTTCTCTTCGATTTGCGCAAAATGATCTGTGATCAGTATATGTTTTGTGTGTTGTTCTAACTTTTCCAATAATTTTGCAGCATCGGTCGCAAATTCTTTGGCGGTGGCATAAGCTTCTTCAGCTGTATCTTCATTGTAAGTATGTGAAGTTAAATTGCGTGCATCATGATAGCCGAACCATGTTGTCAGATTGGTAATTAATCCAACACGCGCTGCTTCGCGATATGATTGTTTTATCGGTAGTGTTTCATCTACTTCATATGCCAGTTTCAAATATCTCTTCAAAGTTTTCCAAGTAAGTTCATAGGTATATTCAAACCGTTGTATCACTGCATCTCTGGTATATTCATTATGTATCTGTTGCAGTGCTCTTTGTAAAGAGGCTAGAGCTTTGTGTAATGGTTGAAAACTTATGGTGATATTTGTCATAAAGGGGTCTCTTTTTTTCGCGAAAAGTTGCGATGAAATTAATCTTTAAGGGGATAGGATCAATGTTCCAGCATTTCTTGTGCATGATCAAGCGTGCGTTGGGTGATATTGATACCGCCGAGCATACGGGCGATTTCCTGAATTCTTTCCGTTGATTTGAGTTTGGTGATTTTTAGCTTAGTTTGTTTTTCTTGCCACTGCGTTTGGTGGTGATCTTCACTGTTGTAACTATTGTCATTATTGTTTGCAGTTGCTTCTATTGACGTGGTGGCATTGATAGCGACATATTTATCTACTTGTAAATGATGTTCTCCACGACTTGCTACTTGCGGTAGATGGGTAACGCAAATTACCTGATTCTTGTTGCTTAACTCGTGTAACAAAGTGCCAACAATTTCTGCGATCTTGCCGCCAATACCAACATCGACTTCGTCAAAGATTAAGGTTGGAGTAGTAGCTTTGTCCGCCAAAATCACTTGTAGCGCTAAACTAATTCGCGATAGTTCACCACCAGAGGTCACTTTACTTAATGATTGTGGTGGTTGTCCAGCATTCGTGCTCACCTGAAATTCAATGTTTTCGAAGCCATAAGGGGTGATTTTGCCGCCGATGGAATAAGTATTGCCGTCGTCGTTGCCATTGTCATTATTATTGTTGATAATTTTGACGTTGAATTTTCCATCAGGCATTCCTAGCTGCTGCATTTTGTCGGTTACTAATTGGTTCAGATTGCAAGCAGCTTTTTGGCGCGTTTGGCTGAGCTGTGACGCAATTTGGTGATATTCGTTTTCGCAATCGGTAATTTGAGTTGCTAATTGCTGAAGTTTTTGATCGGAAGTTGCGAGTAACTTTAGTTGTTCTTGTAAATTAGCGTAAATGTTGGGTAATTCTTCTGGTTTGGTTTTATGTTTGCGTGCTAGGTCATAGATATTTTGTAACTGTGCGGTTAATTGTTCAAGGCGTTCTTGACTTAATTCGATGTGCTCTAAATAGTGGCGTAACTCACTGATGCTTTCTGTCACATTGATTATAGCGCTCTCGGTTAATTGGTAGACATTCTCGATGCGGGCATCCTTAGCTCTAATTTTTCCCAGGTTATTTTTAACAAGATGTAATTGCTTCACAATGTTGTTGTTTTCGTTTTCGATAGTGAGGTCAAGTATTGTGTGGCAGTTATTGATCAGGTTTTCGGAGTTGCTCAGTAGGCTATGTTCTTGTTGAATTTTTTCTAATTCTTGCGTGTTAACCACTGTTGTTGCCAGTTCTTGTAATTGATAATTTAACCAATCCATTTTACTGCTGTGCTCATGCGAATATTCACTGAGAGCAATAAATTCTTTTTGTATTTTTTGCCAAGTAGAATAGAGCTGTTTAATTTTTACGACCAAATTCTCATTGTTGGCATAAACATCGAGCAGATGCCTTTGGATTTCTGATTTTAGTAACGAGTGATGTTCGTGTTGACCGTGAATATCGACCAATAAGTTGCCTAAATCTTTGGCCGCTTGCAGCGTGCATGGCATGCCGTTAATGCTGCTGCGTGAGCGACCATCTTTGCTGAAGGAACGATAAATAATGCACTCGTGGTTAGTGTGATCATCAAATTCATTGATAACTAGCCACTGTTCGACATCAGGTAATCCAGTAATATCAAAAGTGGCAGTAATGGTGCAGCGTTCGGTTCCATTTTTAATCATATTGCTACTTGCACGGTCGCCCAAAACCAAACTTAAAGTGTCAATTAAGAGCGATTTGCCAGCTCCAGTTTCCCCGGTAACAACGGTCATTCCAGGTTCAAGGGTTAGTGTTATTTCATCAATGATGGCAAAGTTTTGAATTTTGATGGAAGTTAGCATGGTCGATAATATTATGCAGACGAGTGTTAATTGATGGTTAATTTGTTTATCATAGCCGCTATCATCTGGCTTCAGACGAGCCACTGTACCTGTGAGTAGCGAAGCAGATCAGTATGTGTGCGGGCTCGCTGGGTCGAGAGCCAATAGAGTATTGGTCTAAGTGGCGGTGGCTGTCGAATTGCCGGCTGTTACGTTGTGCTGTTAGTTAGGTTTAGTATATACTCACGCGGCTTTATGTTGCGAGTCAATTATGGTCTGTTGATGGTAGACCGTAGTGAATTTAAGGAAAATGAGTGGGAGATTCAATCATGAGATTAAACCATAAACTGAGGCTCAGATTAAAAAAAGTCATTTATCGTGCAATTTTCGTTGTTTCTTGGTGTTCGATATCATTGGGATTGACCGCTTTTGCTGCTACCACGACGGCTAATGTTAGCCGTGATAAAACTGTGGTAAAGATCAGGGTGATTACATTGCCATCTTTAGCTACTACAGCAGCTGAAGTTACTAAAACTATGGATCCAGCTCGGGTGGTTCCCAATGTGGTTCAAAATAAGAATGCTAGTTCTGTGATTCCTGTGATGGGTGACGCTGCAAAATCAGTTGACCAGAAAAAGGTTCCGTTGTTATCACCACCAACTTCTTCATCATTGCCCGTGTTGCAACCGCCCATTACTGCTACTGCGCCAGAGACGCAAAAAGCTCCCGTTGAGCAAAATCCAATTAAAGAAGGAATGGAAAACAAAAAACATGGAGAAGCGCACGCAGTCGTTAAGTCGGATGCTTCATCGATGGTGTGGCAAGAAAAACCAGCTTTTCATAGCGCGATTAACCGTTATGATCTTAAACAATTGTTGTTAGAGATAGAGAAAGTTGCGGCCATTAGAAATTTAGCATTAGAACTGAGTAAGGTCGACATAGCGGTTGCGCATCAAGGAAAGCCTAGAGAGGAAAAAGTAGTTGAGCACATTAAGCCAGAGACTAAGCATGATGTGGCTGCTGTAACAGCTCCCACCTCGGTACCGCTGCCGGTGCCACCCCCAACAAGTTCTAGTAAGACTGATGCTATTGTGGTGAAACCTTTGGTTGATAACAGTAAAAAAAAGACGGAAAACAAAAAGACTGATGTTAAGCAACTATCAGAGGAAGCGAGAAAGCAAACTGAAATTAAGCAGTTGTTGCAAAAGTTGCAAAATGTTGAATTAGAAAAACAAGTATTGAAAATGCAGGATGCCAAGCAAGCAAATAGGCCAGAAAATGAAATAGAGAAAGAAAGAAACGATACCCAGTCGATTGTAAGTCAGGTGAGTCAACAGAGTGTAGAACCAGAAGTGGCATCAGCCGCCAAACCAGATGAGCCGATTATTATAATAAGTAATCCGACCTCGAGAACGGTAACTGCAGAGCAATAAAATAAGAAGAGTATAGAAAATGGTAGAACAATCTATAGAAGATTTGCTAGAAAATGTTTGGAGTAGGCGGGAGGTTGGTATTAAGTTGCCAATTGATACTGATTTTTTGAGACCAATTACTCCAGAAGATCTCGAATACCTATACAATCACAGTTATCCTTTTTTGCAGATCGTAAATGTTGCGGCAACTTTTGATGGTGAAATTTATCCTAATTTCGTTACGCTTCCTAATGGATGGGTTTTGTTCGACTATGGTGATGCTATGTGTACTGCTTATTCAGCAAAGCATGTTTTTCGCAAAAACACCAAAGATCTACTTAAGACTAGTTCCGATTTGAAAGAAGATGATGATGGTAGTGGTGGTGAAGATGGAGGAACTGATAAGGGAGGGCAAGGTGGAGATGGGACTGGGACTGTTATTGGACAACAGTTTGAAACTGCGCTCGCTATGATTAAGGCAGCAAAAGATAAAGGGTGGCAGGCGGTAGAGCTTATTTCAGGTAATACTCTAATGAAGTTTTATGCTTGGATCGCCTCAAAGGAATTAGGTATCGAGATCTATGGTTTTACGCCGACTGACGAACAACAGAAGCAATACAATGCGACGAGTAAGCGGATGGAAGAGAAAAAATGGAAGTGGGGTATTAGTAATATTTTTGGTCGCTCTGCGCAGACTGTTCAACCCAAGTGACAATGGGTACGCCTTTAAATTACGTCTTGTTAGATAGACATTCTTGAATAGTTTGTAGTAATGATTGGAAAATTTTTGCATTGGCAGCGATGATATTTCCGTTGGTCATGTAGTTATTAATTCCATTAAAGTCACTTACCAATCCTCCAGCCTCGGTCACCATCAATGTCCCGGCGGCCATATCCCACGGTTTTAAATTAAATTCCCATAAACCATCAAGCCTACCACAAGCGACATAGGCCAAATCTAGTGCAGCCGAACCACTACGTCTAACGCCAGTAGTAGCACATTCAATTTTTTCTAAGGTGGCAAGGTAGTCTTGCAAATGATTTTGGTTGTTGTGTGCAAAGCCAATGCCCAAAAGTGATCCAGCTAATTGTTTGTGTAAACTTACGCGCATTCGTCGATTGTTAAAATAAGCGCCACCACCATTTTCTGCAGTAAATAATTCTTGGCGTAAAGGGTCGTAGATGAGACCGCACTCCATTCTGTTGCGATATTTTACAGCGATTGAGATAGAGAAGTGAGGGCTATTATGGATGTAGTTAGCGGTGCCATCGAGTGGGTCGATGATCCAAACATATTCGTTGTCACCGCTTTTACCGTATTCTTCGCCCCAAAAAGCGTGGTCTGGATAAAATCTGCGAACAATAGAAATTATTTCTTGTTCAGATTGTCGATCAACTTCAGTGACAAAATCGTTAGTGCTTTTTTCAGCTATTTGTTTGCTGTCAAGATGTTCAAAAGAGCGAACGATAATTTTGCTGGCACTGCGTGCGGCTTTGAAAGCAATGTTAAGTAGTGGATGCATGATATTTGAAAGTTAAAATGGTAGTTTTAATTTTGAGTCAATAGTGAGCAGCTGTTTTTTGAATATTTCGATAATACGCTTTAGGGCGTTATTATCATCGCCTTCGAAACGCGCGATCAGATAAGGAGTCGTGTTTGAAGAGCGAATCAAGCCAAAGCCGTCTTTGAAATCGGCGCGCAAGCCATCGATTGTAGTGATTAGCACCTCATCACCAAATTTCATTTTAGTGATAATTTCCCCCATCAGAGCAAATTTTTGTTCTTCTTCCACAGGTATTTTTAATTCTTCCGTGTTGACGCTATTGGGTAAAGTGGCAAAAATTTCACTACTACTGTGGTGAGGATCACGTGCCAATAACTCAATGCATCTTACAGCAGAGTAAATGCCATCATCAAAAGCATACCAGCGTTCTTTAAAGAAAATATGACCGCTAAACTCCCCGGCAAACGGAGCTCCGACTTGTTTCATTTTTGCCTTTAATAAAGAGTGACCCGTTTGCATCATTAATGGTTGTCCACCATGAAGTGCAATTTGAGTTGCAAGATGGCGCGAGCATTTCACATCAAAAGGAATGATGGCATGCGGATGTCGCGTCAAGATGTCCAGAGCGAAGAACATTAGTAAACGGTCAGGATTAATTATTTCTCCGCGGTTGGTAATGATTCCAACGCGATCGGCATCACCGTCAAATGCTAGGCCGACATCGGCTTGATGTGTTTTTATGGCCTTGATTGTGTCCTGCAAGTTTTTTGTTACCGAAGGATCTGGATGATGATTAGGGAAATTGCCATCAACGTTGCAAAATAATTCGATTACTTCGCAACCTAATTCTTTAAAGAGGCGTGGGGCAACTAGGCCACCAACGCCATTGCCGCAGTCAATCACTACTTTTAGCGGTCGTTGTAATTTCACGTCGCTTACAATACGTTTGATGTAAGCGTCGATTAGTTCCTGTTGTTCTACGGTGCCATGATTATGGCTAAAATTAAATTCACGACGGACTATTCGTTGATACAGTTTGGTAATCGATTCTCCAAATAAGGTTTCTCCGCCTAGTACCACCTTTAGTCCATTGTAATTGGGTGGATTATGGCTACCAGTAAGCATAACGCCAGAGCGTGTATTAAGTGTGTGTGTGGCGTAGTAGAGTATGGGGGTTGTCACCATGCCGATGTTAATTACGTTGCAACCGCTAATCAGAATACCTGCTTGCAGCGCCTGCAATAGTTCGGGTCCAGAGAGGCGACCATCACGCGCAATAGCAATGGTATGTTCGCCTCGCTCTTGCGCTTCGCTGCCAATTGCCAGACCAATGGTGAAAATGTTGTTGGGAGTGAAAGTTTCGTCAACAATGCCGCGAATGTCGTAGGCACGGAAAATAGTGGATGGAATGTTAGTGGTGATATCGTAGTTTGGTGTTTGAGCGCTCATTTTATATTTTCCCTCTTAACCTTCTTATGCTTGTATACTTTTCGCTTTTTGGTTTCAGGATTTTTGTTGCAGTTGTATCGTCTACAGTTCTCCTTGTGTACGTCTTGATATGTTTTGATTATCCGCGACAACTGCTATTCCGGTGTGACCAAAACCACCTTCACCACGTAAAGTGGTAGTGAAGGCCTCAACGATGGAAAATTCAGCTTGTACTACAGGCACAATTATCAATTGTGCAAGACGATCTCCCGGTGTAATTACAAAATTTTGGTTACTGCGATTCCAACATGATAATTGAATTTGACCTTGATAATCGGAATCGATTAGTCCGACCAAATTGCCGAGTACTATACCATGTTTGTGACCCAAACCAGAGCGTGGCAGAATCATGGCGGCAAGATTTGGTTCTTCGATGTGAATTGCAATTCCGGTTGGTATTAGGATTGTTGTATTGGCAGTGATGGTCAATGGTTGTTCAATGCAGGCATATAAATCAAGTCCAGCTGATCCAGGTGTGGCATATCGGAGTGCTGGAAAAATTGTACCAATGCGTTGATCAAGAATTTTTAGTTGAATGTTGTGTTTTTTGGGCGTAATCATTCGTGCTGATCCTCATAAGTGGCTACAAATTTTTTAGGGGGGTGCAGTATAGCTAATAAACTTTGCAAGGTAGAACCTAAATAAATCGGAGTAAAAAATGAATAAATATCTTATTTCAGTTGATATTGAAGGGATCACTGGTGTGATGAGTCGCGAATTTTCTTCAAGTAGTGGAAAATTTTATTCGTTGGCTCAACGGTATATGGCAAGTGATGTTAATGCTGTGATCAACGGGATTTTGCAGGGTGATCCTGATCATCCGTGGATTGTGGTTAGAGATGCTCATGGTCGTGCAACTAATCTTGATCTGGAAAGATTGCATTCTGATGCTAGTGTAATTCAGGGTTGGGGACACCATGTCGATATGGTTGCTTCGTTGGATGAAACTTATGCTGGAGTATTTTTTGTTGGTTATCATGCTGGAGGACAAAATAGTAATGCGGTATTGGCGCATACCGCTGCAAGCAGTATTCATTGGGTCAAAGTAAATGGGATGATGATTAATGAAACAGGGATCAACGCATTGATTGCTGGATACTACAAAGTTCCGGTGGCGTTTATTAGTGGTGATGATGGTGCGGTATACGAGGCTGAACAACAGTTAGGGAAGGGAAATATAATTGGGGTGGAAGTGAAGAAAAGTTTGGCGCGCGATTCAGCGCTATCCTTATCATTAATTCAGGCTCAAAGATTGTTGGAGAATGGTGCATGCGAGGCAACTAGACGATTGTTAGCAAAAAAATTTACACCATTTGTGGTTAATTTGCCGTTGATGATGGAAATTAAATTTTACAATATTGGTTATCTTGTTTCAGTGTATGCCAAAATAAAAGGGGCGCTTAGTTTTGACAATGCTTATGCCTTTGATGATGAAAATTTTATTATTAGTTATAGCGCTAAGACACAATTGGAAGCATGTCAACGGTTGGATCTAATTGTTAAGTTGGTTTACGCCGCCTAACTTGATGGCCGCAACTATTGCATACTTCGAAGCGGTAGGGTACGTAAAAAATATATTTTCTAGAGGTGCGATGAGGTGCAGGTGCTATAAAAAGATGAGTGTCATGTTAGCAAATAAGTCCTATTGCGGTTTTAACTTGCCGTAATGTTATTTCTGCTCGTTCGGTTGCGGCAGCAGCTCCACGTTTTAGCACAGCATTCAGGTAAGTCATATCAGCGCGCATTGTGTGGTAATGTTGTTGCATTGGCATGAGAAATTCTACCATTATTGCAGCTAGATCTGATTTGAACTTCCCATATCCCAGATCACAATAATCAGCTTCTATTGTAGCAATGGATTTGTTGGTAATTGTGGCAAATATTGTTAGCAAGTTAGAAATTCCTGGTTTGTTGATTTCATCGAAGCGCACTTCTGTCGCTGAATCAGTTACCGCGCGTTTTATTTTTTGTGTAACGGTATCTGGTGGATCAAGAAGGTTAAGTACGTTGTTGAGGTTCTCATCAGATTTTGACATTTTTTTGATTGGTTCTTGCAAACCCATGATGCGTGCGCCAATTTTGGGATGATATACTTCCGGAATAGTAAAGATTTTGCCGTAAATATTATTAAAACGCAGCGCAATATCACGAGTGATTTCAACGTGTTGTTTTTGATCTTCGCCTACTGGAACTAGATTGGTGTTGTAAAGTAGGATATCTGCTGCCATTAACGCAGGATAAGTAAACAATCCGACATTGATGTTGCTTGCATGTTTTTGTGATTTATCTTTGAATTGCGTCATGCGATTTAGTTCGCCCATGTAAGTGTAGCAATTTAAAATCCATGCCAATTCAGTGTGCTGTGGAACGTGTGATTGACAAAAGATAATGTTTTTTTCAGGATCGATTCCGAGCACAATGTAAAGTGTTAAAAGATCATAAAGATTTTTTTGCAGTTGTTGGGGGTTTTGACGAATAGTAATAGCGTGTAAATCTACCAGCGAGAATAAGCAATCGTACTGTTCTTGTAAGTAGATCCAATTTTTTATCGCACCAAGATAGCCGCCGATATTGAGTGTTCCAGATGGCTGAATACCACTGAAGATTATGGGTTTTTTGGTATTTGTTGTTGTGGTTGTCATAGGAGTCATTTGTTTAATTATTGAGGTGGGTTACTGAGGTTGTAAAGCTGTTACGAAATTACGGATAGCTCGCCAGTAATTTTCCTGAGCTATTAATAACACGTTGTTGTGTCCCGCATCTGATACCCAGAAGTGTTGTTTAGGTGCAGTCGCAGTTTGGTACAGTTTTTTGCTATGCCAGATGGGAACAATGTCATCTTTTTCTCCATGAATAATTAATAATGGGATGTTTAGTTTGGTAATTTTGGCGAGATTATTGAATTGATCGCCAATGAACAGTGGAATGTGAGTTACTACACGATAAGCGGTAATAAATGGTGCTTCTAAAATTAGACCCGCATTATGGTGTCGCACTGCTAAATCCATGGCTACTGCTGCTCCCAAAGATCTGCCGTAAACAATAATCTGTTGTTCTGGTATTTTCAGTTTTTCAGTTAAATAAGTGTATGCAGCATCAATATCAGAGTAACTGTTTTTTTCATTTGGTTTTCCTTCACTAGTTCCATAGCCTTGATAGTCGTAAGCGAAAACTGCAAAACCACGTTGTTGTAGCTGTTTTAAAAATGGAACTAGGGAACCAATATCTTCGGCGTTGCCATGGCTGACCAGAATGATGTAGCGGGCAGCATGGTTGGGCAAATAATAGGCAGAGATCGATTTTCCGTTATTGTGGGTTCTTAGCTTGATGATATCGTCATTATCGTGATAATTGGCTGGATGTGGAGGAAAATAAATTAGATTATCAGCGATAAAATATATAAACAGCGTTGCTAGCAGGTAAATTATTATGCTGCTAAGTAAGATGGGTATAATATTTTTCATCATATGATTACAGCTCATTCACGATAGATATAATCTTCAATATAATGAAAATTTATTACTAAAGATAGCTGGAAAATTTAGACGAAACATTTGGAGTACTGATAAAAATGGTAAGTGGTTTAGTAATTCACGATGTTCCAATTGAGTGCATTAATCAGGCGGCGGTAGTCTATCATGTGCCGCTATCGTTAGTCATTTCGGTATTGTTAACAGAAGGTGGTAAAGTTGGTATGGCCCGGCAAAATACCAATGGCACTTACGATTATGGACCAATGCAAATTAATACCGTTTGGTTATCCAAGCTACAGCAGTACAACATTACACGAGAAGATATTCAATATAATCCATGCACTAATGTTTGGGTTGGGACGTGGATTTTAAGTCAACGCATTGCTGATTCTAAAGATCTTGCATATGGGATTGGGAGTTACAATTCTTATTCATTACCTCAAAATTATCGTTATCGCACCAAGGTTTCAGGTATTCACGATTCTCTAACTTATATGCTGTCTCTATCCGACGGTCAGTTTCATGAACTAATGCAAAAAATTAAAAAGCGATGATAATGAAATGTACTTTCTACCTGTAATTGAATGATTTAAAAACTGACTGCCATGTAAATATGGGTGATAAAAATTATGCGTGCTAAAACGTTGCAAAATTATTGGATCATGATGCGATTGGGGTTTGTTGTTCTAGAATATTCTTTACGATTACTTTTTCTGGTGTTTTTCTCTCGTAAGTATCCACGAGATAAAATCAACAGTTTAAATTACATTTCATCAAAGAAACTTTTAGCGGTGGTAAAAGCTAAGTGTAAAGTATGCAATCCTTTCAATGTAAAGATTGAAAGGGGACAGCGCTATATTATTATGAGTAATCATTGCAGCCATTTTGATATCCCATTAATTTTCATTACTTTTCCGCGGCAGGCAATTAGGATGATTGCCAAAAAAGAATTATTTAAAATACCAATTTTCGGAACTGCAATGAAGAAGAACGAATCTTTGACGGTTGATCGTAATAGTCGCAAACAAGCACAGTTAGATTTGCACTTAGTACAGGAAAAAATAGCTGACGGTATTATTCCTTGGGTGGCGCCAGAAGGGACGCGTTCGCGAACAGGTGAATTACAGCCATTCAAAAAAGGTGGTTTTTTGTTGGCATTAGAAACTAAGGCTACGATTATTCCAGTTGGGATTAAAGGTAGCCGCAGGATTTTGCCAACGAAAACTTTTCAGTTTGGAATTGGCGAAGAGATAGAACTTCATATTGCTAAGCCAATAAACGTCGCCAATTATAGTGTTAAAAGCATTAAGGAGTTGATGCAGCTTGTTGAGGGTAGTATTAGAGGGGAGCAGCAGTAGTGGTGCTAGATGGTGTGGTCTTGGCCCAGCCCAGCTTAAGCTTAGCCTGACGATTTGTGAGGACACTGTTAGGTGGTTTTGAAATAGTCTTCGGCTAGTATTCCGTAATTTTCTAGGTCTTTAAAAACATCGTCTTTCTTGACGTGGTGTTTTTGACAACCCTCGTACTCCATGCCGATTTTTCGTAATACGCGTCCTGAAATAATATTTTCTTTAGAGTGGTTGGCATGAATGCGGTGTAATTTTAAATGTTCAAAACCATATTTGATCATCGCCTGTGATGCTTCAGTAGCGTATCCTTTATTCCAGTATTTTGTGCCAATCCAGTAGCCTAATTCAGCCATTTCATTTTTGCGGTCAATATCCAGGTTAATCGAACCGATAGTTTCGCCAGTTTCTCTTAGCTCGATTGCTAAAATGACTTTGTTGCCTTGTTCATAGGCAGCAATTTCATATTCAACCCAATTTTTAGCGTGCGTTATTGTATTTGGGTAAGGCATCCCTAGTGTGGTTTTAATCACGTCAGGATCATTAAGCAATAAGTGCATTCTTTCAATATCTCCCAATACCAAAGGGCGTAAAACCAGTCGTTTAGTTTTGATTGTTAGTGTCATGTTTTAACATTCACTCCATAAAGTTCCTAATTCTTTTGAGTGCTTTGTCTAAATGAGACATGTCAGTTGCATAGGAGATGCGTAAGTGATTTGGGATTCCAAAAGCTGATCCATGAACTGCTGCTACATTAGTTCTATTTAGCAACAATTCAGCGAACTCAACATCCGTACTGCAATTAAACTTTTGCATTGCCATGCTAACATCTGGAAACAAGTAAAATGCACCACAAGCTGCAACAGTGCTAAATCCAAATATCTTATTGAGCTCTAGCATAACAAAGTCGTGACGTTTTTTGAATTCCATTACCATCTTTTTGATACATGATTGATCATGGCGCAAAGCTGTTTCCGCTGCAACTTGGGCAATTGAATTAGCGCTAGAGGTGCTTTGTGATAGCACCGTTTTCATTGCAGCGATAACGTTGGTGGGGCCTGCGGTATAACCAATTCTCCAACCGGTCATGGCATAGGATTTTGAGACTCCATTAATTACAAAAGTGCGTTCGTATAATTTTGGACAAATGTTGATGATATTGCGAAATGGAGTTTGATCCCAGTATATATGTTCATAAATGTCATCGGAAATGATAGCGATCTGGGGCTGCGGTAATAACACTTCAGCTAATGCGTTTAATTCTTGTTCAGTATAAATTGCGCCAGTTGGATTTGAGGGACTGTTAATAATGAATGCTTTAGTTTTTGGAGTTATGGCTTGTTCTAATTGTTGTGGGGTTATTTTAAAATTTTGTTCGACAGTGGTTGTTACAATTACCGGTTGACCTTCAGCCAATCGCACCATGTCTGGATACGAAACCCAATAAGGAGCGGGAATGATTACCTCATCTTCTTTATTAAGGATAGTTTGTAGTAGGCTATACAACGAATACTTTGCTCCAACTGAAACGATAATTTGTGTTAGATCATAATGCAGGTTGTTTTCTCGGATGAATTTAGAGCAAATGGCTTGTTTAAGATTGGGAGTTCCGTCAGTTGCAGTGTACTTGGTGATATCGTGATTAATTGCGGCAATTGCTGCGTCCTTAATGTGTTGTGGTGTTGGAAAGTCTGGTTCACCGACAGTTAGGTCAATGACGTCAACTCCTTGGGCTTTAAGACGTTTGGCATTGGCGGCCAGTGCAACAGTGGGAGATGTTTTAATACCGCGAACTCGATTAGCTATAGTGATGCTCATGTTATTTCTCTTTAGAATTTTTTTAATCCCCAAACTTACGCAGAAACCATATTTTTACCAGCTGAGTTATAACTATGTAACAAAGCAATATCCCAACCAAACATAACCAGTAAAGTGGTGGTAGTGAAACAAATCCAAAGGCGTTAGCTAGTGGCGATGATATTAACCACGCGCCGAATGCGACGACGATTAAGGAGGAAGTGATCAATGGCCAGCTAGCACAACTTTCAATGAAAGGAATTTTATTAGTACGAATGACATGAATAATGAGTGTTTGTGTAAACAACGACTCAATAAACCAAGCGGTGTGAAATAAAGCTGGATTATTCCAGCAGTTGAAGACATACAGCATTAAAAAAAACGTTACATAGTCAAATATTGAACTAATCGGCCCAATAAATAAAATGAATTGACGAATTTTTCCGATGGTCCATTTGCGTGGTTTGGTTAGCCAATCAGTGTCGATGTTGTCGGTAGGAATTGTGGTTTGTGAAAAATCATAAAGCAAATTATTGATTAACACTTGAATTGGTAGCATGGGTAGAAAAGGTAAGAAGGTACTGGCCCCAATCACGCTAAACATATTGCCAAAATTAGAACTGGCTGCCATTTTGATATATTTAATAATATTACCGAAGACTCGTCGGCCTTCGATCACTCCTTTTGCTAATACCAATAAACTGCTTCTTAGTAAAATAATATCGGATGATTCTTTGGCAATGTCCACGGCGCTATTTACCGAAATTCCCACGTCGGCTGCTTTTAACGCTGGAGCATCATTAATGCCGTCTCCTAAGAATCCAACTACATGTCCGTTTCTTTGCAATGCATGAATGATTCGTTCTTTATGTACAGGAACTAGTCGTGCAAAAACACTGTTGCTATCAACAGCAATGTTTAATTGTTCCTCATTCATATTTTCGATTTGTGCGCCAAGCAAAACATGTGTTGTTGGTATGCCAACTTTTTTGCAAATATAAGAAGTAATAATTTCGTTATCGCCAGTTAAAATTTTAACATCAACATTTAAGTGATGTAGGTGTTTCAATGCTTCAGCAGCGGTATGTTTTGGTGGGTCAAGGAAGGAAAGAAAGCCTAAGAGAATTAAATCTGTTTCATCTTTGACTGAATAGGTCGATTCGTTGCTTACGTCTAATAATGGCTTATAGGCTAAGGCGATTACTCTGAAACCATCGCCGTTGAGTTCTTTAGCTATTTGTTGGCTTGTTGTCGCATGTTTGGGTGATATGACAATAACTTCATTGTTGATTTCTATGCGATTACATAAGCTCATTACTTCATCAACGGCACCTTTGCAAATCAATGTACGCGCTTTTGTGTTGTCTTCTATTACTACTGACATGCGGCGGCGGGCAAAGTCAAATGGGATTTCATCAACTTTATGATATTTTTTCTTGGTTGCGAGTTGTTCTTCTAATTCTTCGTGATCGCGAATCGCCTCATCAAGCAAGTTTTTTAGTCCAGTGTGATAGTAACTATTAAGATAGGCGTAGTGTAAAACTTTGTCATTGGATTTCCCCTGTGCGTCCAGATGTTTTTCGAGGATAATTTTCCCCTGAGTAATCGTGCCAGTTTTGTCCGTACATAGAACATCCATTGCCCCAAAATTTTGAATGGAATCGAGACGTTTAATGATAGTTTTTTTGCGTGCCATCGCTAATGCTCCTTTGGCCAAATTGACCGTCACAATCATGGGTAACATTTCGGGAGTAAGACCGACCGCCACTGCCATGGCAAACAAGAATGCTTCCACCCAATTGTGTTTGGTAAATCCGCTGATCAAAAAAACCGCTGGCACCATTATTGCAATGAAGCAAATCATTAACCAGGTGAATTGATTGATGCCTTGGTCAAAATTGGTTAATTGACGCTTACCGATAATATTAGTCGCCAGTGATCCAAAATAAGTGCGATTGCCGGTATGTATTACCACAGCAGTTGCCGATCCACTTTCAACGTTGGACCCCATGAAGCAAATATTAGGGAGTTCTAACAGATTATTAATTTCGACGGATGCAGCGACAGCTTTTTTTTCCACTGGTAGCGATTCACCAGTAAGAGTTGCTTGATTAAGAAATAAATCTTTGGCAGTGAGAATTCGGACATCAGCTGGAGTCATGTCACCAGCTGCTAATGTGATGATATCTCCCGGTACTAGCATTTTAAGCGGAATTTCTTGATCGTTGCCGTTGCGTATTACAGTTGCAGTATTGCTAACCATTGCTTTGAGTTTTGTTGCGGCGTTGTTAGCACGCGTTTCTTGAAAGAAGCGCAGCACTACACCGATGATAATCATCACAAAAATTAGTATCGTCGCTCTTAGATCCCCAGTAATAAAAGAAATAATGCCTAGCACAACAAGTAACAGCACTAGAGGATTTTTGAAGTTAATAAAAAAACGTAAGACATTGGATTGACATTTTTCTTGAGCAACCTCATTAGTGCCGTATTGATTTAGGCGGAGGAGCGCTTCTTTTTCGTTCAAACCACCGGGTGGTGATTTTAGTTCTTCTAACACAACAGCTGAATTAGAGCGCGCTGTTTTAAACAGTTGATCAGAAGTTACGGGTATATTCGTTGGTAACAGTTGGTTTTTCTTCTGAACTGTCTTCACTTTGTTGTTCGTTATCATTTTGATCATCTGGTGTTACCGGTGTGGTGACTGGTAAATTTTTTGGTACCGCTAGTGTTGATGTTGACGAAGCATTCGGTAGCAAATGATAGTTTAATACTTTTTTGGCTACGATGGGTGCAGTAATACTATTTTCAACCACTACGGCGATAGCAATTTTGGGTCTATCAATTGGCGCAAAAGCGATAAAGAGTGAATGGTTGCGCAATTTTTTGGGAATATTAGCAGTTTCAAAGGTGGCATTTTCTTCATTAAAACGATGGCGAAATAATTGTGCAGTGCCAGTTTTGCCGGCAATGGTATATGGTAAATTGGGGCCAAAGTGATTATATGCCGTGCCGGTTCGATGAGATGTTACATGCTTCATCGCGTTGATTACAATATCCCAGTTTTGTTTATTTTTTAATACGATTGGGCTTAAATCTTGTAGTTGTTGTTCGATAATGACACCGCTTGCGGTTTGTCTTTTTAGTAACAAATGTGGTTGATAACGAACACCTCTATTGGCAATGATTGCAGTAGCATTTGCTAGTTGTAAAGGAGTTGCTAACATGAATCCTTGTCCAATGGATGATAATACGGTATCTCCTAAGTACCACGGTTTTCCGGTATTGGTTATTTTCCATTTAGGTGAAGCAACGATGCCACTTAGTTCTTCACCGAGATCAATACCTGTTTTTTGGCCAAATCCAAATCGTTGTAGAATATTATCAATTTTTTCGATACCAAGTTTTACTGCTAGTGTGTAGAAGAAAACATCGCAAGATACGGTAATTGCTTTGGTGAGATTAACCTCTCCATGGCCACGCGGTTGCCAATCGCGATAAGGGGGATGTTGGGTATTTGGTAACTTAAACCAGCCAGGGTCGGTGATAGTGTATTTGTTGTCGATAGTATTGGTATCTAGTGCGGTAAGCGCAATAAATGGTTTGATCGTTGATGCAAGGGGGAAAAGGCCGCGGATCGCGCGATTGTACATTGGTTTATCTGGGGAATTTTGCAATTGCTGAAAAGACTCAATGTCAATGCCGTAAGCAAAAAGATTTGGATCATAACTGGGGTTACTGACTAGAGCTAAGATTTCACCGTTGTTGGGGTCAATTACCACAACAGCGCCGCGCTCATTACCTAAGGCTTGCTGAGCTGCAATTTGCAAATTGCTATCAATCGTTAAATATAAATTATTACCTGGAGTTGGGTTTAGTGTTTTTAGATTGCGGACAATATGGCCGGTGGCGTCAATTTCTACTTTCTGAAAACCAATTTTGCCGCGTAATTCTTCTTCGTAATATTTCTCTATTCCTATTTTTCCGATAAAACTGTTTATGGTGTAGTTGTTGATTTCGGTGGTTTTCAAATCCTGTTGGTTTATTTTGCTAATATAGCCAATAACATTTGCGGTTATTTCACCGAAAGGATAGCGGCGAACCATGGTGGCATCAATTACTGCCCCGGGAAAACGAAATTGGTTGGCAAAGAAAGTTTCTACTTCGCTTTGAGTTAATTTATATTTTAATGGGATATGGGCGAATTTTTTATGTTGCTTTAGAGCTTTATGGAATTGACGAAGATGACTTTCATTGAAAGCGATGATTTTACTTAATTCGGTGATGATATCATTGGTATTGGAAACATAATCTGGAATGATACTGAGAGTAAATGTCGGTGTATTTGAAGCCAATAGCACACCGTTACGATCGTAAATTAGGCCGCGGTTGGGATCAATTGCGAACATTTCCAACTGATTTTGAGTGGCTAATTGTTGATAATATTGATGTTCAATAATTTGTAGATAAGCTAGGCGAAACCACAACACACAGATTAGTATCGCGACAACGATGGTTGCTTGTAGTAGGCGTTGTTTGAAGACTTTGGTTTCTGATTGATAATCTTTAAGATGGTGGCGATGTAGTGGCACGGTGATTGGTTCATATTTACGACTATCGCACTTCAGTTTTGGTTTTTGATAGATGCGATGAGTCTAGTAATTGGTTTATTTGCTGCAAGAAACGACAATAAAAAAACAAGTTAATGCGTAACGTTTTTCACGTTGTCCATGTGAGTGTTCACATTTTTTCATTTATACCCATCGCACTTTAGTTTTAGGCTTTTGCGTCCTTCACTTGCCATCCTCACATATGTATTTATATGCTCCGGTGGCTCATTCGGACGCGCCTCGCCTAAAACTAAAGTGCTTGGGTCTATACCTAAATTTGATATGTTATTGGTATATAATTGCTTAGCGAGATAAATTGATTGCAGTATGCTAAATACTAAAGTTGCTCCCATGAACCCAAATAATTTGAAATTGACCCATGTATCAGTGCTGTAATTGTATACCACATATAAATTTACAGCGCCCATTATCACGAAAAACACAGTCCAACCAACGTTTAAGTTTATCCATGCATGTTCCGGTAAACTTATTTTTTTACCCAGTAGATGTTGCAAAAAAGTTTTTTTGGTGACGAACTGTGAACCAAAACAAATTCCAGCTAAAACCCAAGAGACAACTGTTGGTTTCAGCTTTATAAAGATTGGGTCTTTGATGAGTAAAGTAGCGCCGCCCATGATTAGCACAGTTCCAAAAGTTATCAAATGCATAATGGAAAAACGTTGAAATTTTAGCCAATATATTCCCATTTGTAGGATGCTTGCTGCCAAGGTAACTGCAGTTGCAATATAAATTCCATAAAATTTAAATGCGATAAAAAACAAAATTATGGGAATGTAATCAAGTAGTATTTGCATGATTTTTGGCTCGCTTGGTTTTTTTGTATCAGCAATTATTAATGGAGCGCTCAGCTGCTTATCACATCAACAGTTCAACAGCGCTAAATGCCCAAGTCTAGCTATTTTTTCATTATAAATCGAGCCTGCATTAAAAAATTATTCAGCTAATAAATGGCTTGTTGTATCATGCGCTCTCTTTGCGAGGAGTAGTGGTGGCGGTTAATTTTGCAAACGAAGAATTACCAGTGCCTGATTTGGAAGAATTATTTGAAAGAAAATGGAGGTGTTGGTAATTGGTTTAAAAATCAGGTTTGAGACTATTATCAACGGTGGCGTGTGTGGTTTTGATTTAACTACGGTGATTGATTGTGTTGATTGGCAACAGTTGTCAGATTAGGTGATGGTATCTTAAAAATCTTTAAGGAAATTGCATGAATGAACTAAATTATGCCGTGATTCTTGGTGAAACGATGAACGCCGCAGATTTTCCCGTAGATCTGTATATTCCGCCTCAGGCACTAAGAATTTTTTTGGAAACATTTACCGGTCCGCTTGATTTGTTACTTTACTTAATTAAGAAACAAAATCTAGATATTTTAGATATTCCCGTAGCTAAAATTACTGCTCAGTATGTTGAGTATTTAGAATTGATGCAGGAACTAAAGCTGGATCTTGTGGCAGAATATTTAGTGATGGCGTCAATTTTAGCTGAAATTAAATCTAGATTACTTTTGCCTTATTTTGCCAATACTAATGATGGAGATGAATTAGTTGCCGGTGAAGAAGACCCCCGTTCCGAACTAATCCGTCGCTTGCAAGAGTATGAGCGCTACAAACAGGCAGCTGAACACTTGGATAATTTGCCTCGTCTCGATCGAGATATTTTTATGCTCGCTGTTGCCCAACCTGAAATTAGAACTGAACGCCAATTGCCACAATTGCTGATGAAAGATTTGCTGTTGGCATTTAATGATCTGTTGCAGCGTGCATCTGTACATAATCATCACCAAATAAGGTTAGATCACCTTTCAGTGCGTGAGCGAATGTCTCAAATTTTGGATAAATTGCAAAAACTTCAAAATGAGCAGCAAACATTAAATTTTGCTGACATTTTTTATGTTGAGGAAGGAAAGTTAGGTGTGGTGGTTTCATTTTTAGCGGTATTGGAATTATTACGTCAGGAGATGATTGTGTTGGTACAGGTTGAACCATTTGGTAGTATTTATCTAAAAACTTGAAAAAGTAAGGCTTAAGATAGGATTATTTTAATGAATATCAGTGTTGAGGATGAGAGTTTGACATTATTCGCGTCAGCAGATTTGCAACCGACGTATATGACTACGCATACGGCCACAATGAATGCAATGCAATCAGGTCCCACGGAAAATGTTGAGACGACGATAGCAATGGTCAGTGAAAATAATGTGCAAGAAGTAAATGATACGAATAATACGCAAGAGGTACATGCGGTAAAGCGTATTGTTGAAGGTTTACTACTAGTGGCAAATGAACCGTTGAGTTTGGATTATTTATATAAATTATTGCGAAATAATAATTTGATAATTGAAAAAAATAAATTGCGCGAAGTGATAGAGGGGTTAGCGCATGAGTATTGTACGCAGCGACATGCAATGGAGTTGAAAGAAGTTGCAAGTGGTTACCGTATTCAAGTTGGTGGTGATTTAGCACCGTGGATTAGTGCTTTGCTGGAGGAAAAGCCTCCTCGTTATTCACGATCGTTTTTGGAAACGCTGGTAATTATTGCATATAAGCAGCCGTTGACGCGTGCAGAGATTGAACAAATTCGAGGAGTTGGCGTAAGTTCGAATACGATTAAAGTGTTGTTGGATCACGATTGGATAAAAATTGTCGGTTATAAAGAAGTTCCGGGACGTCCTATGCTCTATGCCACTACATCCAAATTTATGGATCACTTTAATTTGAAGAGTTTGGAAGAGTTGCCTCAACTTGAAGAATTTAAGGAACTTAGCAAAGATCAGAGCTAGTAATAACGACTATTATTATTCAGTTACAGAAAATGGATAGGCGATAGAAGAAAAAGATATTCGATACATGGCAGATGGAGAAAGGGTAATAAAAAATTAACAAGCAATAAAAAAGGGCGGGGTTTAAAACCCGCCCTTTTCCACATTACAAAACTGCAAACTGCAACAAGCCGGTATCACTTTGGTTTAGAAGAATATCCTAAAGCTACCAATGATCATATCAGATTGTTTAGATCCAACCGGCGATGTTGAATAAGCTGCCATGGTTGCAGCGTCAGTAGTGTCGTAATTAGAGTCATGACGATACTCAATCTTTTGCTCAGTATTTTTGAACCATGAAGTGCCCACAACAGCAACGTAGCTCTGTTTTGGTAGATTGAGGGCTAAAGCCTGCCAGGTTCTGTCATAAGCAACGCCAACGAACGAAGATTTACCCATGACATCAAATCTGTAGGTAGCGCTAACATCCAAAGCTTGAGGTTTGGCCCCAACATTGTTGAATGTCATGTCAAGTGCATTAAAGCTACGTGTAGCTCCAACGTACTCTACAGACAGCGATACTGGTTTGTAAGTTACCATCGCATGGACGTTGGCTGCAGGTACCGCATTCTGCAATTTGTGTGTGCCGAAGCCAACAACGGTACCATAGTTGGCAAGGTTATTCTGCATGCCTTGAGAGTCAGCAAGGTTATTTATGTAGCCAGCGCCAACATCAAACTTCCATTGTTGATCTGCATAAGCATACCCTAAATTAGCTCCCCATTGATTAATGCTGTTACCATTATTGGTGTAGGTCTGACCTTTGAACGCATACAACGAACCATATGCACCACACTTGCTAAACCCAACGACCAGGGGGCGAGCCTCTGTTCTTCCCAAGAAGACTGTCTGAGGGTCAGTGATTCTCCAACTTGGTGAAGCGCTGTAGTAGGCGCCAAACGGGACATACATTTGACCAATGCTGAAGTAGAAAGGAGCCTTGCTCAAATTACCGACGGTGATATATGCACGTCTCAAACGTAACGCACCGCCATTAGCATCACCAAGGCCACTACCATAAGGAATTGCGTATATCGGCAAATTTCTCAATGTTCTGTCGTACTCTAACAACATTAAACCATTAACCCACTGGTTAGCACGCACAAACACTTTGAGAGCGGCAACCGGTACGTCAATACTATTAGCACTGTCGTTATTAGTGCGAGAAGCATTGTAAACAACACCTTGCACCGTTCCGCCCACCATTACAACTGGACGCTCGAAGGGTTTGAGATTATTTTTCTCATAATTTCTGTCGACTTTTCTGTTCAATTTCAACAGCCACAGGTCTTCGTTGACGAAATTTGAATTGATAATCAAATCGCGACCATCGGCTCTCTGCTTACCGACAATCGGAGTTGTAACCAGCGATGGACCGTAAGCGTACAACTTGCTCCATGCTGTTCCACTTTTTGCTTCTTCGGTTTGTTTCTGTAAGCCAGCAACTTGAGCTTCTAGAGCCTGCACTTTATGCCCCAAAGCATGAACGACGCTAGCTTGAGACGGAGCAGCGACTTTGGTTTCTTTAGCCTTAGCTTTGGCGGAACGAGCTTTTTTAGCTGGTTTTTTTACTACTACGGGTGATTCGACTGCTTGCTTAGCCGATGCGGTAACATCAGCTGATGCTCCAACAGAGCTGGTGGCGAAAATCGCAGCACTACCTATCAGCGCAAACGCTGTAGTTGCAGCCACAATCATGATTTTGTTTTTTGTCACGGTTGAGTTCTCCTATAGGATTGAAGTTAATAAAAAAACAAAAAAAGTTCAGTTTCTTTAATTTATTAAGATAAACGAAAAAACGTATACAACGGTATACCACAACTGAAATTAATGAATGATTAGCCAAATTTCGTTTATCATATATATCAAATATACTTATCACATGCAATTTTTTATTTGGGCGTGGATTCGTTACTGGGTGTTCTCGATGTCTCTAGAGTTACCGCGCTAAGTAGGTTAAACAATGTGGAAACAATAAACATGACTAGTGCTTTGGGAAAAATTAGCGCGATCATTATCACCAAAAACGAAGAGCGGAATATTGCTGTTTGCCTTGAATCAATCAAATGGGTAGATGAAATTGTGGTGGTAGATGCAGGTAGTACTGATGATACACCGGATATTTGTCGTAGTTATGGGGCGTTGCTACAAGTGACAGAATGGTCGGGTTTTGGTATGCAAAAAAACAAAGCGCTCAACCTTGCAAGGAGCGAATGGGTTTTGTCAATTGATGCTGATGAAGTAGTGAGTAAGGAATTGCGCGATGAAATTTTATGTGTGATTGAACGACACAACAAACAGCGCAAAGAAAATGATGATAATGAATGTATTGCCTATAAAATTCCACGGCAAAACTATTTCCACAATAAATTGATTAGATGTTTAAGTAATAAAAACGATCAAATTATTCGCTTGTTTAAGAAGCGAAGTGGTGAGTTTTCTGATGATGTTGTACATGAGCGCGTTATTGCATATGGCAGAGTGGGCGCCTTGCGGCACCACTTGGTGCACTTTTCATTTACGGATTTGGAAGAACTGCTTGATAAGGCTAACCGCTATTCGACTTTGGGGGTGCAAAAAATGGTTGTTAAAAATGTGCATCCTGGTATTGCGAAAGCTTTGGTGCACGCTTGGTTGGCGTTTATCAAAATATATTTTATTAAATTAGGTTTTCTTGATGGTTGGTTAGGTTTTGTGATTGCTTTTGCTAGTTTCGAAGGAACGTTTTACCGTTATGCCAAGTTGCTAGAGTTCCAAGAGTTTCAGCGGTAGTAGCAACAACTGTTCACTGCTCAATCGCGTGAATAATTTTTTGTTTGCAGAATAGAAATTATGACAATTCCTCGTATTTACTTGCCGCAGTGTATTGTAGTTAATACTACCATCACTCTTGATCGCGATACGTCACACCATTTGCTCAATGTGTTGAGGTTGCGTTGCGGTGATGAATTGATATTGTTTAACGGATGCGGACAAGGTCAAGAACAAAGAGGGGAGTTTCGCGCGCAATTAATTAGGATCGAAAAAAAATTGGCAGTGATTGCAGTTGGCGGGTCGGATGCACATACTTGTGGTATCCCCGAGTCGCCTCTAGCACTGCATTTGGCACAAGGGGTGATTGGTGGGACCAAAATGGACTACGTAGTTCAAAAAGCAGTGGAGCTTGGGGTCAAATCGATTACACCACTTTTCATGGAATTTGGGAACGTGAAACTAAATGCTGAACGTTTACAGCAGCGTGTTGATCATTGGCAGAAGATTGCATTGCATGCTAGCGAACAATGTGGTCGTTGCTATGTTCCAAAAGTTTTAATGGCTCAGCAGTTACATGAATGGTTAGCAACAATGCCAGTGGCAACGTCAGTGGTTGAATCAAAATTAAAGGTAACGTTGCATCCTCACTCATCAAGTAGTTTGGTTGCTTTATCAGAAGTGTCGGCAGGAAATGAAAAAGACGTTGTCCTGCTAGTTGGTGTTGAAGGTGGACTAAGTCCAACTGAGATTGTGTTAGTTCGGCAATATGGATTTATCGGTTGTCACCTTGGTCCGCGCATTTTACGGGCTGATACAGCTGCAGTGGTCGCTTTGAGTATTCTACAAGCGCAATATGGTGATATCTCTTAATTCCTCCAGTGCTCCACATTAATGTTGATATGTTAGTGCTAGTACACTGGTAGGGTAACTACGTCTTTGGGATGCAATTTAAACTAATAGCCTGCATGGCCAGTCAGTGGAGCATTGTTAGTAACAGGCGCAGTCTAAATTGGGAACAAAGTTTTTGTCGTATTACAACCTTACAACTTCGGTGGTGTATCTTCCGTCGGTAAACAGGTCGATAATTCGGTAACCAGGCATTTGCGCATCGAGCTTAAATGTATGATTTTGAGGTTTGAATTGAAATGCAGTAGCGGGAGTTACGTGAAAATATATTTCGTTTTGTTTTGCGATAAATTCTTGATGAGCATGACCGCTGGTAATTGCTTTGATGTTTGAATGATTGTTGACAATATTAAGAAATTGTTTTGCATTTACGAGGTTTATTTTGTCTAGCCATGCTGAACCTGTTGATAAGACGTGATGGTGGAGAAAGATCATTATGTGTTTTTGGTTGTTATTGGTTAGTTCTTGTCGTAAGAAATTTAATGTTTTATCTTCAAGTAATCCCGCCACGTGATTGATCCATTGGGAATTGAGTAAAATAATTTGCCAGTTATTCGCTTCAAAACTTTGATTGAAATTTATATCGATCGCACCGATTGTGTCTTCATTAATCCATTGTCGTAAGATATCGCTGTTATCGTGATTGCCAGGGATGAAGCGAATGGGGAGTGTAATTTGCTTCATGAGTGTCAAAGCGTTTTCATAGGAAGATAAAGAATAATCTTGTGAGATATCACCAGTAACGATTAGGAGTTGTTTGCAAGCGTCACTTTCATTACGTTCCAGATGTCGTTGTTGAATATTTTCAGCTACTGCCAGTAGATTTTTGTAAGTATTTATTCCTAGGAACTCTGTTTGTTTATCGCCGAATATATGCAGATCGGTGACATGGAAAATCCTAAGGCAGTGGCTGTTCATATGATGCGGAGCCTAAGTTGAGTGTACGCGCAATTGTTGCAACATGTTTACCTTGGAATTTGGCAATATTTAATTCGTGATCAGTGGGTTGTCTTGAACCATCACTGCCAGCGATAGTACTAGCGCCATATGGGCTGCCGCCGCTCATTTCTGACACGTTTGTTGATTCAATAGCAGCGTACGGTACGCCAACGATGATCATGCCGTGATGTAATAGTGTAGTATGAAAACTAGTAATAGTTGTTTCTTGACCGGCATGTTGGCTGGCAGTGCTAATGAATACACTACCAACCTTGCCAACTAGGCCCTGGTCAAGCCACACTTTTCCTGTTTGATCAAGAAAATTACGCATCTGTGCGCACATGTTGCCAAAACGAGTTGGTGTTCCAAAAATAATTGCATCGGCATTAGTTAATTGTGATGGTGTGGCAATTGGTAGATGTTCAAATTGTTGCTGAATTTTTTTTACCCCACTTCTGACTAATGCTTCTTCCGACATCAGTTCTGGTACACGATACAGCGCAACATTAACCTCCCTAACCTGGTTAGCTCCTTCAGCTATCGCTTGCGCTAGTTTGTATACATGTCCATACATGCTGTAGAAAATAATTTGGATGTTTATCATGAGTCACTCCTAACTCTAGTAAGAGATTTCAACTAAAGGGATTGCTAATATCGAAGAGTATTTCGCTGCTAACGTATTCTCAACCTCTTCAAATATTGGTTAACAACAAGGAATCGAAAACCATACTACTTATTTTTCAGTAACGGTACAACTATGATTCGACGACGGATAATATCGAAAATAGGACATTAGCATTTTGTTGCTGCAATGATTTTTTTAACGTCATTGTGTTATCCATGATCAGTGTTGTAGTATATTTTTTATAAGGAACGACAGTCTAAGAAAATAACGCAGCAAGATCAGGTGCGAAGGTAAAGACTCCGGAGGAGATTATGTTGCTGTTTGATGAAATTTTTGTTCTGTACCAAGAGTGGCGTGAAGTTTGTTTATGAAAATTAAAAATGGCTTGATTATTGACTCTAGTAGTTATATTGCGTCTCCTAATTTTGATGATCGTCCGCTTGATATTGATATCGATTTGATCGTCATTCATAGCATCAGTTTGCCCAAGGGAATATTTAGTGGCGATGCTATTACTAAGCTGTTTTGTAATAGGTTCGATATTGCGGATTTCGCCGCTTATCCTGAGTTTATAGCGTCTGAGTTTCAAACTCTTGCCAGTACCAGAGTATCTGCGCATTTGCTGATACGTCGTGACGGGACGATCATTCAGTACGTACCCTTTACTAAGCGGGCGTGGCATGCTGGTATTTCGTGTTTTTGCGGACGAGATAATTGCAATGATTTTTCCATTGGAATAGAGGTTGAAGGAACTGATGATTTACCGTATGAAGATATTCAGTACTGCCAATTAGCGCGTGTTACTGTTTCATTGTTGCATGCTTATCCCAACATTACTTTAGATCGCATTGTTGGTCACAGCGATATCGCACCAGCGCGAAAAACGGATCCGGGCGATTTTTTTGATTGGCAATATTATCGGAGGTTGTTGCGTACTTTGCTTATTCCAGTTTAGCGTATTGTGGTGATAGCCATTTGGTTCCTGTGTGAGTGAATTTCACTTGTACGAGTAAGTATTCTCCTTGCCCTTCAAAGCTGACAATAGTTCCTTCCCCAAATTTTTGATGTTTTACTTTTTGTCCGATTTTAAAACCAATAAGGTTATGGTTGGTATTGTCACTATCTCGATTATTGTGGCAATTTTTATTATCAGATCGGTATTGCTGATTATTGTTTGATTGATACTTGTGCTTATTTTTTTCGGGACAAAAGTTAATGGGTTGTACTTTGGTCAAAATACTATCTTCGGTTATTAATTCTGCGGGAATTTCTTTTAAAAAACGCGATGAACGGCGCATGCTACTAACTCCGTGTAGCTGCCTATTCTTTGCCCAAGTTAAATATAATTTGCGTCGTGCTCTGGTGATGCCGACGTAACAGAGTCGGCGCTCTTCCTCAAGTCCTCCAGGAGATTCCAGAGACATTACATGCGGAAATAAACCATCTTCCATGCCACACAGAAATACCGTATTAAATTCTAATCCTTTAGCGGTGTGTAGCGTCATGAGTTGCACGCAATCTTCTGATGGTAGTGTATGGTGTCGTTCGGTATCGTTGGATTCTAGAGCAGCATTGGCCAAAAACGCGCGTAGCAGGGAGATATTATTGTCTTCATAATCGTGCTTATTGTTTACAGCGAATTGTTTAGTGGCATTAACTAATTCTTCGAGGTTATCAATCCGCATTAAATTTTTTTCGCTGCTGTCTTTAGCAAAGTGATTGTACAAACCGCTGGTTTTAATGACATATGCCACTAATTGGTAGAGTTCTAGTTGTATTGCTTGTTTGCTTATTAGTTGGAGAAGTTCTAAAAAATTTTTAATTGCAGTGGCAGCACGTGTCGCAAATAGTTGTTTGTCTAATATTTCTTGAAGGGCAATAAACCAGGATACTTGTTGTTGTTGGGCGTAGTTGCGCAATTGCAATAAGGTGGTGTCCCCAATACCACGAGTCGGAATATTAATAATTCTTTCGAGTGCTGCATCGTCATGTGGATTAGTAATTAAGCGTAAGTAAGCTAAAGCATCCTTGATTTCAGCGCGTTCGAAATAACGTAACCCACCGTAAATACGATAAGGAATTTGCATTTGAATACAGTGTTCTTCGAAGAGTCGTGATTGCGCATTGGAGCGATATAAAATTGCGGTTTCACCCAATTTTTGTTGATTGTTTATTGTGTTTTTAATTGCGACAATTTTATTTATTACATACTTTGCTTCATCAAATTCGCTATAGGCTCCATACAAAGTAATCAACTCATCTTCATTACCATCACTATCGGTCCACAATTTTTTACCTAATCTTTTTTTGTTATTAATAATTACTGCGTTGGCTGCTTTAAGAATCACAGAAGTAGAACGATAATTTTGTTCGAGGCGGATAATTTTGGGATGGGGAAAGTCGTTGAGTAAATGTTGAATGTTTTCGACATCGGCGCCACGCCAACCGTAGATTGATTGATCGTCATCCCCAACCGCCATTAAATTAGCGCTGTCCAGTGCTAAAGTTTTAATCCAAATATATTGTAGGCTATTGGTATCTTGAAATTCGTCAACCAGAATATGGTTGAAGCGTTGTTTGTAATGGGCTAGCAGTTCTGGTTTTTCATGTAAAATTTCATAAGCGCGCAACAATAGTTCGGAGAAGTCAACTAAATTGCCGCGTTGACAATTTTCGGCATAAGCTTGATAAACTTTTAATAACGTTGCCTCGATTGGAGATGTTGGTCTCAGATGTATTGGACGTATGCAAGCTTCTTTATTTTTGTTGATAAAAAGCTGTGATTGTTTTGGTTGCCATTTTTCTTCACTTAAATTGAAATTTTTATGAATGCGGCGAATGAGACGTAATTGATCGTCAGCGTCAATAATTTGAAAATTTTGGTCGAGATTCGCTTCCAGGTAGTGAAGGCGTAAAAAACGGTGTGCCAAACTATGGAAAGTGCCGAGCCACATGTTTTTCAAATTGATTCCAAGCATCTGTTCGAGACGATGGCGCATTTCGTTTACGGCTTTATTGGTGAAGGTTACTGCCATGATTTTATTTATAGGTATACCTTGCCTAATGAGCCAACCAATGCGTTGAGTGAGTACGCGTGTTTTGCCGCTGCCAGCGCCGGCTAATACCAGAATGGTTTGATCAAGAGCAGTTACTGCAGTTGATTGCGCTGAGTTGAGATTTAGCATAGTTAATTATTAATGGTTTGAGATGTATCCGTTATAGATATGCATTCCTCGTTTGAAGCTGAACGGTAGTGGCCAGATGGTACAAGCTTAATTGCGGTGTAACGGTTATCACTTCTTCTAATAAAATCGCATCTTTCTCGGTAATGGGTATATACTTTAACCTGTTTACTTTACAACACACAATGGAGGAATACGTTATGGTTAAAATACCAGAATTTTCTAAGTTGACCGATAAGCTAGATTTATCTGGCATTATGAATTCAGATTTGATGAAAAATGTTAAAGCAATAATGTCTCCTGGGTCAGCAATTCCAGATTCGGCCAAGGGTGATTTGATTGGTGACGATTTGTTAACAGTTGCCAAAGAATTGCAGGAGCTCAAGGCGTTGCAAACGAAGCAAGCAGATGCTTTGGCCAGGTTGGATGGCATCGTTGGTAATCTTTTTCATAATTTCGTTGCGTTGCAAAATCAGCAACGGCAACCTGAGCCAGCTAGCACCGCAGCGGGGGCTAGTGCTAGTGTGGGAAGTAAAGATGATGATGTCGCCAAATGATGTTCCGTAAGTGTTTTTAATAAATTATCGTGCGTTACTGTTGTCTTTTAGTTTTTGCATTACTTGTACCATTTCCAAACATGCTGCTGCAGCTTCGACTCCTTTGTTACCTGCCTTTGCGCCAGCTCTTTCTATTGCTTGCTCTTGTGTGTCAGTGGTTAATATTCCCAATCCGATCGGGATGCTGTGTTCTAAATTTATTTGTGCAAGAGCTTTGATAGTAGTGCTGGCAAGTAGATCAAAGTGTGGCGTTGCTCCGCGGATTATTGCTCCTAGGCAAATGATAGCATCGAATTTTTTTACTGATGTGGTTTGTGCGATAACTTTTGTAGCTTGGGCAATTTCAAAAGCTCCGGGAACTCTGATTAAAGTTAAATCTTTTGTTTGAGCGCCGTGACGTAACAAGCAATCGATTGCGCCTTTGATTAGGCTTTCGACAATGAAGTCATTGAAGCGCGATGCGACGATCGCAAATTTAATTCCTGTCGCATCCATGTTGCCTTCAATAACGGTAATTTCAGACCCAAGTTCAGTTGTTTTAGTCATAGTAGTTTTCCTCGTTTTTGTTCATTTTTTGATTGATGATTAGTAACTATTCAGTCAATAGGTGGATAGAGATGCCAATTTATGAGCAAAACTAAACGTTTTTGTCTTTTTAAAGATATAGCGCTGAATAGGTACGATGATTATGTGTAGTGCGAATTTTTACACTCATGTTTCGATTGGTAGTTTTTTTAAAATGTGTCCCATTTTTTCTTTTTTGGTCTTCAAGTATAGATAATTTTTGTCGTTTTTGTTGGATGATATTTCCAGCGGTACATGTTCGACAACTTTCAGACCATAGCCGTTAAGCGCTGCCATTTTTTGTGGATTGTTGGTTAGCAAACGCATCTTAGTTATACCTAAATCAACTAATATCTGCGCTCCGATACCGTAATCCCGTAAATCTGCATTAAACCCAAGTTTGTGATTTGCTTCAACAGTATCGTAACCTTGATCTTGTAAGGCATACGCCTCGATTTTATTGTTTAACCCGATTCCCCGCCCTTCTTGGCGTAAGTAAAGTACGACTCCACCGTTCGGGGCTTTAGCAATTTGGCGCAACGCTTGTTGTAATTGTTTGCCGCAATCGCAACGTTGTGAAGCAAATACATCGCCAGTCAAACATTCGCTATGTACCCTTACTAGGGTCGGTGCAGTGGAGTCAATTTTTTCTTTGATGATTGCCAGATGAGTTACTCCATTTACTGTGTCAGTATAGGCAATCACTTTAAATTCACCGTAATCGCTGGGGAGTTGCGCCGAGTTTGAATGTTGAATAAGCGTTTTATCATGGCGTAGGCGATATTTAATTAGTTCCTTGATTGAGGTAATTTTTAACTGATGTTTCATCGCGAATTTTTTTAAATCTGGTAGGCGTGCCATTGTGCCGTCATCTTTAGTGATTTCACAAATTACTGCAGCTGGTTTTAAGCTGGCAAGAGTTGCTAAATCAACGCTACCTTCAGTATGGCCACAGCGTCTTAGTACACCGCCTTGTTTGGCGCGTAATGGAAAAATGTGACCTGGAGAGACCAAATCTTCTGGTTTAGCACTATCAGCAATTGCGGTTAGAATAGTTGTGGCGCGGTCTTGTGCCGAAATACCAGTGGTTACACCACGTTGTGCCTCAATGGAAATGGTAAAATTAGTGCCAAGTTGGGCGCGGTTGTTGGTTGTCATTGGTGGCAGATTAAGTTTATCGATTAATTCTGGTGCCATTGCCAGGCAAATTAGGCCTTTGGCATGAGTCATCATAAAGTTAATTACTTGTGGTGTTGTTTTTTCAGCTGCGATAACTAAATCTCCTTCATTTTCGCGATCTTCATCATCAACCAAAATAATCATACGTCCGGCGTTAAGCTCGTCTAGCGCAGCTTGGATGGTGCAAAGTGACATAATGTTTCATCTCCTCACTACTTTTCGTAATTTTTTTGGTGTATCCCATTCTTGTGCAGTTTCATGAATGGTACGGTTAGAGTCATTGTTTTACTTTTAACTGTTTTAGATTTTCGTAAACATATTTGCTTAACATGTCTATTTCCATATTTGCAGTATAACCAATATGCCATGTAGCAATGGTGGTGGCGGTAATGGTTTGTGGAATGATATTAACTTCGCAAAATCCTTTGCCGCAGTTGTTTACGGTTAAGCTGATTCCATCCAAGGCGACTGAGCATTTGGTAGCAAAATAGTGACTTAAGTTTTGGTTGAAAGCTAGGTTGATAACACGCGAAGTTCCGGCATTAATTATTTTTTTTACTGTAGCAATGCTATCAATATGACCGCTAATTAAATGGCCTCCTAGTCGATCGCCAAAGGCTAAAGCTCGTTCCAGGTTTACCGTGTCAGCAACCTTGAGTTGATTTAAGTTAGTTACTTTTAAGGTCTCTGTTGAGGTATATATTTCAAACCAGTCATGATTGTCAGCATGTTTTTCAACGGTTAGGCACACGCCGTTAATCGCAATGCTGTCGCCAATCTTGCAATTGAAATTGGTTATTGTTTTGCTAGGTGTGATGCGTAATCGCTTTTGATTGTTGAATTGCTGAATGGTTAATATTTTCCCTAAGCATTCAATTATTCCGGTGAACATAAATTTCCTCGATTTGGTGTAGCGGCAATGAAGAGATCATTGCCTATGGTTTCAATTTTTTCGTAATTCAAATTCAGTGATTTAGTGCATGTAATAATGTTTAAGTTGGATAAAGGTGATAATGATTTCGAGAGAGTGGATGATAAGTCGCCAATTAATTTTGGGGCAATGTAAAGATGAATTTTATTTACTAAATTTTCAGCAATGAAACTAGTAAGAGTTTTCTGTCCACCTTCGACTAATATCCCGCTGATTTTAAACTTACCTAGAGTGGTTAATAGTGATGATAGGTCAATTTTTCCACAATTATTACTGGAATTATTTGAGATGTTATTTGCGATTTTTTTTTCTGGTAGCAATAACACAGTGATGCCGTGATCAATTAAATTTTTACGCCAAGTTAGTGGAGATTTTTCAGTGGTGGCAATGATGGTTTTTTCGCGATCAGGTAAGTTGATGATTTCTGCAGTTAGTGGGACCTTACCTTGGCTATCGAGAATAATGCGATATGGACTTTGAACTTTTGTGGTAGCACTGTTGATTAAATATGGTGTTAACAGCGGGTCATCATCAATGACGGTGTTGATTCCAACCAAAACGGCTCCAAGCCAACAACGAGAGTAATGCGCATGTTGTCTAGCTGCTGTTTGAGTGATCCAATGTGATTTTTCTGAGTTTGCTGAATTTGAATTTATTAGATTTGATTTTTTGTTGTTAGTGATGGCAATTTTGCCATCCAACGTCATCGCCCATTTGGCAACAACATAAGGGCGTTGTGTTGTGATGTAATGTAAAAAAACTTCATTTTGTTGTTTAGCGTTTCGTTCCTCTTCACCAAGATAAACTTCGATTTTGGCTTCCTTAAGTTTTGTAATACTTTGTCCATTGACGAGAGGGTTTGGATCGATGAATGGAATATGGACTGATTTAACTTGAGCGGCGATTAATGCATCAACGCATGGAGGCGTGCGGCCATGATGGCTGCATGGTTCAAGTGTAATGTAGACATTTGCATTTTTCGCCAAGGAACCAGCTTCGCGTAATGCAATAATTTCGGCGTGTAGTTCTCCGGTCTTTTGATGATAGCCGCGACCAACAATGATGCCATTGCGCTCGATGACACATCCAACCATTGGATTTGGGGTCACAGAGTATCTTCCTCGTTCTGCTAGCGATAACGCTGCGCGCATGTAGTTCATGGTGTTTTTCTTTGAATTAACGGTTGTATCAGTAAATGCTGCAACGAAATTATTAATTCAACAGGACGTGGAGAGAGAAAATCTAATAGAGCGATGAAAAGAGGCAGAATAAAAGACAGCAACGACTGCTCATTTAGTGAATTTAAGAGCAATCGTGTGCAAAAATGCAAACAATCAAAATATTTCATTGCTTCTTTCATCCGGACTCTAACCGTCGGCTATGGCTTTTTACCATATCTGCAGATCTACAAGTTTTTATTGTTGTGAATAAACAACAACGATCTTGTTGAAACGCTCGCGGGCTTTCTTGTTTGACGCCTTTTACACGATTCATAACAAGAATACCGCCGGTGGGGATTTACGCCCCGCCCTGAAGTAACAAATAAACGGTGTCAATATATTCTTTCAAAGTATAAAGTCAATTAAGAACTCATTTTGGTTTTGGTGTGTTTATGTTCTTCGCATTTTGGTTTTAGGTTTTATTGCAGTAGTGCAAATGGTATTCAACATTTTTCTACCACAGTTTGGCAATGTAATTTTTTTGTTACAATGTAAGTCGTTGTAATACTTTTACCATTTAAATAGTGTCATCACCGATTCTTTTACTGATGAATGCTTAAAAATCGGCGATAATCGGGTGAGAAGTGTGTATAAATTGTTTGGGGAATCGGTTATATGAAAATTCTATGTGTTATTCCAGCGCGCATTGGTTCTACGCGATTGCCACGTAAGCCATTGCTTAAAATTAAGGGAAAGCCAATGATCCAAAGGACGTACGAACAAGCAATGCGATGTCGTAGCATTGATCGCGTAGTAGTTGCCACTGATAGCGAAGAGATTGCTGCCGTGGTGAGAACTTGTGGTGGTGAGATGGCAGTTGAGGTGACAGCTGATAATTTTAATACCGGAACTGATCGTGTGGCGGCGGTAGCGCGGTGCTATCCGATGATGGATGTGGTCATTAATTTGCAAGGAGATGAACCTTTTGTGCAGCCGGAAATGTTATCAGCATTGGTTGCGCCTTATTTGAATGGTGAAAACCCAGATATGGCAACCCTTGCATATCCACTTGATGTGGCAACTGAAATGTTGGATCCAGGCGTGGTGAAAGTGCTATTTGATCGCAATGGTTATGCTCTGTATTTTTCGCGAGCTCCTATTCCTTACTTTAGGCAGGAAATAGCGATGGATAAGTTACCGTTACTGCATCATGTAGGAGTATATGCTTTCCGTCGTGATTTTTTGTTGCAGTACACCACCATGCCACAAACGCCGCTAGAATTAACCGAATCACTTGAACAGTTGCGTGTACTTGAAAATGGTTACAAAATTCGTATTTGTCATGTTGCAGGACGGACGCTAGAAATTAATACTGTAGAAGATTTAAAAGCAAGTGAGGTGTTTTGTTAGTCGTTTTTCAATTCAATATTTATCTAAAATAATCTAACAATCAGTTCTAAATTTAGTCTAATAAAATTATGTCCAATATTTGCCCAATATTAAATGTCCGTAACTTTTGCATTATTGCTCATATCGACCATGGTAAATCAACACTTGCTGATCGCTTTATTCAAATTTGTGGTGGCCTTTCTGCGCGAGAAATGTCGGCGCAAGTTTTGGATAGTATGGATATCGAACGTGAGCGTGGTATTACTATCAAAGCTCAAAGTGTCGCGCTTAATTACCAAGCGAAAGATGGCAATATGTATCAATTGAATTTTATTGATACTCCTGGGCATGTAGATTTTTCTTATGAGGTTTCTCGTTCTCTGGCAGCTTGCGAAGGAGCGCTGTTATTGGTCGATGCTGGTCAGGGGGTAGAAGCGCAGACTGTTGCAGTATGCTATATGGCCGTGGAGCAGGGATTAGAAGTATTGCCAGTGATTAATAAAATTGATTTACCTCAAGCTGAACCGGAACGTGTCATTAAAGAAATTGAAGAAATTATTGGGATTGATGCACAAGAATCATTGCTCATTAGTGCGAAGAGTGGTGTTGGCGTTATTGATTTATTGGAGCAAATTGTTGCCAAGGTGCCGCCGCCGCGGGGTGATGTTGCTGCGCCGTTACAAGCGTTAATCATCGATTCTTGGTTTGATAATTATCTCGGAGTGGTGTCGTTGGTGCGTATTATGCATGGTGCTTTGCGGATGGGTGAAAAAATAAAGGTAATGTCGACTGGCAAAGATTACGAAGTGGAAGGCCTGGGTGTATTCACGCCCAAACGTCAATTACGTGAGTTATTGAGCGCCGGTGAAGTTGGTTTCGTAATTGCAAATATCAAAGATATTTTTGGTGCTCCAGTTGGTGATACGTTAACTCAGGCTCACAATCCTGCTAAAGAGTCGCTTGCTGGTTTTAAAATGGTGAAACCACAAGTGTATGCTGGGATGTATCCGATTAGTGCTGATGATTTTGTAGATTTTCGCGAAGCTTTGGCCAAGTTGCGATTGAATGATGCCGCTTTGTTTTATGAGCCGGAAACTTCTGATGCTTTAGGTTTTGGTTTTCGCTGTGGCTTTCTTGGTATGTTGCATCTGGAGATTGTGCAGGAGCGTCTTGAGCGTGAATATAATTTAGATTTAATTACCACCGCACCAACGGTGGTTTACGAAGTGGTAACCAGAAAAGGGGAAGTGATTGCGTTGGCGAATCCCGCTGATCTGCCGCCACCAACCGACATAGCTGAAATTCGTGAGCCAGTTGCTAAAGTGAATATTTTGGCGCCTAAAGAATACGTGGGTGATGTCATGACATTGTGTATGGAACGGCGCGGTCAGCAGGTGAATATGCATTACGTAGGAAAGCAGGTGGCATTAACTTATCACGTGCCAATGAGTGAAGTCGTATTAGATTTTTTTGATCGTTTAAAGTCAATTAGTCGTGGTTATGCTTCGCTTGATTACAGCTTTGATCATTTCACTGTTGCTGATTTAATTAAGCTTGATATTTTAATTAACGGGGAAAAGGTTGATGCGTTGGCATCAATTGTTCATCGTGACAAGGCGATGTATCGCGGACGTGCACTGGTTGAAAAGATGAAAGAGTTAATTCCGCGACAAATGTTTGAGGTGGCAATTCAGGCTGCAATTGGTTCAAAAATTATTACGCGTCAAACGGTTAAGGCTTTACGCAAAAATGTATTGGCTAAATGCTATGGTGGTGACGTCACTCGCAAACGTAAATTACTCGAAAAACAAAAGGCTGGGAAGAAACGGATGAAGAGGGTTGGTAAAGTAGATATTCCGCAGGAAGCGTTTATTGCAGCGTTGAGGGTAGAGTGATTTACATTCACAAAAAACAATAAAAATTTCTAAGTGGCTCTAAATGGTTATTATAAATCAGTAAAGCAAGCGGGGAGCGGTGTAGAGCAAAACTTATAACTCAAAAGTTTATAGATCATTTTGGCGATCATAAAATCTGGAGCCTTATTGGTTGGTGATGGAGCTAGTTCAACAACATCGCAGCCGACTAGCGTTTTATGTTGGCATACTGCATTTAGTAGTTTTATTACTTGATACCAATTCAATCCTCCAGGTTCAGGTGTGCCGGTACTTGGCATTAGACCAATTTCAAATACATCCACATCAATTGTCAGATAAATTTTGTCGTTAGTTAAGGCTTGCAATACTTCATCGATCCAAATTCCATCTTTAGTACGGTAAATCTTTTCAGCTAAAAAGAGATTGGTTGCGTTATTAAAGTGAAATTGTTTTTTCTCATCCACATCCATGCTTCTTATTCCTACTGACACTATATTCTCTACGTATTCTTGAGCGCGTGCGATAACACAGGCATGGTTGTATTTGTTATTTTCATATTCTGTTCTTCGGTCGGCATGTGCATCGAGATGTAGAATAGAGATATCTTTATAAAAATCGTAGTGAGCTTTGATTGGTGCAATTGCTACTGAATGATCTCCGCCCAAAGTAACAGCAAACTTTTCATCACCTAGTAATGATGTAATGTTTTCGTATGATTTATCGATCATCTCGATAGAAGATCGCGGTGAGAACTGGGGGAGAGTAGTAATGCCGTGTTGATATACTTCGCTGTCAGTTTCGATATCGTAAAGTTCAACGTAATGCGAAGCTTCAATTATGGCCTCTGGTCCTTTATTAGCACCCTTTAACCACGATGCGGTTTTATCAAAGGCTATTGGATAAATTGCAATCTTGGAAGATTTGTACTCAGTAAACTCTTTTGGCAGTCCGCCGAAGTTGAGGTTTGACATAAATCTAAAATCTAATTTTCTGTGTCCATGATAAACACCGCGGCAGCGATGGTTGTTGTCCATAAACCTTTTTTGTTGCCTTCAGCTGACTGACACACGTGTCTAGTGGTGAATTTGTGGCCGCTAGTTGCTTTGTAAATCTGCTTTCTCTCATCCCATGCTTGGTCTGGATCAAAAGAAACACCAATTGTTGTTGCTAACATGGTTGCTGCTAAGTCTTCGGCATATTCGCCAGATACTTTTGCTGTTTCGCCGTAAGCATGGTGTTCGGACAAGTAGCCGTGGTGGTTGATATCTGAAATGATCGAAAGACCGATGGCAGAAGAAACTAATCGATTTGGTTCATTGGTTTCGTTTCTTGCCATAACACAGAATACGATCTGCCCTGGTTTAAGATATTTTAGTCCTTCGGTCTTGCTGATTATTTTGCATAGCGGAGGGAAAATACTAGAAACGTATACCAAATTACTTTTCTCAATTCCCGCGTAACGCAAAGCTGCTTCAAAGGAAGCTAATCTGTCTTTGTGAACGCCTACGCCTTTGACGAAAAACATTTTTTTTGGAACTAAATTAAGAATGCTAGACATGTTCGTGATCTCCGCTTACTAGAAAAAAAGTGTATTTGTGCCACAACCTAAAACTCATTCACGCATGGGATACAACAAAATTATTGCTGGTCTAAAGTAATATTGTGCTGTTTCGGTTTTCTTGCTGACCATGCTTCCTTGTTGTGGTATGCATAACTGGCGATCAATGGAAAAGCGATCGTTGCCTCAGCAAACACCATTTGTTCGAAAGTGTCGTCTACTTTGCCCCAAGAATGAGCCTCTTTCAAAGTTGAACCAGATAAACCGCCATCACGTTCATCAGCCACAGTGATTTGAATTGCGTATTTGTGCATGCTGGTATTGTCACCATCGATAATATCAGCAGCTACTGTGACATCTTGAGCAAAATTCTTGGGAACACCGCCGCCAATCATCAGAAGACCGGTGTCAGCTACCGAAACTTTAATTTTTGTTAACTCTAAAAAATCCTTGGCGGAATCGATGGTGACAACCCCTTTTTTATCATTGCTTTTATCTTTTTTTTGATTTTGCCATTGGTGATAAACCAGACCAAAGCCAGCGCTACAATCAGAGAATGCTGGAACAAAAATTGGTACTTTTTTGGTGTAAGCCAATCTTACAATCGAATCAGATCCCAAATTATTTTTTTCCAAATACTTCCCCATCTCGATAATAAACTCACGTGATGAGTAGGGTCTTGGAACGAGTGTGTCGGCAATTTTAGCAATGGTCATATCGCATTCACGTAATTGATCTTCATCGATATAGGTGTCATAAATTCTGTCGATATGATTTTTAAATAAAGTATCGTCATTCGCTGTTTTGTCGCCTTGATAATGGCTAAACCCTAGTCCTTCAAAAAAGTCCTGGTCAACAATGAGTGCTCCAGTGGCAACAATTACGTCAATCATGTTGTGTTCTATCAAGTCCCGTACGACGTGTTTTAAGCCAGCGCTAAACAGTGAACCGGCAATGCAGAGAATTACCGAACAATTGGTGTCGGTTAGCATTTGATTGTAAATTTTGGCTGCCCGAGCTAAGTTGCGTGCTTGAAATGCCATTTTTTCATATTGTTCCACTAGTGAGGTGGCATTAAATTTTTTGATATCAATGTGTTCTACTTTGGTGGTTAGTACAGATCGTTTGCTAATAGTCATGGTGGTGTCGATCCTCTCATGGTGTTTTTGATCTTGGTCCATATCCAAGCCCGATGTGTGATGGGTGTAACACGAACGAGCACTTGAATGGCAAAGCGAAGACGCGAGTTTATATAAAAGATTTCAAAATTCAACAAATTTAGCTAGGTCCCGTCTCTAAAATCAGCGGTTTTTAGCTCATCCTAGCAACTTTAGAGACAGGACCTAGATGCGTACATGTTGATCCAGATCATTTTGCGAAAATCAGAGAGGGCGAGTTGAAGTGATGATGTGAAGGCGAGGACTCCATTTTGCGTATGCAAGTTATATCCAATAGACCAGGCCGGTATCTTGGATGTGCAGCAATTTTTCGTTGTAGGGAAAGACGCGAACAGCATAAGAATAAAATCCGGTGTCTTCGATTTTGTATTCTAGCGTATAGCTTAACGCCCCGGATACTTCTCCAGATTCGCGGGTATTACTCAATTTGAGCGGGATGATTTTTGGCAAGTTAAGAAATTGTTTCCCATCAGTTTCAACCAGAACCAATTCTGCTTGTAGTTCAGGTGCGGTTAGTTTTCCGGAAAACACAAGCAATTTAATTTTAATTACGCCTTGTGAAGTGATTTTTCCATCTTTAATTCCATCAATCAACAGTGCTTTGATCTTAACAGTGCTGAACCTATCTGCAATGTTTTGTTTCCACGCTACTATTTCCTTCAAGTCTTTGTGGCTATTGGCTAATAATTGTTCAGTGTACAGAGCGGCAGGACAGTAGATTTTGTCGATGTAATCTTTGGCCATGCGCGAAGTATTGTACTGAGATGCAACCAAAGCGATTGAGGCTTTCATCTTATTAACCCATTCTGGGTTAAAGTCAGAGTGCTGTTGATTATAGTAGAGTGGTACGATCTCTTTTTCTAGCGTGTTCATTAGAAACATGTTCTCAATATCATTGCGTTTGTCTGCATCTTCGATGTTTTCTATGCTTCCTATTTCCCATCCGATGTCAGCGTTACACGCTTCTTCCCACCAGCCATCTTTTGTCGAAAAATTAAGTCCACCGTTAATTCCAACCTTCATGCCGCTAGTGCCGCATGCTTCTCTACCAACGATTGGAGTGTTAATCCATACATCAATACCTTGCACCAGTAATTTAGCTAGACCAATGTTGTATTCTTCTAAAAAAATAATATGGCCGTTGAAAAGCGGATTGCGCGTTATTTCAATAATTCCACGAATCAAAGCGTTGCCGCTGCCATCAGCAGGGTGGGCTTTACCGGCAATTAACATGACCACTGGTTTTTCTTTGTTAGTCAAAATCGTTGCTAATCTTTCTTGATCCATCAAGATAAGATCATTGCGTTTATAGCTGGTAAAGCGACGTGCCAAACCCAGTAATAGTGTCTTATTGTTGAGGCAGTTGATTGAAGAGTTGATTAACTGTTTGCTGGCGTTGCGCACGGAATATTGCTGTAGGATCAAATCTTTTACTATGGTGATTAATTTTTCTTTTTGGATTTGATGAGCTTTCCATACCTTTTCAGATGAAATTGATAACATTTCTTGCCACATTTTTAGATCGTTTTGCTTTGTTTCCCACTTTGTTCCCATGTAATCGTCATAAAGCGTTTTCATATCTTGTCCTAACCAAGTCGTTACGTGCACACCATTGGTTACATGACTAATCGGGACTTCTTCTTCTAATAAACTTGGCCAGATTCCTTGCCACATTTTTCTTGCAACTTTGCCGTGTAAAGTTGAAACAGCGTTGGCATGTAAGCATAACCGTAGAGATAACGCTGTCATCGAAAAATCACGTGAATTGGGAATGCCGTTGTAAGCTAAAGCAAAGATATGTTCTAAGGATGTGCCCATTGGTTCCATAGCTGCTGCATAATGAGTAAAATATTTGCGAATAATTTGTTCGCTGAATTCTTCATTGCCAGCTGGAACTGGGGTATGAGTGGTAAAAATTGAAGTAGATCTGACCAATTCTATGGCTTCTTTTAACGTCATACTTTGACGATTATGATAACGAATACGTTCCAATAACAAAAATGCTGAGTGACCTTCGTTCAGATGGTACAGTGCTGGGGTGATATTAAGTTTTTCTAAAAGCAATCGCACTCCACCAATACCCAAAATCATTTCCTGTTTCACCCGTACTTCTCGAGAACCGCCGTATAGGCTGTTAGTAATGTCGCGGTCCTCAGGAATATTTTCAGGTACATCGGTGTCCAGCAGGTAGAGTTTTACGTGCCCCACTAGGACTTCCCATATTTTGGCGTATACGGTTCGGCTCAGAATCTCAATGCCGACCAATAACAATTTGCCGCCAACATCGCTCATTTGGCGCATCGAGAGTTGGTTGGTATTCCAAGTGCGATAAATTGCTACTTGTTCGCCGTGAGTGTTGATGCTTTGTGAAAAATAACCTTGTTTATAAAATAATCCGATGGCAATAAATGGAATTTTTAAATCGGACATAGCTTTCAAATAGTCTCCCGCAAGGATGCCTAACCCTCCGGAATAAATTGGCAAACTTTCATCAATCCCGTATTCCATGCAGAAATATGCGATCGGATGCTCATCGTTAATCGACCGCGTATCGCAGAATTTAACAATATCCCTCTCTTTGCCTGCTTTAATGTACTCATGAAAGGCGTTTATGGTTTTTTCGTAAAGATACATATAATCATGACTGTAGGTGGCTTTTTGTGATGCAGAACTTGCAAGAAGATTTAAAAAATGTACGGGATTACGTTTCACTTTTTGCCATAATTCGGGATTGATTTTTTTAAATAGAACTCTGGCATCTTCGTGCCAAGACCACCAGAAGTTGTAAGCAAGTTCACGCAGTTCGTTGATTTGACGAGGTAAAGGACTGTCGTATTGCACAGTATGAAAACGTGGTTGGGTTGCTTCCGTCTCGTAAATAGCTGTGAGAGACGATTCACATTCGGCAATCATTGCTTCAAATTTACTATGATAGATTTCGTTGAAGCTCAGGGCTTGATAATAGGAATCCAAATATTTGTCATAGAAAAAGTGCCAGTCAGCAAACGATGATAATACCAATGCTTTTTTGCGTATTATCGAGACGAAGTTAGCATCATTACTTTGTTTAACAACGTTTTCCAAGCAGTTCGTTAAAATTTCGGTAAATTCATTATCATTTTTATTTTTACGATCTAAAACATAGACTGCATCTTGATAATCTACTGTTGTGGTGCGCACCCAATTACCAAATCCAGCGAGGTCAGTGGTGATGGTGGGGGTTGATTGAGCTATGCTTTCAAGTGGTGTATATCCCCATGGTTCATAAAACGAAGGGAAAATACTGAAGTCGCATGCAGCCAAGGTTTGTTCGTAGGGGATGTCAAACACCCCGTCTTTCCCAGTTAAATATGCGTCTGAAAAAACTATATGAATTTTGCGGCTGCTTTGTTTGAAGTCTAGTTCATTTGCAAGCTTAATGATGCTGTCTTGATCTGGGTTATAAACGCGGTGGGTTGCGATTCCCAACGCATTTTTTTGTTCAGGATCATGTGCCCAATCACCATCGAGTAAGCTTTCTTGGCTAGTATGCCAATTGGCTGCAATTAAGAAAAACAATACGATTGGTGGTGCGTCTTGTGGTAAGCGCTTTTCCAGTTGGGCCAAACTTTTTAATAATACGTCAAATCCCTTATTATGAAATTCATACCTGCCTGAAGTCATCCACAGCAAAGTATTTTCTGGTAACGGTTTTCCGATGATTTTGCGCGTGATTTCCCTTAGCTTATACCGTAGGTCACTTAAAGTATTGTCAGCGATGGTTTGTTGTTTGCGGACTGCATCTAGTCCATTCGGGATTATTTTATCGGGATATTTCCCCAGCATTAAACATGCTTCATCAGCAGTAATGATACTGACGGTGGTGAAGCAATCGGCATATGTCGCTGCTGCTTTTTCTAGGGAATGTTTGGCAAAAACTCCGCGCGTTCTGGCTTCGGCAGTTGGATCAAACGTTTTAGTGAGGTTATAAACAGAGATACCGACACTAGCCAAAGAGCGACCCAACACTGTAGCGTGGGTTGAGAAGACAGTACTAATTTCACTGCAATTTTTTTTAAGATAGAGCAGTCCACCACCACATAGCCATTCATGAAAATGGGCAACTACAGCGCAATTGTCGACGATACTACTTTTAGAGAGCGTCTCAATAATCTCGCCTGCGGCGGTAGAAAATAAAATCGGTTCCTGATAATCATAATTGCTTGCCAAAGAGTCGACTTTAAAATCAGCCCATAAATTGTAAAGTAAATTGTCTATTTTGTAGCGATTTTTGAAATCGACGAGAATTACGGTGGGGTTCCCTTCAGTGTCCCAATAGCCAACTTTGCAATTAATATTTTTTTCACGCAAGATGTTGGCAATTGTGGTAAAACGTGGTGAATTATCTTCAACGAAATGACGATTGTGCTCAACTAGGGGGCCAATCAATATGTAATTGCCGTCGAAGTTTTTAATAGCTTCTTTGAGTTTTGAGCGTAAAACGGTATAGATACCACCAACTTTATTACATACTTCCCAGCTGACCTCAAAAAGAAATTTATAGCGCAAGTTTTTCAAAATATTATTTTTACCTGGGATTTTTGATGGTTCAACTGGGCATTGATTGACAAAATCCTTGAGTAGGTTTGGCATATTGTGTGCTCCGTGGCTGATTGATACGGCTAGACTTTAGTTAGCAAGCTAATAGTAGACCATGGGAATTTATCTTTGAGGATGATGTCCACATTACATTTTTTACTTTTTCAAATCAATAACAACTCAATAACAACGGAACATATAGTCTAATGGGCAGAGAGATAGACAGATCATCATCGCGAAATTCGCGAATATTGCGTGTGGTTGCAGCACAGATTAATACTTTAGTTGGTGATATTGATGGTAATAGTGCGAAAATTGTCGCTAGTGCTGTCATAGCTAAAAATAAATTAAATGCAGATGTTGTGGTGTTTCCTGAGATGGTTATCACTGGCTACCCTCCGGAAGATTTATTATTGCGTTATGAACTTTATCAACGTGTTACATTGGCGTTAGCGGCCATTAGGGAAAAAACAAAGGATCTTGATCTTCATCTTGTTGTTGGTTATCCGACGTTTGATCAAATATTGTCCACAACTGAAGCACGTAGAGACATATGTGAGCGTGGTGAGCAACAACTACTACAAAGCGTAAAACCAAAATGCGAAGAATATAATCGCTATAATGCAGCAAGTGTGATCTATCGCGGAGAAATTGTTGCTACCTATTACAAACAACGGTTGCCAAATTATGGTGTTTTCGATGAGAAGCGTTATTTTACGACAGGGACTGAACCGTGTGTTTTCTCCATTAAGGGCGTTAAGGTTGCTCTGACCATCTGTGAGGATTTGTGGTTCAAGGAGACGATGGATCAAGTAATTAAGATGCAGGCACAGTTAGTGTTTAGTGTTAATGCATCGCCTTTCGATGTGAATAAGCCTTTGTTACGTGAGCAGATTATGGGTGAACGTGCGCGTGAAGGAAGAATGCCGTTGTTGTACGTTAACAGTGTTGGTGGTCAAGATGAGTTGGTTTTTGATGGTGGTTCAATGGTTTTAGATCAATCAGGAACAGTGACGCAGCGAGCAGCTTTTTTTTCCGAAGAATTAATGGTAGTAGATTTTAATTTATCTGATATGAATCTCTGTAGCGATAGTTATGGCGTAATGGTGTCAGCAACTCAGCAAGTTTTACCACTTGCTAGTATCGAAGATAGAACTTATCAAGCTTTAGTGTTAGGTGTGCGTGACTATGTCAATAAAAATAATTTCAAGGGAGCAATAGTTAGTGTTTCAGGGGGTGTTGATTCAGCGTTAACTTTGGCTATAGCAGTTGATGCTTTAGGTAAAAATTTGGTGGAAACGGTTTATATGCCATCGCGTTACAGTAGTACTTTGAGCAACAGCATCGTCGAACAACAGGCAAAAATTTTGGATGTGAAGCTTGAAATCGTCTCGATCGAGCCAATGTTTGAGTCATTTTTGAAAAGCATGACGCCTATGTTTATGGGATTGCCGAAAAACAACACCGAAGAAAATTTGCAGGCGCGATGTCGTGGGGTGTTGTTGATGGCTTTTTCTAACCAAAAGAACCTAATGGTTCTATCCACAGGAAATAAGAGCGAAATAGCAGTGGGGTACGCGACGTTGTATGGCGATATGGCTGGTGGGTTTTGTGTGCTTAAAGATGTGCCAAAAACATTGGTTTACCGATTGGTGCAATATCGTAACAATATTTCATACGTTATTCCCCACGATGTGATACGACGCATACCATCGGCAGAGCTTGCCCCAAATCAAGCAGATACTGATATTTTACCGCCATATCCAGTGTTGGATGCAATTTTAGAGCGCTATATTGAACAAGATCAATCAGGTGCAGACATTGTTGCAGCAGGTTTTGCTGCAGAAATTGTGAATAAGGTGATCGATATGGTTAAACGAAATGAGTATAAGCGCCGTCAGGCGCCACCTGGAGTGCGCATTAGTGCTAAGGCCTTTGGGAGAGATCGCAGGTATCCTCTGACCTCGGGTTTTTAGTTGCTGGTGAAACAACGAAATTTTTCTGTTTTAGGTGTGTGAGCATTTATTTGTAGCTTGACTTTCATTTATGCGTGTTGGTATAAATGAGTACTGCTGTGTGATGCGTAGGTGGTGTACCTTGAAAAGGCTTGTCTGTCAGCAGTGTGTAAGGGGTAGTATGCAAAGGATAAATTTTGTTTTTTTTGTTTAACAAACTTTGGAGTCAAATGATATGAACAAATCAGAATTGATTAATGCGATGGCTAAAGCCTCTGGTCTTTCTAAAGCAGCTGCTGGCCGTGCGTTGGATGCTTTTATTAAGGCTGTTAGTGATATCCTAGGTAGGGGTGGTAGAATAGCAATTCCTGGATTTGGTGTGTTTAGTGTCGGTAAACGTAAAAAACGCAATGGTCGTAATCCCTTGACTGGACAGTTGATTGCCATTCCTGCGGCAAAAGTGCCGAAATTCAAGGCTGGTAAGAAATTAAAAGAAAAAGTAAACAAGTAATTGGTGTTTTAGTGTGTGGTGTGATGGTAGCGTTATTTAGTTTTGAATGTATTACCAGGAAAGTCTGGCGCGGTTTGCTATATATTGCGCCAGATTTTTTTTTGCGGTATAAGGTTCGAGCTTTTTTGTAATGGATATATTGGGTGTTTAGCTCAGTTGGTAGAGCATCGCCTTTACACGGCGGGGGTCGGGGGTTCGAGCCCCTCAGCACCCACCATTTTTCTGGCTTCGGAGCGGTAGTTCAGCTGGTTAGAACGCCGGCCTGTCACGTCGGAGGTCGCGGGTTCGATCCCCGTCCGCTCCGCCAGTTTTTTGTTTTCAAGTTTGGTAGTCAGCCTTCTGTTTGTGGTCTTCTATCTTCTCCATTTGGCATCACTGGTATTAGAGTAGTGTCATTGATATGAATGTTTCTCGTGTTTTCATGTTATTGGTTTTTTAGGTTCTGTTTCAATCTTTTATCTCATTAGGGAAACCCATCTATGTTGCAACGTATGCGTGAGAAAACCCAAGGTATAATAGCTGGCGCGATTGTTATATTGGTTGCTATTACTTTCGCGTTGGTTGGTATTCAATATTATTCGCGTGGTCGTGGTGAGGTTGGAGTAGTGGCCAAGGTAAATGGTGAGCAAATAACTGAGAAGCAAGTGCATCGTGTCTATGGTAGGGTGCAGCAGCAACGTCTTGCTCTTCTTGGAAACAATCAGTATCTCGATCAAAAATCACAAGCTAGGCTTAAAGACCAAATTGCTAACTATCTTATCAAGAATAAAGTACTGATTGGTTTTACTGAAAAATTAGATTTGTATGTTGGAAAAGAACAAGTGCGAGCTACCGCTGCGGGAATGCCGATTTTTCTTGTTGATAACCATTTTTCTCCAACTAGAGTCGAACAGGTATTGCGTAGTTTAGGGTATACCGAACAAGAATTTTTGCAGGAGTTACAGAATGTTTTGTTATTAGGGCAGCTCGATTTGGGTATTACCAGTAGTGTTTTTGTTTTACCTAATGAATTAGATCAGGGTATTAAACTCATTGGGCAAACGCGAGATTTTAGCTATGCCATAATTAGTCCTCAGCGTTTTTTTGCAAACGTTACTTTTAGTGATGAAGAGATTGAGAAATATTATGAGCAGCATAAAAACGATTTTGTAACTTCGGAAAAAGTAAGTATTGAATACGTTGAACTTAATGCTGATGCGGTGAAAAATAAAATAGATTTTAGCAATGAAAAGCTTGAGCAATTTTACAAAATACATGCAGATCTTTTTGCTAAGGACGGAAAAGGCGCTAATTTGCGGCCATTTTCTCAAGTGAAAGATAAAGTGAAAGAGGTTTATGAGCGTCAATTGGTACAGCAAACTTTGGTTGAGCAAAATGACAAGCTTACCGATCTTGCTTATACCAACCCTAACAGCTTGGATCAAGCAGCAGCAGTGCTTGGTCTTACCATTAAGACCACTGCGCTTTTTACTAGTAAAGGAGCGGCGACAGGAATTGCTGCTAATCCTAAAATTGTTAAAGCAACGTTTAGCGATGCAGTGTTGAAGCAAGGGTATAACAGCAATCCTATTGATGTAGCTGATAATTGTGTAGTGGTATTACGAATCAAACAACATCTTCCTGCAGCTTTCTTACCGTTAGCTGTGGTGCGCGACAGAATTATTGCAGAAATTAAACGTAACAAAATGTATTCAGCTGCAAAACAATATGGGGAGGGGATTTTGCGGCAATTAGAGCAAAATAGAATGGTGGAAAATTTAAAGTCCAATAACCTCGTTAATGATAAAGGTGATAAATTAGATCAAGATAAAGGCAAAGATCAATCAAACCAAGCAATAGATAAATATGGTTTAACGTGGCATGTTGCGACTAAGATAATACGACCGGCATTCTTGTTGCAAAGGTCTAAAGGGATGGATGGAAATGAAAGTAAAGAAAAGGGAAAAAATGATAGTGAAAAAGACAACAGTGCATTGGGTAAAGCCAGCGAAAGTGGAATAGACCAAAGAATTTTAAGTGCTGCCTTTGGTTTGCCGCGATTTTCCAAATCCGAAGGTAAGTTGGCGGTTGTTTTGGTTGATCTACAGGATAAAGGTTTTGCTTTGGTTAAATTGATTAGGGTTAACGATGGAGATCGCGAAAAAATTCCTGCCAAAAAACAGCAGATGATGCGTGAAACTTTGAAAAAAGATTGGGCGGTATTTGAATATGATTTATTGGTAGGTGAAGTAATGCGTCATGCTAGGATCAAGAGAGTAAAAAATTATAATGGTTTTGATAACGAGAGCAGCGCAGTGGTTAATGATGATGCTGTTGTCAGTACGTCAGAATCAGCTACGGTACCGTTGTCGTCGTTGCTGGATGTAGATTGATTTAACAGAATGTAAGGCGGAATGCTAGGTAAATGTTTAAAATTTTTACTAAAAATGAAGCTTGCGAGGCTGTTGTGTTGGCTGATGGTACGTGTGTTTCTAAATGTGCTGAATTAATTACATTATGCAATTGTCTTGACGAATTAAATGCTTTTATTGGATGGGGTGCTGAGGCTTTGCATGATGATAGTTACCAGATTGCAGAGTTTAGTGCTTTACTTAAGCAGCTCTATCACATTCAAAGTCAGTTATTTGCGTTGGGTCGGCAATTAGCGGTTGACGACAAATTTGATAACAAAAAAGCACAAATGATTACTGAACAAGATGTTGTGCAGCTAGAAATTGCGATTGACGTTATTAGTAATAAATTACCGAATATTAGGTCTTTCGTTTTGCCTGGTGGTGGCGAAATAGCATCACGCTTGTATATTATTCGTAGTGTTTGCCGTCGTGCTGAGCGAGCTGCTTTTTGTATGATAGAAAAAAATAAAAAAGTGGCAATTATTGGAGATTATCTCAATCGTTTAGATAACTGGTTTTTTGTAGCAGCGCGCTTCGCTGCTTTTGTGGCAAACGTGGAGGAGGTAGTAATCGCATGAACAAGCGATTACTCCAAATTTCCCGCAGCAAATAGTGTAAAAAAAAGGAATTTTTTGTGCCATTGGGCAATTATCTCTTGTTCTGGTTGGATGTTAGTCGATATAGTCGATATGGCGAGCGAACGCGGGCGGCAATGTTGCATGTAGTAAAGACGAGGAACAATATACTCCTATTCCTCTGAGCTTTTTTCAGCAGCTCCTACTACGTGAAACCCTGAATCAACGTATAGTATATCGCCAGTAATTCCAGATGCTAGGTCAGAACATAGAAATGCTGCTGCATTGCCAACCTCTTCTAATGTGATATTGCGTCCTAGAGGTACAGCAGCTTTATTTTGTGCTAGTAACTTACGTAGATTTTTAACAGCAGAACCGGATACGGTTTTAATTGGACCGGCAGAAATAGCATTTACTCTGATGTTATCTTTACCGAGGCTGGCAGCCAAATAGCGAACGTTGGCTTCTAGACTGGCTTTGGCTACGCCCATAACATTATAATTTGGAATTGCACGAACTGCTCCAATGTAACTGATGGCTAATAATGAGCCACTTCGATTTTGCATCATTGGTTTTGCGGCTTTGGCTAATGCAGTGAAACTGTAGCTGCTGATATCGTGAGCGATGCGAAAGCCATCACGAGTAATAAGGTCAACATAGTCGCCACCCAATTGTTCTGGTGGTGCAAAGGCGGCTGAATGCACAACGACATCAAGGTGGTCCCATTTTTTTGCCAATTCTTTGAATACATGATTTATCTCATCATCAGAAGCTAGGTCGCATGGAAATATCAAGTCGGAATCGAACTCGCCATTGATTATTTTTGTTACGCGGTCTTTGACCTTTTCGTTTTGATAGGTGAAAGCAAGCTGCGCTCCTTCGCGAAGCATGCATTGTGCAATGCCGTAGGCTATAGAATAGTTGTTAAGTAATCCCACAATCAAAACGCGCTTGCCACGTAGAAAACACATAAAGATGTACTCCCATTGTAATTATTTAATAGTAACTGCGATTGAAGCCAAGAGTAGAAATTGTGGCGGTGCTTGTCAAGTTACACTTTTTGTGGGGAATTGTTTTTCCCTTGCGTATACTTGATTATTCGCTATTTGCTTTATGTGAGTTCCAATTGTCTGTTAAATAACATGCTTAAGTTCGTATTGGTTCCGCAAAATTTTTGTGACCAATGATTTTTATCATAAGCTCAATTTCGAAGAGCAAATTGAGTTAAAAATTAAATTAGAGTTAATTTATGAGCCAAGAAAAGAAAGGTCCACCGCGACTAATTGCCGACAATCGCAAGGCTCGGCATGAGTACCATATCGAACAAGCGTGGGAGGTTGGTATCGTACTAGAAGGGTGGGAAGTGAAAAGCATTCGTATGGGTAAAGCGCAGATTACTGATGCCTATATTACCTTTAAAAATGGTGAAGCTTGGTTGTTAGGGGCGCATATAGCTCCGCTTAATACGGTATCAACTCATGTGAATGCCGATCCCCAGCGTACTCGTAAACTACTGCTACACGAACGTGAGTTGACTAAACTCATTGGGGCAGTGCAGCGTAAAGGTTATACGATTGTTCCTCTCAATCTTCATTGGTATAACAATCGCATCAAGGCAGATATAGCTTTGGCTAAAGGTAAGAAGCTACATGATAAGCGTGAGGCTTTAAAACAGCGCGATTGGGATCGTGAGAAGCAAAGAATGTACAAATTGCGTTGATCTGGGATATTGGATGATTATGTAACTCACAAAAATCATTAATATTTAATGAATCTTTAATAAATAAATTGCAGTTTACTTGGTTCCGTACTACAATATTTAGCGTGATGGTGTTTTTTGAGAGTGGTAATCTATTGATTTGTCGATGCTGATTAACATTGGGATGGAATCAAGGGAAGAGGCTGCTGTAGTTACTGTGTTATTAGCAGGATGGCTATGATGGAAGAACACTATCAGCATCGACATTTTTGTTTAGTTCTGTCTTTACAGCTTACTATGATAACCAAAGACCATCGATTTTATGTGTTTCGTTACCAGATACCACAGCATATGTTGTTGTGCTGCGCTACTTTTACCTTGTTTTGGCAACTTTAGAGATCGAAAAGAGACTGGTCCGATGATTGGCGTGTGTTTGTTTATCTTTATCTAAGTTAATTTTCGATTAAAAAGGGTGCGACCAGATTAGTGCACCCCTTTAGTTTTTTACTGATGTTAAAGACTCGAGAGCTTAAATTGTCAAGAGTTATTGTGATTATATTGCCAAATGACTGGAGACCTTTTCGAACCAATGTTTGTTAATACCTCTACATTTTATGTTCATTAAATTTTCTATTGATTTGAAATTTCCATTTTTAGCGCGATAGTCGACGATAGCTTGGGATATTTTTTTGCCAATACCCTTTACTTTCCTTAATTCTTCAACTGTAGCATAGTTGATATTGATTTTTTCACTCGGTTTAATTTTTTCCGCTGATAATGCAGTGGCTACTGTGTTCGTATGCCCGTTTAATATGGGAGACTTTTGTTCGTCGCCAGCATAAGCCGCAATAGAAAACCCGAGTGCACATCCTAATACTAAAAAATTACGTAGTGTGGACATTTAAATTTCCTCCTGAAAAATTAAAAACAGTACGATTAGCGTTTATTAAAAAATAATTGTTGCAAAGAAAAATAAGTAACTCAAAGATACGTCTTTTACCTTAACCAAGTTGTTTGCAGAACCTACTTTAAGAATTCATTCTGGCAACTTAATTGTAAATCCAAATTGTAAATCTAACGTACGTTTGGCATGTTAACAAAGCCTTTGTGATTGCGTCTATACTGTATAAATAACTAAGCTTGTGTAAGCTGTTTTACTTGAACTTATTACAAGAGTAACGATTTTGTCTTCATACAGCACCGATAGGTGTAGCACCGATGGTTGCTCAGGTGGTGTGGTAGATGGCTATCCTATCTCAAACTTCTTAATTGGTTTAATCTTTGCCCAGCACCTGCAGCCAGGGCATTGCCAATATAACCGTCTTGTTCCGAGGCCGCAGTTTACACAACGGTAGTACGGTTTATTGTTTAATAATCGGTCCAGTAATTGTTGTGCCAAATTTAAATTGTTTTTGATTATTCTTTGGTCATTATCATTGTTGTCAACTTCATTGCTGCCATTGGCCGTTTTAATATCCTTGATATCTTTAACGCATAAATCGAGTAAATATTCCAGGATGCGCAAAGATGTGCCGTGCCGATTTTGGTTGGCTATAAACTCTATTGCTGCTTTAGTGTTGTGATACTGATTGATATGTTTAGCTATAAATAGAGCTAGCGGGGCGCTGTACGTTTCTTGTAAAGAACAGTGTAGGAAATTAATCGCTTCTTCTGTTCTACCTAGTTTTTCGTAACAGTGCACAAGCAATGGTGCAACTTCGCTTAGAAAATCTGTATCTTGTTTTTTAACCTGTTTGCAAAAGTAAATAGCTGTTTTGTAGTGATCAGTATTTGCTGCCAATTCTCCGAGCATAATGCTGGCGCGTGCGCAGTTTTTGTCCAATGCTAGAGCTTTTTTGAGATGAATTTCCGTTTGTTCGATCAACCCTTGAGTCATACTTTCTTCAGCTAGTGCACAGTAATAATACGCGATTGGTGTCCACGTTTTTTCATCACTGAAGTCTAGCAATTTTTGTGCTGTAGTTATGGCTTGATGCCAGTTTTTTTGTTTTTCGTAGATGTTTAACAAAAATTTGTAATTAATAATATTTCTGTTTTCGAGTTCTACTAGTTCAAGTAGTAATCGTTCTGCGCGATCTAGGAATCCGGCACGCAAGTAATCTTGAGCTAGCTCGGTTAGGGCATTGCTGCGTTGTTTCTTGGTAAGTTGGGGGCGAGCAATGAGGTTTTGATGAATTTTAGTTGCACGGTCGACTTCACCTTTGCGACGAAAGAGATTTCCAATGGCTAAATGCATTTCAACGGTATCACTGTTCACCTCTAATACTTTGATGAAAGCGTCAACGGCTTTGTCCGGTTGTTCATTGATTAGATAATTTAATCCTAGAAAATAGTCGCCAGGAATGTTGTGATTTTCTGCTGAAGCAGCGGTAGAACTGACACTCTTATGCTTGTAGCCGAAATACCAGCCGCAAGCAGATGCAACGGGAAGGAGAAGAAATAACAGCTGCCACCACATGGTAGGTTATTCCTCTTTTAATGGTAAAGAACGTAAGTTTTCTAGCTCTTTTTCTACAATGCCCAAACGCGATTTTAAGCGATAGTTGTCTCTTTTGAGTTTGACGATGGAAAATAGAATGGCAATAACACCAACAAAGATACCAACGCCAAAAGCTCCGACCAATAGTAGCGCTAGAGATATTTGTTTGTTGCCGAAGTAATAGCTAAATGGTACTTGGATAGCGTTGAGGGTAGAAAATGTTATACCTAACAACATGATTAACAATAAGAAAATATAAGAAAAGATGCGCATGTTTTACCCCGAAAGTTTGACTAAAAAATTTTAAGTCGTTTTCAAGCACTGAGAAAAAAACAAGAAACGGCTAACCTAATTTGATGCAAAAGTCTATCATCTGTGTGTTTTATTTGATAGTCGGTTATAGTTGATGAGTTGGTTAAAGTATATCTGATGATTTGTCTATCGTTCCCACAATTTAAACTTCGTTATTGTATGTGTATGGTTGAAGATTGGAGATATTCAATGATGTCCCGTACTAGACATGCTAACAGCAAAGATACTGGAAGTAGTAGAAGTAGTAAGCGATGGTTACGAGAACACTTTGATGATGTTTTTGTCAAGCGCGCTCATCAGGAAGGTTTACGTGCTCGTTCGGCGTATAAATTAATTGAAATCAATGAGCGTTACAAAATTATCAAACCTAATATGACAGTTGTTGATTTGGGTGCTGCTCCTGGAAGTTGGACTGAATACGCGGCGAAAATTGTTGGTGATAAAGGTAAAGTTATTGCTCTTGATATTTTGCCATTTAATGCGGTAAAAAATACTGCCAATGTCACCTATTTACAAAGGGATTTTACTGACGAGAAAACCATAAGTGAGTTGTTGCAAGTGGTTGGAGCGCATAATGTTGATACGGTGATTTCTGATATGGCTCCGAACACCAGTGGGATTAAAGCAGTTGATCAGGCACGTTCTTTGGAATTGGTGTATACTGCCGGTCGTTTTGCGTGTGCAACTTTGAAGGCAAAAGGCACTTTTCTCGCTAAAGCATTTCAAAGCCAAGATTTAACCGTGTTTGTTAAAAAGCTTCGCATCAGTTTTTGTGATGTAAAGATCATCAAGCCAGATGCTTCGCGTGCGCGTTCTTGGGAGATTTTTTTGTTAGCGAGTGGGTTTCGAATGATTACGATGATTTAGCTTTCAATTTTACTCAATTTACAAGTGAGGTTGTGACCTTGAATAATACATTTAAAAATTTTTTATTATGGTTGGTTATTGCCATTATTCTTATTGCAGTTTTCAATAATTTTGGACCAAAGCAAGTCGAACCAGAGAAACTTACCTATAGTAAATTTTTGCAAGCAGTTGATCAGGGAAAAATAAACAATGTTACGATTACGGAGCGTAATATTTTTGCGACAACTAATGGGAATGTCAAAGTTGCTACCTACATGCCAGTAGAAGATCAGAACTTGCTCAACAAATTGATGGCTAAGAATATTGATGTTCGTGGTAAACCGAAAGATGAACAAAGTTTATTGATGCATATTTTAATCAATTGGTTTCCGATGATTTTACTTATTGGTTTCTGGCTGTTTTTCATGCGTCAAATGAATGGTGGCGGTCGAGGTGGGCCTATGGCTTTTGGTCGTAGTCGCGCCCGTCTTTTAACCAAAGATCAAATTAAAGTTACCTTTGCCGATGTTGCCGGGGTTGATGAAGCCAAAGAAGAAGTTGGTGAGTTGGTTGATTTTCTTAAGGATCCAGGCAAATACAAAAAATTGGGTGGGAAAGTGCCATGTGGCGTTTTGTTATTAGGAGCTCCTGGAACTGGTAAGACGTTGTTAGCCAAAGCGGTTGCTGGTGAAGCTAAAGTTCCGTTCTATTCAATTTCTGGTTCAGATTTCGTTGAAATGTTTGTTGGAGTTGGTGCTTCTAGGGTACGTGATTTATTTGAAAATGCTAAAAAACATGCTCCATGCATTATTTTTATCGATGAAATTGATGCAGTTGGTCGACATCGTGGTGCTGGAATTGGTGGTGGTCATGACGAACGTGAGCATACGTTGAATCAATTGTTGGTTGAAATGGATGGTTTTATTGGGAAGGAAGGAGTGATCGTGATTGCGGCAACTAACCGTCCAGACGTGCTTGACCCGGCGTTATTGCGTCCGGGTCGTTTTGATCGTCAAGTGGTAGTACCGTTACCAGATATCCGTGGTCGTGAAAAAATTATTGCGGTGCATATGCAAAAAGTGTCGACAGATAAAGAAGTGGATGCTTCTGTTTTGGCACGTGGCACTCCAGGATTTTCTGGAGCTGATTTGGCTAATTTAGTTAATGAGGCGGCATTGTTTGCCGCGCGCGCCAATAAAAAATCGGTTGCACCGGAGGATTTCGAAAAGGCACGCGACAAAATCATTATGGGCGCAGAGAGACGTTCGATGGTGATGAATGAAAAGGAAAAACAGCTTACGGCATACCACGAAGCTGGACATGCAATTGTTGGACTTTCAGTGCCAGAGTACGATCCAGTGTATAAGGTTAGCATTATTCCGCGTGGGTGTGCCCTTGGCATCACGATGTTTTTACCGGAAGAAGATCGGCACAGTTACAGCAAGCAGCGTTTGGAAAGTCAAATTTCGGGTTTGTTTGGTGGGCGTGTCGCTGAAGCCGTGAAGCTTGGTATTGAACACATTACTACTGGGGCATCAAACGATATTGCTAAGGCAACAGAAATTGCGCGCAATATGGTAACGAAATGGGGGCTTTCAGAAAAACTTGGGCCGTTAACTTATACTGAAGAAGAAGGAGAGGTTTTTTTAGGACGTTCAGTGACGCATCACAAGACTGTGTCTGATGCCACTTCTGCTATTATTGATAATGAAGTGCGCAGCATTATTGATCGCAATTATCAACGCGCATTGCGGATCGTGCACGATAATCTGGATAAGCTGGATGCCATGGCCGCCGCGCTGATGAAATATGAAACTTTAGAAGAAAAACAAATTACAGATGTTATGGCTGGTAAAGAGCCAACACCGCCTGAAGGATGGGGTGAGGATAAGAATAAAAAAAACTCAGAGGAACAGACAGGTTTTTCAGATGGTCTACAAGCCGAAGTGGAGGAGTGCGGAGAGAGTAAGAAGAAGAGGAGGAAAAAAAAGGTTGAAGTGGGAAATGGTGAAGAAGGGAAACCAAAGAAGCATCGTTGGTATCGTAGAAATAAAAGCCAAAAGGAATGAATGTAAATATCTTCGATTCTATTTCTATCCTGAGAGTTGTCTCAGATTGAGTTAAAAAGCGTAATTTTATAGCTGTAGTTTTAACACCAAGAGATTCTATGAAAACAGAACAACGTAAATATTTTGGAACTGATGGGATTCGTGGACGTGTTGGTGAATCATGTGTTAATCCTGAGTTCGTGTTAAAGCTTGGTTGGGCTGTTGGCATGGCGCTCAAAAATGGTAATGGTGATAAAATTTTAATTGGTAAAGACACGCGTATTTCAGGATATTTGCTTGAATCGGTCCTCGAAGCGGGTCTTGCTTCAGCCGGTGTTGATACTCATTTGTTGGGGCCAATGCCAACACCTGCAATTGCTTACTTAACCCGTACTTTGCGTGCCAAAGGTGGTATTGTTATTAGTGCATCGCACAACCCTTACTATGACAATGGCATAAAATTTTTTTCAGATGAAGGTGCGAAATTTTCTGATCAGACAGAAGCAGCAATCGAGTACTATTTGCATCAACCAATGAAAATTGTTGCCGCCGCTAAACTTGGTAAGGCAAAACGAGTGAACGATGCTCAAGGGCGCTATATAGAATTTTGTAAGAGTACTTTAGGTTTACATCGTAATCTAAATGGATTAAAAATTGTGGTCGATTGTGCGAATGGTGCCACTTACAAAGTGGCACCAGCAGTTTTTAGTGAGTTAGGTGCTGAGATTATAGAATTAGCTGTTGATCCGGATGGTTTTAACATTAATGAAAATTGCGGTTCCACACGACCTGAAATATTGGCAAAAATTGTGATAGCTGAGAAAGCTGATCTTGGTATCGCACTTGATGGCGATGGTGATCGTGTGATTATGGTTGATCATCTTGGAGAAGTGGTGAATGGTGATGAATTGGTATTCATTATAGCGCAACATGGATTTGCTAAACGTTCTTTGTCTGGTGGCGTTATTGGCACCGTTATGAGTAATCTCGGTTTAGAGATTGCGTTGAAGGATTTGGGTATTGATTTTAAACGGACTAAAGTTGGTGATCGTTATGTTATTGGGGCACTAAAAGATAATGATTGGTTATTGGGTGGTGAATCTTCTGGTCACATTGTGCACTTAGGAATTACTACGACTGGTGATGGTATCATTAGCGCATTGCAGGTGTTGTCTGCGATTTATGATCGACAATGTACGTTGCATGAACTAAAAGCCGCAATGATTAAACTGCCACAGATTTTAATCAATGTTAAGAGTGACGGGAAGATTGTTTTGGATGACTGTGCCGATGTTCAGATTGCAATCAAGTCTGTAGAGCAAAAGTTGAAGCCATTTGGGCGAGTGCTAATTCGTCATTCTGGTACTGAACCAGTGATTAGAATTATGGTAGAAGGTGGTGATACTGAGTTGGTGAATCAATGTGCTGCAGAGTTGGCAGGGCTTGTAAAAGAATGTATGATGGCGCTCGATTAAATTCTGGAGTAACAGTAACCATGCATGAAATAATCTTTGTTCTTCATATCTTAGCGGCTGTGTGTTTAATCGCTCTCATATTGGTTCAGCACGGTAAGGGTGCTGACATGGGTGCTGCATTTGGCAGTGGTGCATCACAGACTGTGTTTGGAAGTATTGGTTCAATGCCCTTTCTCGCTAAATTAACTACGGTTATTGCCGTAATTTTTTGCATTACGAGTTTAGCTTTAGGTTATTTTATTGCCAGGCAGTCAAAACAAGAAGGTACCTTAGCATCGGTTGTAGCTGCTACCGCTCAGCGGACGCCATCATCATCTCAATCGCAACAACCATCGCCTAATCTTCATGCGGCTCCAACAGCGAAGTCAGCTGTTTCAACTGTTCCAACGAAGAAGTAGAATGATTCAACAACTGAAGAACTGAAGCGTTAATGGTTGATTGGTTGGTTGTGAGCAGAAAAAAGCAACAGAAAACTTCAAACTTCCAAGTTAATTTGCAATGATTCTTGTGCCGAAGTGGTGGAATTGGTAGACACACTACCTTGAGGTGGTAACGGTGAAAGCCGTGCCGGTTCGAGTCCGGCCTTCGGCACCAACGAATTTGGTGTTTGCATAAAAAGCAAGTTTAGTGTGAGAAGCTTGTTACCTCTATTTACGTCAAAACAGTGGATATAATCTTAGTGTTTTTGCATGGTTCTTATAGTTTATCGTTCTAAATGGTAACGGCTGTGGTAAATGCGAGTGGCTTTTAGCAGTGAATACGTCGTAAATACATCGGAGAATTTTATTGTGCATAGCAACAAAACAAATTTTTATAAATTTCCCCTTGTGGTTGGTTGGTTGATCTGTGTTGTAGGTGCAATATTTTATTGTTACGAACTTTTGTTACGCATTGAACCAAGTGTGATGATGCCTGAATTAATGCGCCGATTTGGGGTTACTGCTGGGGCGATGGGAATGCTGATTGCTTTTTATTATCATGCTTATACTCCAATGCAGCTAGCCGTTGGTATATTAGTAGATCGTTTTGGTACCAAGGTGATGCTTGCGCTTGCAGTAACTGCTTGTGCTCTCGGTAGCTTTATATTCAGTATTTCCGGTAGTTTTTATTGGGGGGCTGTTGGTAGATTTTTAGTTGGTTTTGGCAGTGCCTTTGCTTTTGTTGGCGTTTTAAAGTTAGCGGCGGAGTGGTTACCCAAGCATCATTTCGCATTGTTCACTGGGTTTGCCACAGCACTAGGTATGATTGGAGCGATGGTTGGGGATATTGGTTTTCCGTTTTTAATTCAGAAAATTGGTTGGCAAGCTACGTTGCATGTTGGTACCGGTATTGGTGTTGCATTAATTCCAATTGTTTGGTTTTTTATCCGTGATACACCAAAGTGGAAGGTCGCTCACGTTGGGTCAAAAACTACTTTCAAGGAAGCATTTAGTGGTTTTTGGAAAATGGTAAAAAATCCTCAAATGTGGTTAGCAGGTTTGGTTGCGTGTTTGTTTTATCTTTCCTTATCGGTATTTGCTGAGCTTTGGGGAATTCCATTTTTACGAGCTGTCTATGCTCTATCTCCTCAGGCTGCGGCTTTTGCTTGTTCTATGGTGTTTGCAGGTTGGTTGATTGGTGCCCCTATTAGTGGTTGGTTATCTGATAGAACTAAAACCAGAAAATTGCCACTAATTTTTGGTGGTTTTTTGGCGGCGGTTGCGATTGGTATCATTGTTTTGAAGCCTTTTCAGATATCGATCACATTGTTGCATTGGTTGTTATTTTTATTCGGTATTTTTTGTAGCGTTGAGATAATTTGTTTTGCGGTTGGTCGCGAAAATAACCCAATTCGTGTTGCGGCAACTGCGGTTGGTTTCACTAATTTGTTGTGTATGATTGGTGGTGTGATTTTCCAACCTTTGGTTGGGATGTTGTTAGATCTGGGATGGCATGGGGAAATTGTTGAAGGAGTTAGAGTTTATACTGCGGCTGATTTTCAACATGCTTTTTGGATTTTACCGGCACTTATTTTGTTTGGTACTGGATTATCTTTGTTCCTCAAAGAGACTTATCACAACAAGGAGTACGATGAGTTTGATATTTAATACGCTACCATTAGTACTATGGATAAAATTACAACAGCAAATGAGTTTAATTTTGGTTATCTTGGAAGTATTATCGATTGCATTCCTGGTAGTTTGTATTGCAAGGATTTAGAAGGTCGCTATTTATGGTGCAATCAGTTCATGTTGGAAACGCTCCACATTGATTCGATTAACGACATTGTGGGTAAAACTGATCTTGATCTTTGGCCAGGAAATGCGCGCAGGTTACGACGCAATGATCAGCATGTAATCAAGTATGGTAAAACTATTTTTTTAGAAGAAATGATGTCTGTGAGTAATGGAGAAACTGTTTTTTTTACTGGGGTGAAGATGCCATTGCGTAATGCCAGTAATAAAATTATTGGCATTATCGGTAATATGATTGACATTACCACGCTCAAGCAAACTGAAGCAGAGTTAAGGGAAGCCAAAGAAAAAGCGGAAAGTGCTAACGAAGCTAATGAGGAGAAAAATAAATTTATTTCTAATATGGAGCACGATCTACGTACTCCATGTTCTAGTATTTTGTTAACTGTCGAGGCATTGGAAACCAGAAAAATTAGCTCTGAGGTTAGACAAGGGTTGAGTTGTATCGTTCAGGCAACAAGTCAATTGCTTGAGTTACTTGATAGTATTATTTATTTTAGCCGTATGAAGTCTGGTAAGTTGCCGATATTGTTCAAAAAATTTAGTATCAAACAGATGGTTGATGATGTTGTGGCGCTGGAATTACCACTGGCTCGTGATAAGAAAATAAAATTATTGGCAAATTGTGATCATAATATTCCCAAAGTATTGATCAGCGACAAACATCGTGTGCAACGCATTTTAATTAATTTAGTAAATAATGCAGTGAAATTTACGCAGAAGGGATTGGTAAGAATTGATATCAAGTTGATTAAAAGCACCTGTTGTAAAAATTTATTGTTGCGAATTGCTGTTAGAGACACCGGTATTGGTATTCCTGAAGATAAACAGCGGGATATTTATGAGCGTTTTGTTCGAGTAATGTCGAATACAACTGATGAATTTCATCCTAGTGGTTCAGGGTTAGGTTTGAGCATTGTAGAGCAATTTGTCCATGATTTAGATGGTGAGATAAAAGTCAAAAGTCGGTTGCATCGGGGGACGGAGTTTGTTTGTATTTTACCCTTTCAGATACCTTTGCTGTATAAAATAACTAATGGTGGTAACGGTAATCGCAGCAAAAATATTGACGGCGTCGCGAAAGTTGCCAGTCGGTCAATTTCGTTTTCGTTTGGTGTTAGTCGTGATTCTAAACAGCGTAATTTGAAAATTTTGTTGGTTGAAGACAATAAGCTGATTCGGGAAGTAACCAAAGTATTGCTCAGTAATTTTACCCGTGGGTTAGATGTAGCTAGTACGGGTGAAAAAGCTGTAATCTTGGCGCGAAAAAATAATTATGATTTGATTTTTATTGATATTAGTCTTCCCGATATTGATGGATGCGAAGTTACCAAGAAAATTCGCAAATTTGATCAGGTTGTTCCGATTGTTGCTTTAACTGCTCATGTATCACCCAAAATAAAAAAGCATTGTCTTGCATCAAAAATTAACGATTTCCTTGCTAAACCATTAACCAATAAAAAGGTAGGTTACATCATTGCTAAATGGGTTACTCGCGTTGGTGTTGTGGATAAAATGAAGCTGGTATCATCGCAACAAAGGAAGAATGTAGATGACATTGAAAGTACGAAAAATGCTAAACAGAGTAGAAGCAAGAAAACGCAAAAAATTATTGATCTACAAAGTGGTGTTGAGTTTGTTGGAAATGATAGCAGCAAAGCGATTAAAACAATTAATATGATGTTAAGAAATTTTGATAAGAAGAAGTGCGAATTGGAAAGATTGTATTTGGCGAAGCAATGGAAACAATTTGCGCAGGTTGTTCACTATTTGCGTGGTGGGATTGTTTATTGCGGGACCCCGCGTCTACGAGTGGCGGTGAAGAGATTAGATGATTGCCTGTTAACGGCAGTAGCTGGGCGGAAGTTAACAGTTAAAGTTAACCAGTTGTACGAGAATTTTTTGCATGAAATAGAACGAGTACGCTCTATGCTTACCTAGCAAGTGTGCCGGTATACCCATTACACATCAAATTTAGGTATAGACCAGAATTAACGCTAAAATCGAAATCTCATTTGCGCACGGTTGTATGTTACCGATATTCGTCAGTGGTATATGGAGATAAATTATGTCCCAGTCTAAGCATCAAGTTCGATCCAAATTTCCAGCCCAAATTCAGTCTGCATTTAAATCACGGTCTCAATCGGTAATTTGGTTTGGTCAGTTATCTATAAATGATATTTCAAGAGTTGGTGGCAAAAATGCCTCATTGGGGGAAATGATTAGCCAGCTTACAACTCGTGGAATTCGTGTTCCTCATGGTTTTGCAACAACCTCCGATGCATTTTGGGCATTTATCGATAATAATAATTTACGTCAAAAAATTATCGCTTGTTTAAGTCAATTAACACCTGGTGATACCAAGGCGCTAAAGAGTGCTGGGAAAGCGGTGCGACAAATGATTCTCCATGGTTGTTTTTCTGGGGAATTTGTTGAGGATATTGAAGCTGCTTATAAGAAAATGTTTCAAGATGCGAAAGAATTTGGTGATATTGGTGGCAAAGGAGATAAAAGTTTTTCTGTCGCAGTACGTTCATCAGCCACTGCAGAAGACTTACCAACTGCTTCATTTGCTGGCCAGCAGGAAACCTATTTGAATGTGCGCGGTTGTGACGCATTGTTGTTAGCGCTAAAGAAGGTTTACGCCTCACTTTATACCGATCGCGCGATTGATTATCGCATTAACAATGGTTTCGACCATAGCAAAGTAGCTTTATCTGCCGGTGTGCAATATATGGTTCGAAGTGATTTGGCTTGTAGTGGTGTGATGTTTAGCATCGATACTGAGTCTGGTTTTGATCAGGTCGTTTTGATTAATGCTGCTTATGGTTTAGGTGAAACAGTGGTGCAGGGTTCAGTTAACCCCGATGAGTATTGTGTTTTTAAACCGACTTTGGCGCAAAATAAATTTGCTATTCTTCATAAAAATTTAGGAACTAAAGCGATAAAGACGATTTATGCAAAGAAACAAGAAGTGCGGACAGTTGAGGTAAAATCACGAGATCGAGAGCGATTTGCACTAACCGATGATGAGGTCCATGTTTTAGCGCGCTATGCAGCTATTATCCATGAACACTATGGAAAGCCAATGGATATTGAGTGGGCAAAAGATGGTAAAAGTGGTGAATTGTTTATAGTTCAAGCGCGCCCTGAAACAGTTGAAAGTCAAAATAAGCACCTAACTTTTGACCAATACACGCTCAAGAACAAAGGAAAAATAATAATTACTGGTTTAAGTATTGGTCACAAGATTGGTCAGGGTAGTGCGAAGGTGCTCAAGAGTATTAAAGAGATGGCGAAAATTAAGGAAGGAGATGTTTTGGTAACTGATATGACTGATCCGGATTGGGAGCCAATTATGAAAAAGGCTGTGGCAATTGTAACCAATCGTGGTGGGCGGACTTGTCATGCGGCAATTGTGGCGCGAGAGCTAGGAATACCAGCTATTGTTGGATGTGGTAGCGCCACTGAAAATATTCCTGATAAGGGGGCGATCACGGTTTCTTGCGCTGAAGGTGAAACCGGTTTTGTTTATGATGGAAAATTATCGTTTAATGTTGAGCATACTAGTGTTGATAAAATGCCCAAAATTAATACTAAGATTATGTTGAATGTCGCTAATCCTGATTTGGCTTTTGAATTGCAGTTTTTGCCAAACGATGGTGTTGGTCTAGCGCGATTAGAATTTATTATTAACGATAAAATTGGTTTGCATCCCAAAGCATTGATTAAATTTGCTACGCTCAAACCGTCTTTGAAAAAAGCTATTAACGATAAAATCAAAGGGTATGAGGATCCTCTTGATTTTTATGTTAAAAAATTGGTTGAGGGTGTTGCTACTATTGCTGCTGCTTTTTATCCCAAGCCGGTTATAGTGCGCATGTCTGATTTTAAATCAAATGAATATGCCAATCTTTTGGGTGGAGAATTATTTGAGCCGCATGAAGAAAATCCTATGATCGGTTTTCGTGGTGCATCGCGTTATGTTGATGATGCATTTAAAGATTGTTTTTCTTTGGAGTGTCAGGCAATCAAACAATTGCGCGATAACATGGGTCTGAGTAACATTTGGGTGATGATTCCATTTTGTCGTACGATTGAAGAAGGAAAGAGGGTTTTAGCAGTGCTCGAAGAAAATGGTTTAAAGTCAGGGCAAAATGATCTTAAGATTATTTGTATGTGTGAAATTCCATCTAATGCTTTGCAGGCTGAGGAGTTCTTAAAAATCTTTGACGGTTTCTCAATTGGTTCAAATGATTTAACACAACTTACTTTAGGTTTAGATCGCGATTCTGCGCTGGTTGCTAATTTATTTGATGAACGTAATGGTGCGGTTAAATTATTGATTGCTTCAGCAATTCATGCTTGTAACAGACATGAAAAATATATCGGCATTTGTGGTCAGGCACCATCGGATTATCCTGATTTTGCGGTTTGGTTGACTGAACAAAATATCCAGAGTATTTCATTGAATCCGGATACCGTCATTGAAACTTGGTTGCGTTTGGCGAAAAAGTGAACAGCAAAGAGTAACGACAATGAGCGAAACAATTACTGCTATTACGCATTCGGTTCAATACGAATCACCACGGGTGGGACAACCTCTGATCCAAGTTAAGAACGTTAAGAAAGCGTTTAAGCAGAGTGATCGTAAAGATTTATTGGTTTTGGATGAAGTTAATTTGGAGCTTCACGAAGGCGAAATTATTGCTTTACTCGGTAAATCAGGTTCAGGTAAATCAACATTGTTACGTATTATTGCTGGACTTACCAAGCCGACTTCTGGCGAGGTGCTTTATCATGGACAACCAGTAGATGCTCCAGTTCAAGGTTTAGCTATGGTATTCCAAAGTTTTGCTTTATTACCATGGTTAACGGTATTGCAAAATGTGGAACTTGGTTTGGAAGCGCAAGGATTACCAAAAACAACACGACGGCAAAAGGCGTTAAAAGCGATTGATGTTGTTGGATTGGACGGATTTGAATCGGCATATCCAAAGGAGCTATCCGGTGGTATGTGTCAACGCGTTGGGTTGGCGCGAGCGTTGGTGGTTGAGCCCGAAATTTTATTGATGGATGAACCTTTTTCGGCACTAGATGTGTTAACTGCCGATAATTTGCGCGATGATTTATTAGATTTATGGCGCAGTGGTAAGACTAATATTAAAAATATTTTATTTGTTACCCATAATATTGAAGAGGCAATAATTTTATCTGACCGTATTATCGTTTTTGGAATTAATCCGGGTAATGTGCGCGCTACTCTCAGGATAGATATTCCTCATCCACGCATTGAGCAAGATCCAAAATTTAGACTACTTATCGACAACATTTATACTTTCATGACTACATCGGTGGCCGAAACTGTTGGCGCTGTTTATCGTTATAAACCGATTACGCTAGCGTATCGTTTACCAGATGTGCAAATTTCAGAAATTACTGGCCTTTTAGATATGTTAAGTAAGGCAGAATATCGTGATAAAAAAGTTGATTTACCAATCGTTGCCGATGAATTAATGTTGGATATTGATGATCTTTTTTCGATAACTGAAGCTTTGGAAATTTTACGTTTTGCACAAGTATCAAAAGGTGATATTGAACTCAATGCAGCCGGTAAAGCTTTTGCTGATGCGGATATTCTTGAACGCAAAAAAATGTTTGCCAGTCATTTATTAACTTACGTGCCATTGGCTCGTTATATTCGGCGCATTCTTGATGAACGTCCTGAGCACCACGCCTCGAGCGAAAGATTTTTAGGTGAGTTGGAAGATTACTTGAGTGAAGATGCGGCACAGTCAGTATTGCGTGTGGTTATCGATTGGGGTCGTTATGCTGAGGTGTTTGCGTACGATTACAATACTGGACAATTGAGTTTAGAGAATCCGAAATAGTTTTAAACCAGTACAGCCGTCGTCATTTACCTTGATGGAGAAATGCTTGCGTAGTACGACTTTTAATTGTTGATAAATCTTTGAATTAGCAGTAGATCATCATAAGCACGTCCTTTTTCAGCAGGAGATCGGAGTAAGTAGGCAGGATGATAAATTACAAAGAGTGGTATTTTAAACTCACCGTAGTGATATCTTTTTCCTCGTAACCGACCCATTGGTTCGGAGCTACCTAATAGGAATTGTGCCGCAATGCGACCCACCGCAATAATTACTTTTGGTTTCATCAACGCAATCTGTTGTTGCAAATATGGAGTGCACTGTGCAACTTCTTGTGGAGCTGGATCGCGGTTATTTGGTGGGCGGCATTTTAAAATGTTAGCAATGTAAACTTCAGTACGAGCTAGATTCATTGCTTGTAGCATCGAGTTAAGTAGCATCCCAGCTTTGCCCACAAATGGTTCACCCTGCAGATCTTCATTAGCGCCTGGCGCTTCACCGATAAACATAACTTCAGCTTTTTGATATCCAACACCAAACACCACGTTAGTACGAGTTTTGCATAAACTACAAAGTGTGCAGCTGGCCGCTTGCTGTTGCAGTTTGTTCCAGTCGAGATCAGAACTATTTACCACAGCACTTACATTCATTTTGGTTTGATTGCCAATTTCACCCTCATCGTTTTTGTCAGTATTGCAGTTAGTTTCATTGTTCATTTCGGTGCTAATGCCAACATTGGTTGAAATTTTTGGAACAGCTTTATCATTGTTGTCTGCGATGGGGGTTGCTGACTTTTGTTCCCACACGTCTATACCCATGGCTTTTAAATATTGGCGGTGTTTTGATTGCATATGTTTATTCAAACCATAAAAATTTCTAGTAGATCATTGATGAAATTTTTTCCTTTGGTTGTGGTGGTGAAATGTTTAGTACTCAGTCTGATTAATCCAAATTCTTCCGCAAGCTTCAGTTTATCGACAATCTTAATCAATGGCAAACCAGTGCGGTTGATAAATAGTGTGTACGCAATTGGTTGATATAAGCGTAGAGCATTAAGCATAAATTCGAAGGGTAATTCCTGCGGCGCAATAATTTTTCTGGTTGTGATAAAATTATTCTTACAGTTTATGGTGTTACTGATATGGTTGGTATTATTTTTGTTATCAGCATCGCTGCTATTTTTATTTCTCTTGTGAATGACGTTGTTGTAAAGATGTGGGTTATTAATCTTGCTGTATCTTGTGATGGTGTTAATGGTATGTCCATTGTTGCTGCCATCATCAGCATTACTATTAATTTGTGTATCGCAATCGTCAGTAGGGTGGTTATTTTTCTTCTTCAGGGTTAATTTGCCATGTGCTCCAGCACCAATTCCCAAATAGTCGCCAAATTGCCAATAGTTTAAATTATGCTGGCATTGATAGCCGTGTCTGCCGTAAGCGGATACTTCATATTGTTTGAAATTATTTTCGCTTAGTATTTGTTGTCCCAATTGTTGCATCTGCCAAGTGCATTCATCATTTGGAATGTTATTCGGTGGTTTACGATAAAAAATCGAACCTGTTTCTAGAGTAAATTGATACCATGAAATATGCGTTGGGGCTAAAGCGATGGCGGTCTTAAGATCATATAGGGCATCATTGATTGATTGAGTGGGTAATCCGAACATTAAATCCAAATTGATGTTGGTGAAACCAGCATGACGCGCAGCAACGATTGCGTGTGTGATGCTAGCTGCATTGTGAATCCTGCCTAAGATTTTTAATTTATCATCTTGAAAACTTTGAGCTCCTATTGAAAGACGATTAATGCCAGCTTGATACAATTGCTTGCAATAGTGGTAGTCGATAGTATCCGGATTGGCTTCGATGGTAATTTCGGCGTGATTATCAATTTTATATTGGAGGTAAATATTTTCTAAAAGTTTGACAATAGTATTTGCTGGTATGAGGCTTGGCGTGCCACCACCGATGTAGATGCTAATAATTGGTTTTTTTCGATCAATGGTGAAAGCAAGTAAGTCTTGTTGTAAATCTTGTAGTAGCGCCTCGATATAATGATCTGCTAACGTAGAAAAGTTTTGTAGTTTGATAGATGGTGAATTTGTGATTAATTGTGGCTGGGGGTATGAAAGAAAATCGCAATAAGGGCACTTGCTTATGCACCAGGGGAAATGAATGTAAAGGCTGAGAGGAGTGATAGTGGGGTAGATTATGGATCTGGTCATAGTATTACATCAGTTCATTCAAACAGATATGAAACGAAATGAAGATATAGAAATAGAGTGATGACACTTGAAAAGCGTATGAGTAATGTGCTTCATAAATAGCGAAAAACGAGCGATCCTACCATTGGCTCTTCAATCTGTAACGCTCATAATTTTATCATTGGAGCCTAATGTAACAAACGTTGAGATCATCGGTTATGATAGCGTTTTATAACGTTTGACCTGTCTTGGCTTGCTTAGTATCATACGCGCTCCCTTTTTGTTTAGTTGATTGTACTTGACTGAAATGTGTTGCTGTTTTGTTTACTTTTATTTTTAAACATCATCACATTACCACGTCGGGGCATAGCGCAGCCTGGTAGCGCACCTGCTTTGGGAGCAGGTCGTCGGGGGTTCAAATCCCTCTGCCCCGACCAGTATTTGATGAAGGTTATACGATGGTTCTTTTCTTAAGATTACTGTTTCTTAAGAGATTGATGTGGTGGATTTTGCCTTAGCTGTACGGTGTCGGAACTGCTGCGCCCATAGCTCAGTTGGATAGAGCATCGGCCTTCTAAGCCGGGGGTCACAGGTTCGAATCCTGTTGGGCGCGCCATGGTTTAAAACTAGTACTAAGTGTTTTTTACTTGTATTTTTTTTCTTTTTTCAAGGATATCAGGTTAGGGTAGTAAGTAGGATGATGCTTTGATGAACGTATTGCAAAATACTAGGGATAGATAAAATTAGCACAATTATGGTGGTGAGCGTAGCTCAATTGGTAGAGTCCTGGATTGTGGTTCCAGTTGTCGTGGGTTCGAACCCAATCGCTCACCCCAGAACTGTATGGCTCTACAGCGAAGCGTCTAATTTGCCCGAAATAAGTTTTTTATTTTTTTCTCTCCTCTTCTCAGCGCAAACCACTCACAATTATCGCCTCTCAAAATCACCGCAATTATCTTCTGTGTTCCAATGCCATCCAACAAACCCTTGCCGGTGCTACATTATCTGTTTTTTACAAGTTACCGCTTATGACTTTTTCATAATTTTTTAACTTGGATTCAATTGGCAGAGCACTGGATAAATATCCACTGTATTAACTATCATCTCTAATTCTAGCTTTTTCTTTAATTCCTTACAGTTCGAGTATACAAAAACAAGATGGTTTGGTTGACAATAATCAACGAAATATATAAAATTAATACGTGTTTTAATTTTAATTGTCAACTAAATGATAAATTTTTCAAAGTTCCATACCATACGAAAAAAAGGAAAAGAAAGGGGAAAAATGAAACTAGCTCGTTTTTTTGCTCAACACCCAGTCTTCACATATAAAGAATTTTCAGATTTCTTGCAATCGACTGGATCAAGCAACAAAAAATCAATCTGGTCTCTGCTTAATTACCATGAAAATGCAGCCAATATTTTGCGTATACGACGTGGTTTTTACGCGACAGTTCCAAAAGGATCTGTTCAGTCAATGCATCATGTTAATCCGTATCTTGTTGCGGGTCGCATCACTGACGACTCCGTATTGTCATATCATACTGCGCTCGACTTGCATGGTTTTGCTCATTCGGTTTTTTACCGGTTTTACTTTTTTACGTATAAATCTATTAGCCAATTTACATTTCAAGATGGTAGTTTTCAGGCAACAAAAATTCCCAAGTCACTAATAATAAAAAAGGCGAAAAATTTTGCGGTCGTTGATGTTAATCGTAATGGTCTCAATATTCGTGTTACCACTTTAGAGCGCACGTTAGTAGATATGCTAGACCGTCCAGAATATGCGGGTGGTTGGGAAGAAATTTGGTCATCATTTGCAACGGTTCCATTATTGAATTTAGAACAAATTACTCAATATGCATTACTCCTAGATAATGCTACGACAATTGCCAAAGTGGGATTTTTTCTGGAAGCACATCGTGAACAATTTAAAGTTGAAGAGCGATATTTGCAGCAGTTAGAAAAACGCAAACCGCGACAAAAACATTATTTAGAACGCAGCAAGCGCTCTACCGGTAAATTAATCAAACGATGGAACATAATCATTCCAGAAGCAGTAATCAATCGTCAGTGGGAAGAACCAAATGAAATATTCTAAAGAGCAATTAATGGCGCTATCTGGAAGCACTGGTTTTCGTGCTGAAATTTTAGAAAAAGTATTATTGCTAATGAATTTGCTGAATACTTTTTCCAACGACCATGTGCTTAAAGGGAAAACGAGATTGGCTTTTTGGATGCCTTGCTAGATTTTGGCGAAATCAGACCAGAGATGATAACCAATAATTTTCAATTGCAGGAAAATATCAAATTGCATCCAGCATTGCATTGGACCATTTTTAATGCACAAAGAAATAAAAGCAGCTGATTAGTAAATTATGTCTATACCCTAATGGCACTAACCATAAGCTAACGACAATAATAACCACTCTCCCGTCTGCGTACGGGAGAGTGATTAGAGATTGAATTGCAATGAAGCAAAAATCAAACTAACAACACGCTTGCAATCGCACTTGCTTACAATGTTTTACAAGTGTTATACAGTGAATGTAGCGCTCAACCAATTTTTCGCTTTTTGACTTACTTTATAGTCAGTCATTGCAGCACGCACAACTGCATCTTTTGGCTCTTGCACATCTCCATACATTTCTTCCAACACTTCATGCCACAATGCTAATATTTCAGTTGGCGAATTTGTTCCCACCAGCGACAGAACGCCATAAATACGCTGCCGCCAATACGCATCAACCGCCTTATCCAGCCAAGCAACTATTTGTGGCGATAATCCATGTTCTATTGGCATCTGATTTTTTTTATAACCCTCATCCCAAATTTTGGTGCATAAGTTTAAATTCTCTTTACCATACAGCCCATGAATCAAAACCATACAACGTTTTCCAATATCAATACCTGTTTCACTGGACGGATCATGCTTGATATTTTTTTCAACGTCTGCGATTAGATCCGCCCAATCTTTTTCAAATTTAGCTTTGTCATGTAAGCTATAACGATTTTTTAAACTCTGCTCGAAAGCAGCATATTGTTTTAATTCTTCTTGGTTTAAGATTTTACTTACCCAAGATTTTTCAAGTTGCTGTGTCATACGATATACCTCAATTAATTGGATAACTTGTTTCCAAGGAATGGATTTTTTATTGCTGCAATCTGAAGTAATACGCTTCAAAATAGCACTTGCTTCTTTGAGTGCTGCCGCTTTTTCTTGCAAAAACTGAGCTTGCATTGAAAAATGTTCAGCAATATTTACATCACCAGCAAGTAACTTATTGATTTGAGATAATTCAAAACCAAAAAATTTCAGCGCAATAATTTGTTGTAGCTTTAATAAATCCGTTTCAGAGTACAAACGATAACTATTACTCAGGCGCAAACTGGGTTTAAGTAAACCAATCTCATCGTAGTGATGTAGTGTTCGAACTGACACTCGTGTCAATTTACTCAACTCTTTTGCATACCATTGTTGTTTCATAGTTTTGCCTCCTCATTTTTGAGGTTAGGGTATAACGCAACGTCATAGTCAAGTTTTTTTGTATAACGTACTGAACGCTTGTGGTAAAAATGAAAATTTCAAGATTTGAAATTAGTATATGGGGATTTTGCGGGGGTGGGTACGACATTACTATACATTACACGCCAAATTGTAGTGGGCGCCCATGTTGGAAAGCCTTATAAATCGGGCACTTGCAAGTAAAGTCGATAATTGTGGTTCCAGTTGTCGCTTGTTCGAACCTGTATCGCTCACCCCAACACTTTGGGCTCTACAGCGCAGCGCCTAATTCACCCAAAATATGCGCTCGTGACTTTCTCGTGAGTTTTTTGTTTTTTTCTCTATTCCTCTCAGCGCAAAAACTCACAAAACCATCATCATTCCAAATCACTGCAATTATCTTCCATATTCCAATATTCCCAACAAATCCTTGATGGGACTGCATTGTCTGTTTTTCTCAGATTATTATTTATGATTTTTATACCATTTTGATTCGGATTTAGTCGGTAGAGTACTGGATAAATAATCCTTGCAATGTGTTTAAAAAAATCTTCGCATGCAAATTTGAAGGCATCAAATTTTTCGTAATAGCGATTGTATAAAATGTTTTTTTTGAAGAATTTCCATAATCGTTCAATCAAATTTAGATTGGGCGAATAGGGAGGCAAATAAATTAACACTACTCCTAACGCTTTTGCCGCTTCTCTTACTTCCTTCGCTTTGTTATAACCAGCATTATCGCATATCAAATAAATTTTCTTGGCATGTTTATAATGGCGCCTTAATTTCTTGAAAAAACTCATTATTGCTATAGCATTTATAGTATCAACAAAGTCCACCGTCACTTGCAAATCCTGGATGTTGATCGCTCCGTTTCCGTTAATGTTAACTCTCTGACGTCCCGTGTTCTTCCAGCTTCTTTTCCTGTTTTTTAGACAAAGCGCTTTCACCACCGCGGTAATTATCTTGCAACCCTTTTATATTTGCTGCGCGGTAACGTTGCACATAACTTCGTAAAGTTTCATCATCTAGCAGCAAGGCGTCTTTTACTTCCTCAAGTTCCCAACCGCTACCAAGTAATATTATTGCATTGATACGATAGGCTAACTTTTTATCTTTGAATACCCATTTATCTCGGTATTGTTGTATAGTTCACCAATATTGTTTAGCTCGCCGTCACATCCAACTGTCAGTAGAACTGAAAGTCTCTTTTGCAGAGCCAATTCTAAAATAATTACCCCAACCTATTATTTTATGATTGAAAATTGTTGTGCGACGGGTACAGTAAACAAAAACATAAAATTGAATAGGAGTCATTAACATGATTAATTATATCGGTTGGTTTGAACGTAAACATCAACAGAGTGTTCTGGTCAAGGAAAAGTGGACACATTTTTCAAGAGACATACGCTTTCAAATTGCATTGGGCTAACATAGCCCAATGCTGAATGAAGTCGTTTACAGTTGTAAAACATTTCAATGTAATCG
>Ga0172367_10000157_pt1 | contig 104589 bp, 89 predicted proteins | sample Lak10m_FD_114542 | JGI IMG/M metagenome (GOLD analysis project Ga0172367, IMG submission 114542) | Freshwater microbial communities from Kabuno Bay, South-Kivu, Congo - kab_022012_10m | ecosystem: Environmental > Aquatic > Freshwater > Lake | place: Democratic Republic of the Congo: South-Kivu... | reverse complement strand
TACTCCCCTCGCCAAAAATACTTTTCACCTCAATTTCACCTCCATGGAGATGGACTATTTTGCGGCAGATCGCTAAACCGATTCCGGTTGATTTCTCACCCTTTGTTGCTCGGGAGCTAACTTTAACATTGGAAAATAATTTAAACAGATACTGGAGTTCCGATTCTTTTATGCCGGGACCATTGTCTCTGACAGTAAAAACAACATTATTCGTAGTTGTGTTAACTTCAAGGATAATTGTGCCTCCGATGTGAGAATATTTTATAGCATTATCAATAAGATTTGAAATCACTTCATCCATTCTCTGTGGATCAAATCGCAAATAAATACTTTCCGAATCAGTTTTTAATTCTATTGTGACCTGTTTTCTTTCAGTCTGTATTTTGAAATTGTGAACAACTTTCCGTATGAAACCGACAAAATCAAGCACCGATATTTCAAGAGGAATTGTCCCAAGGTCAATCCTTGTAATATCAAGCAACTTATTTATCATGTTCAGGAGATATTCTGATCGCTCAGTGATTATTTCATAAATTTCCTTTTTATCCGATTCATTAAAATCCTCTGATTTGAGCAAATAAGAGAAGCCGAGGATCGTGGTCAGCGGGTTTCGTAATTCATGGGCAGCAATCCCAAGCAGTGCATTTCTCTCTTTCTCTAATTCCCAGCGCTCAAGTGCATTATTTATTGTTTTCACCAACTCGAATGGATCAAGCCGCTGTTTTGGAAGATAATCAGCAGCCCCTGCCTTGATTGCCTGTGCCGCTGTAATTTCATCCCCCGATCCTGTCAGCATTACAATCGGAGCCAGATTTTTTTTTCGCAGAATTGAGAGCCATTCAAACCCGCTTCTTCCTGGCATATTATTATCAAGGAAAATAATATCAATTCTCTGACCGTTTTCCGATAGAATCGCCTCAAAGGACTCTACCGAATCAACTTCGATAAGCTCAGATTCAGCCAGAATCGATCTTTGAACATTACTTCTGAACAGTTTCAGATCAGCTTTGTCGTCATCGCATACTAATATTACCATAAGGAATCCTAACTTTACTTGCTACGAGAATTAACAATCCCAGAAGCAGAAAATATTTCATTAAATATCGCATGAAACCCGTCCAATGAAAGCGGCTTCGTATAAAATGCCTTTGCAACTTTAATAACATCCCGGTTTGAATTGCTCTCTTTTGTCGAAGTGCTGAGAATCATTACCGGTGTTTTAATACCTTTTCTTGAAATAAGATCAAGAAGTTCATATCCTGAAATTCTGGGAATATTTAAATCCAAAATAATAAGATTGAGATCAATAGATTCCGGAAGTTTATTTAGAAAATCATAGGCGATTTCACCATCACCAATAATTTTTAAATTAGTTTCACTATTCGATTTCGTCAGCGCAAGTCTGATAAGTTTTTGATCTCCGGGATCATCCTCGATTAGAAGGATATTTACTTTTTCCTTGATGTTTGTCATAATTTCAGAGGTAATTTAATAATAAAAGTTGATCCATATAAATCATTTGAACGCACATGTATTCCCCCGCCATATAATTCAGTAATCTTCTTGCATATTGCAAGTCCGATTCCACTTCCACTCACATCTTTGCTCAAATTTAATCTTTTAAACATCATAAAAATCTGGTCGTGATATTTCTCTTCAATACCAATACCATTATCCTCAATTTCGAATATTTTATAGTTTGATAGAAGATAAGTTCTTATCCTTATTTCTGGATTAACATTTTTCCTGCAGTATTTGATTCCATTACTGATAACATTTTGGAATAATTGTCGCACATGAAGCACTTCCATAAATATATTACCGATTTCGTTTTCGATAATTATTTTAGCTGCCCTTTCTTCGATTATTGAGGAAAGTTCAAACCTGACAAGATCATTTATTATCGAATCAACATTAACCGGCTCAGAATCAATCACCTCGGCTGAAATTCTTGAGTAAGATAACAAATCATTAATCATGTTTTCCATTCTGCCAGCGCCATCGATCATAAATTCAAGATTTTCGCGTTCATCAATACTCAATTTTTCAGAAACACTTTCAGCAAGCAATTTTCCAAATGCAGTGATTTTTCTTAATGGTTCTCTCAGGTCATGTGATGCAATATAAGCAAATTCGCTAAGCGCTTTGTTTGATTGCTCAAGTTTTTTTAAAAGAATTTTTAATTCGCTCAAATCATGTACAGCCGCAGTAAAGTATTTTCGTCCTGAGATAATAGTCTCTTTTATTGTCATCTCAATTGGGAATTCGCTTCCGTTTTTCCTAAGTCCCTCCAATTCAAGCTTTTTATTAAGAACATGAATTACCCCGCTCTTAATATATCGCTTCATACCATCAATGTGCATCTGGCGGTATTTCCGGGGCATTAAAATATCTACTCCGGAACCTGTCAATTCATCCTTACTATAACCCCACATCAACTCTGCTTCACGATTTGCCATAGTAATCACACCATTTTCATCAGCGGTCACAATTGCTTCGGCAGCAGTATCCAGAACAGCCTGAAGTTGATTTTTTGAATTTTCAACTTCTATTTCTGCAAGTTTACGTTTCGTGATATCAAAACCGTATGCGAGAATTCTTGTTATATTTCCATTCTCATTAAATACCGGGCTTAGAACCCTGAGAAAATGGAGAGTTTCGCCATCTGCTCTTCGAAATTCTTCCTCGAATCTTATATCATTCTTCTCGTTATACGCTTGTAATAATTTCTCTCTCCTTTGATGAGCAATTTCGATTGGAACACCCCTGTAAGCACAATATTCGTAATCGTCTTTTCCGATTATCCATTCTCGAATTTCTGATTTCGAAATGCTCGAAGTGTTCACAAATAGGTATTTGAAATCTGTATCAAATACAGCAATCTGTGCGGGTAAATCATATAATATATGCTCATAGAATGCCTTTAATCTTCTTATTTCGACTGCATGTGCCTTTTCATTTGTAATGTCCCGATATTGCCATAAATGTCCGAAATATCTCTCCTCATGAAAAATCGGGACAAAACTTCTGAGATATGTTCTATTATTCTTTAATTCCAGTTCTTCATTCTTTATGTGCTTTCTTTCAGTAAGTATTTTTCTTATTCTACTCAGAAAACCTGTTTCATCCTTAAAGAGATACTTTGCTTGTTCTCCGGCTTCTTCACAATCATAACCAATTAATTGAGCGGGATCAGCCTGGATACCGAAAAGTCTGCAAAATTCGCTGTTTACCAGGACAATTTTACGATTACTATCTTCCAGAAGGATTCCCTCGTCCAGATTGCTTATCAAAGCAGTTAATCGAGATGCCATTTCAACCCGGGTTTCCTCACGCTTAACTCTGTCGGTAACATCCGATTGTATTCCGATGAAGTGAGTAGTTACGCCTTCAGAATCAGTTATTGGTGAAATAGATAACTGATTATAAAATAGTTCACCGTTTTTCCTGTAATTCCTTAAAAGTACGGTACAAGATTTTTTTTGTTTTATTGTCTCTCTTAATGTTGTCAGTGCGTCCTGCGAATTATCGTCTCTCTGCAAGAACCTGCAATTTTGCCCCAATACTTCCTCAGAAGAATAACCTGTAATTTGCTCAAAAGCTTTATTTACATAAAGAATTGGATTGTATTCAAGCGTCGCATCCGAAATCACAACTCCATTACTTATCGATTCGAGTGCTCTATCGTGCAGGCGTAAACGTGTTTCTGTTATCTGTAATTGCTTCCCCGAATAGATTTCTTTATAAACAGCGCCTGCTATTTTTGCGATAAAAGTCAGAATGGCAAGATGTTCTTCAGTAAATCTGTGTGATACTGTGCTCACGATACCAAATGCTCCGACGCATTCTGATCCGTTCATAATTGGAATATATAGCCTGGATCTGGCAGTGAAACTGCTTGGATTCTCATTTGAAAGGTTGTCGGGATCTGATTGGACATCAGGAATATATAGCAGAGTCCGGGTTCGGAAAACCTTACCTGGATGTGTCTCCATTGCAGTTTTTTCTGCAATCTCCTTTTCTTCCTGAGAGAAGCCCCGGGCGTAATAAAGTTTTAACCTTCCTTCATCAAAATCATATAGATATAGCCCGGTCTGTTCAACTTTTACGACATCATCAATCAATTCCTCAATAACTTTCGTCAATCTATCGAGCGACTTAACTGTGGAAAGAGCTGATGAAAACCGATCCATTTTTTTTATGAGAGCCAGATTACACGAATTTTGCATCATAGACCCACGAGACTGAAAGCATTCTTCACACACTGTGCATCATGGCGGTAGTGACTGCCGAAAACACCTTTCGATTCAATTACTACTTTATTTTTGAGAATAGGAGAACGACCGCCAAGGAAAATGAAATCTTTACTGCCTTGAACACCATGAATTAAGATTGGATCATTATTAACGTAATCATACCAATCATTTCCGGAAGATATGCCCATTCCAATAACCATTACAGTTTTCTTACACGATAAATCGATTGAACTCAGAGGGGCATTATCCATCCTCATAAAAGTTTTAATATTGCCGCTTTCGTCAAGGATTGTTACTGAGATGGCATTACCCAGCTCAGCAGCTTTTTCAATAGTTAGTTTCATCATCCTATCAGCAAAGTGGACCGAGTTTGATCTTTGTGTAGTTACATAGTGCATAAGGTCTCATGGTTGATCTGTTGAAAATTAATAAAAATAAATCACTTATGAGATTAGAAATAAGAGAATAATTTGCAGAATATCGTGGTATTGAGTTCATTCATTTTCTTTTATCTAAAAGGAAATTCACTCAAAAATAAATTCTGATCTATCACGAGCAAATAGCTATGGTTATCTCATTGGTAAATCCACAGAATCATTTAGCTGATAATTGCCTGTCTATTCAGACTGTTCCTTAGCGGGCTCATCAACTTTGCCAATAAGAATTATTCCGACTATAAAGAAAAACAAAACGGTTAATATTGCGATTCTTTGGCTCCCTGTTAGATAAGAGACACTTCCGAAAACCAGAGGCCCAACTATAGCCGAACTTTTACCAAAAAACGAATAAAATCCGAAAAATTCAGTACGCTTGTGTTCAGGAGTCAGTCTTGACATGAGCGATCTGCTCGTAGCCTGAGTTGCCCCCATCACTCCACCGGCAAATAATCCGACAACATAAAATCCGTATTTTAGGATATCCCTTGCCGGTAAATCAAGTTTCTCCACTAAAAATACCACAAATGCACCTGTTTCACTTGATACCAGGAAAGCAAGTATGATTGTACCAATCCAAATATATAAACTCAGAATTATTGTTTTCTTTTGACCAACAGAGTCAGAAATCACACCGAAAACAACTGAACCCGCTATCGCCGTGGTCTGAACAATAATAAAAAATACAATCAATTCCTCCATTGAAAAACCAAGGGTCGTGGAGGCATAATTACCAGAAAAATAAATTACTGTATTAACACCTTCTATATAAAAAAAGAAAGCCAGTAAGAATCTGGAGAGATTTTTATACTGTCTGACATGGGTGATTGTAAACTTAACACGTTCAAAACCGATGCGTAGATAAGATTTGTCTTTATTAAAAGCCTTTCGGGAATCTGCGAGAAAAATGAAAATTGGTATTGCAAAGATTAAAAAGAATAATGCTGAAACAGGAAAAGTTTCACGAATCATCTTTTCCTGGATGAAAGGAAGCGCTATTGCCAGTGAAGCAAGCGACCCGGCATAACCAAATGCAAAACCATATCCGCTTACCCTCCCGTAATTTTTCGGTGTTGTTATTTCGGGAATAAAAGAATCATAGAAAACCAGTCCCGCTTCAAAACCAACATTTGCAAGAATGAAAAGTAACAAGCCCCAGAACACATCGCCCGGACCGATAAAATAGAGAGAAGCAGTAGCTAAAACACATAGTAAGGTGAAAAATAACAGAAATCTTTTACGTCCTGCAGAATAATCTGATATAGCCCCTAAAATGGGCGAGATGATAGCAGTGATAAGCATTGAAAGACTTATGCCAAGACTCCAGTAAAAGTCTCCTCTGGATTCGCCGCCAGCTACGGTTTCTTTAAAATAAACCGCATATATGAAGGTCACAACGACAATAGCAAATGATGTGTTTGCGAAATCGTACAGTGCCCAAACGAATATCCTGCCTTTATCTCTCAGAGATCAGTCCTGTTTTTTGGGTATTGAACTATCCAGAAGACCCCTGCCTTGTTTTTTAAGTTTTCCTTCTTTGTTAAGATCGTCAAGAATACTATCCAGAACACCATTGATGAACTTTCCGCTTTTTTCGGTACTGAACTCCTTGGCAATCTCAATAACCTCATTAATCGACACTTTCGGAGGAATATCTGTAAAATATTGAATCTCAGTGATCCCGATACGAAGCAGCAAACGATCCATAAGAGCTATTCTCTCAACTTCCCAATTGCTGACTTTCATCTTAATTTTCCGGTCTAACTCTTTCTGGTAAGCTACTACTCTATTTACAAGAGTCGTGCAGAATTCTTTATCGGAAACGCTGATCACATCCGATAGAATTCCATCAATCAGCCTTGATAAACCTTCTCCATTCATTTCGTATGCGTAAAGAATCTGTAATGCTTTAACTCTTAATTCACGCCGGCTTGTCTTTTCTTTTAACATTTACTGAAATATTATCTAAATTTATTCAAAAATATACTGGAATCGGCTTAACTGAACCACTAAAATCAACTCCAAATTAAATTACCTTTTCTGGTACTCGACAGACCTGGAATTGTGAGATTTCGATGCTGAGTAAATCTGAGTAATTCCCCCAATCTTGGCAAGCCTGTCTTCAGCCTTGCGGTTCGAAGCCGTATTAGTAGGAATACTTTGCTGCTTGGAAATTTTAAATATTTCTCTTACAATTTCATAGATGCTTTCGGCTTGTTTCATTGCACGGTCCTGACGATAACCTTCAATCTCATTCGCCACGTTGATAAGTCCGCCTGAATTAATAACATAATCCGGTGCATATAGGATTCCTTTTTCAAGAAGCATATTACCATGCTTTTCATCATCTTCAAGCTGATTATTAGCACCCCCTGCAATTATCTCTGCTTTTATTCGCGGCACATTTTCATCATTGATTATTCCACCTAATGCACAGGGAGAGAAAATATCAACATCCAGATCGTAAATCTCATCAGGTTTAACAACGAAAGCCTTCACGGTTTCGAGAACCCTTTTTACTTTTTCATCAATAATATCAGTAATATAAATTTCGGCACCTTCATTATAGAGATGTTCGCACAGGTACCTTGCAAGCTGACCAGCCCCCTGGATAGCAATTTTTCTACCCCTTAGTGAGTCGGAGCCCCACTTTTCATGAGCACAGGCTTTCATTCCGATATAAACACCATAGGCAGTCACTGGTGAAGGATCACCTGATCCGCCGAGGGCTTTTGAAATACCTGTAACATAAGGTGTTTCCATTCTTACGAATTCCATATCCCTGACATCAGTACCAACGTCTTCGGCAGTAATATATCTGCCTCCCAACCCATCGATAAATTTACCGAAAGTCCGGAATAAAAACTCCGATTTCTGATTTGCAGAATCCCCAATTATTACCGCAGTTCCCCCTCCAAGATTAAGTCCGGCTACGGCTGCTTTATATGTCATACCCCTTGATAATCTCAATGCATCAAGAAGTGCGTCATCCATTGATCGGTAATTCCACATCCTGGTACCGCCAATTGCAGGTCCCAAAGTTGTATCATGGATTGCGATAATAGCCTTAAGCCCAGCTTCTTTGTTAGAACAGAACACTAATTGTTCATGACCAAATTTTTCTAAGAGTTCAAATGAAAGCATTATTTTCTCCCTGTTAATATTAATATCAGATCGCCGCGAACCAGAATAGCAATAGTCCTATGCTATCCCGCAAGCGGTAGAAGAGAAGTTGTTCAAATCCCATTGAATAATCAGATGCAATACCTTTTGCATTTATACCATAAAATTTACACATTTCCAGAATTCTTTTCAGGTGAAAATGATCAGAAATAATCACAACCTCTCTATAATTCATCGAATTTACTAATTTTCTTCTTATATGCCTGATCTGTTCGGCTGTAGTAGATGTCTTTTCTTCCAGCATTAAATCTTTTTTAGGAACACCTTTTCGAATGAGATAGTTAAAAGCTACCCGGGCTTCAGTAAGTTCACCAGGCGCTTTCCCACCTGTGAGATAAATTTTTTTAATCTTATTTTTTTTCCATAATTCAAAAGCTTTCTCTATTCTGCCTTCGAATAATGTGCTCGGTTGATTATTGCTCCAGACCGCCGCACCAAGAACCACGCCAATCTGAAAATTTTCTCTGTTTCCTGAAACCAGTTCATTTTCTGAAAAACTCTGACTAAAGGCAAATGATATTATTATCAACAAAAGAATAAGCAGCAGGCTGTTAACAAATGCTTTAAAAAAAATAAGCGCCCCTTTGGAGAAGAAAGATCCGAATAAAATTAGCAGTACAAATATATTGAGTACATGCGGCAGCATCAGCATACCCGACATAAGAATTTTCTTATAAGTGAAACTATAAATATAACCAACAGGTATGCCGACATCATACCTGAAGATCAGAAATGCAGTGAGCAATTCAATGAGTGCAAAAATCTTAAGAACGATTGCTGCCTTAAAAAGCAAGACCGAGGATTGTTTAAATCGGACATGAATTAATGCTGCAACAGATAGTGTGGCAATCGAAATAATAAAACTTAGCAGATTACCAGTTGCCTGAAAGGAAAGCTCAGATAACGGAACGTAATTAATTCTGTACTTAAGAAAAAAAACAAAAACCATCAAGACAATTTCCAGCACAGAGAAAAAAGCGAGTAAAAGAAATGAATTATGTGATTGATTCCCGGACAAATTTTTCATTGGAAATTGAACCTGATATTTATCTGTTCACTTAATTCCACATCTGCATTAACACCAAAAGTATTCATTATCGTTTCAGGGGTGATAGCATTTGCTGGTGAATCAAACTGTCTAACATTTCCCCTTTCGAGAAGAACAACTTTATCTGAAAAATTGGCGGCTAATTCAAGATCATGCGAAACAATAATAATTGTTTTAGATTTTCCGAGATTCAGTTTTTTTAATGTTTTAAAAAATGTAATTTGGTTCTGTATATCAAGATGCGTTGATGGCTCATCAAAAAGCAAAATCGGAGTATCCTGGAATAACGACCTCGCGAGCAGAACTTTTTGTGCTTCTCCCCCCGAACAAGAAATAATTGGTTTGTCCAGAAGTTTTCCAATATCCAGTAATTCTATTATCTTTACAAAATATTCTTTATCAAATCGGATTTTGAGTCCCAAATAATCAGAGTGAGGGTATCTACCCATCATGATGATCTGCCGGACAGAAAAAGGCATTTTATAAGAATAACTTTGCGGCAGATACGAAACCAGTCGGGCAATTTCATTTTGCCTTAAATGACTGATCGACTGAGCATCAAAAAACAGATTGCCCTCAAAATCTCTCAATAAACCCGCAATTATTTTTAGCAAAGTGGATTTACCTGCACCATTCGGTCCTAATATTGAAACGAATTCTCCATCAATCAGCTTCAAACTGATATCAGATAGCACCTTTTTTCTGTTTCCTTTGCTGCCGTAAAAGTATGTTAGGTTTTTAATTTCAATCATAAAAAAAGAGCCGTTTCCGGCTCTTAACATAATTAATTCCTGACTTTTCTGAAAGTAGCCCTTAGGGCAATTGGTGTATCAGAAATTAAGGAAAATAGTGCAGGCACAATTACTAATGTGAGAATTGTACCAAAACTTAGCCCGAAAATAACTGCAACTCCCATTGATCGCCAGAAATCAGCTTCAGCTCCCCCGCTCTCAAATGAGAATGAGTATATATCAAACCCAAAACCAAATGTAAGTGGGATCAATCCAAGAATTGTAGTAATTGCCGTAAGCGTAACAGGACGAAATCTCCTTATACCCGCCTGGATGGCTGCATTTCTTGCGCTCTCACCTCTTTTGCGAAGTATGTTTATGTAATCAATAAGCACAATATTATTGTTCACAACAACTCCTGCAAGACTTATTACCCCAATACCGGTCATTATTATTCCGAAAGGCATCGCAAAAACAGTCAGTCCAAGAAAAACTCCAATCAGTGATATGCCGACTGCAGCCATAATTATTAAAGGTTGTGACAACGAGTTGAACTGAATAACAAGGATAAGAAATATCCCAAAAAATGCAATCATAAATGCCTGCCCTAGAAAATCCTGAGCTTTTTTCTGTTCCTCGTTCTGACCTGTAAATTCTATTTTATATCCAGGCGGCAAAGGAAAATCTTTCAGGTCCGCCATTACATTTTTTAAAACTTCATTTTGATTAAAAGCTGCATCGACATTAGAATTTACAGTAACTACTCTCGAAAGATTTTTTCTTCTGATGGCTCCAGGTCCGGTTTCATAACTTACTTCAGCAACTGAATTCAGCGGGACACTAAGTGTATTTCCCTTTTTATCATTGTAGTTTATACGAAGATCTTTCAATACAGCAGCACTTTCTCTCTGGTTTTCCTCGAGCCGGACTGTAATATCATATTCATCATCATCAATCCTGTACTGAGAAGCCTCGAAACCGTTGATTGCTGTCCGTATGCTGTTTGCAATAACTGAAGTATTCATCGAAAGTAATGAAGCTTTTTCCCTGTCAATTATTACCCTGAGTTCGGGACGCCCGCTATCATAATCGTCTTTAAGATCGACCACACCAGGAACCTTATAAACTCGATTTTGAACCAATCCGGAAAGTTTTCCCAAAACTTCAAAATCATCACCAATGATCTCGACATTTATTGGTTTACCCACCGGTGGCCCCATACTCTGTTTAGAAACTTCAATCTCTGCACCGGGAACATTTAAGACTGCATCCCTGATTCTCTCGGTCGTTATTAAAGATGCAATTGATCGGGCTTCATAATCCACATATTGAACAGTAATTGTACTCTTATTTGGTGTTGAACTGCCACCATCAAATGGATTATTCGATTTACCGACATCGGCAACATATTGTTGAACATCAGCTTTTAACTCGGGAGCGAGAATCTGTTCGATTTTTCTTGCGATTTTATCTGACATACTAAGATTCGAACCCGATGCACTCTCAACACTAATATAGACTCTCGGAGGATCAGTTTCAGGGAAAAATTCAATACCATGATCAAATTCACGATAAATCAGAATTATTAGAATAAGAGTAAGTACTGTTGCTGAAACAACTCTTAATTTGGGATTGGTAAAAATCATTATAACTCCAATCCCGGCAATAACACTCCCTATCAGCACAAACACATTTGGAACAGCAGGATTTGCAATAAGTGACAGCACCAAAAAAAGATAAACAAAAATACTTACAAGCCCAATCCATGTTCTTTTGCTTATTTTTTTCTCTGCAACTCTTTCCGGACCCAGTAATCTCTCAAGCAATTTGCTGTATTGAGTGATAGTCCTCCCCAATAATTTTTCACTGAAGTAAATTGTCATCACATTAAAGGGGTGTATAATCTTATCGAAAACCGTAACAGGTTTATGATCCCTGTGTGATAATTTCATAAATTTTGAAGCAACAACAGGGTTAATAACCAGAGCAACAAAAAGAGAAGATGAAAGTGTAATAATTAATGTCACAGGCAAATACCACATAAAATCACCAACGACCCCGGGCCAGAACAATAATGGGGCGAACGCTATCAGTGTGGTCAGTGTCGAAGTAGTTATAGGCCATGCTACCTCAGCCGAAGCAAGTTTAGCTGACTTAATCAGGCCATTTCCTTCCTCAAGAAACTTATAGATATTCTCGATAATCACAATCGCATTATCAACGAGCATTCCCAATGCGAGAACAAGCGAAAAGAGCACAATGAAATTCAGAGTAATATTCATCGCGCTGAATACGACAAAGCTTATCAGCATACTTAGTGGAATCGCAATTGCAACAAAAAAGGCGTTTCTTAAACCAAGTAACGAAAACAAAACAATTAGTACAAGAACCAGACCGGAAAAAATGTTATTTTCCAGATTCCTTACACTCTTCTGAATATCTTTAGATTGATCCACTGTCAGAAAAAATTTTACACTTTCAGGTAATTTCTCCTCATACTGTGCAATAATAGTTTTAACCTCATCAGCAATATCAATGATATTAGAGCCAATTCGCTTGGAAATACTGACTGAAACACCCTCCAGTCCGTTAAGTCTGGAATAAGTAGTTCTCTCCTTAAAATCGTAAATTACTTCTGCGACATCTCTGATATATATTGGCAGTCCCTCACGGGTTCTGACCATGAGGTTTTCAATCATATAGGGCGTATCAAATTCGCCTGGAATTCGTACGAGGAAACTCTTATCATTCAGATCTATAGAGCCTCCCGGAATTGTTTTGTTTTCATTCCGGACTGCGTCTATCACATCATCGAACCGAATGTTGTAAAAAGTCAGTTTATCAGCATCTACATCTATTTTAACTTCTCTTTCCAACCCGCCGGCTATTTTGACTTCTAGAACTCCATCGATGTTTTCGATATCATCTTTAATATCATCAGCAATATCCTTTAACTGTACCAGCCCCTGCGGACCGTTGATATTAAATACCATAATAGGGAATTCGGAAAAATTAATCTCTATTATTTCGGGTTTTTCCACGTCAGTGGGCAATTTAGATTCAGCTTTGTCAACTTTTTCTCTTATCTTCTGCAGCGCTTCATCAATATCATAGCCGGACTGAAATTCAACTCTGATTAGTGAATACCCCTCAAAGGAAGACGATGAGATTTTCTCAACCTGGGGAATTGCATTAATCTCTTTTTCAAGAGGCTGTGTTATCAGGGATTCAATATCTTCTGGTGACACTCCAAAATATGGTGTAGATACAATCACTAATGGAATCTGAATGTCAGGCGAAGATTCCCTCGGTAAATTCACATAAGTGGAAAAACCTATTATGATAAGTATAGCGACAAAAATAAAAACGCTGGTCCGGTTATCAATACTTACTTCAGTAATTTTCATTTAGCAACCCTTAATTTACTACTGTTATCTTTTCATCCTCGATCAGATTCTGGTATCCGACCACAATTAGCTTCTCATCAACACTTAACCCGCTTTTAACAGCAACTTTGTTTCCAAACCTTCCGATAATCTCAATGTTTTTCTTCACTGCTTTCCCATCTTTAGCAACAAAAACAGTATATCCATTTTCCTCTTTTCTGATGATTTCATCAGGAATGGTTACCACATTATCATATTTTTTATTTTGTACTAAGACTTCGACAATCATTTCAGGTTTTAATGAAAGACTTGTATTTTCAACTTCAATCTCAATATTAAAAGTTCTATTGGCAGTATTGACAGTAGAACTTACAAAACTAATAACACCCTGTCTGTCAGGTGAAATATTGTCTTTGAATTTTATTAAAACATTCATCCCCTTTTTAACAACCAGTGCATATCTCTCTGGAATTCCAGCTTCCACTTTTATCCTTCTGATCTCCATCAAATCAACTATCGGCATCCCGGCTGCAGCAAATTCCCCGACTTCAAGATACTTATCCACAATAATACCGGCAAAAGGAGCACAGATAAAAGTTTTCCCGAATCTGCTTACTGCCTGCTCATAATTTGCCTTTACTTGTTCATACTGATATTTTGATTGCAGAAATTCAAATTCACTATTAACATTCTCTTTAAAGATGACAGATTGTTTATCGTAAGTCAATTTCGCAAGATCGTGCTGAGCCTTCAGTGCATTTAGTCCCGACTTAATAATCTCATTGTCCATTACAGCTATTGTATCCCCTTCTTTTACGAAACTACCTTTTGTTAGTCTGAATGTTTTGATAACTCCGCCTTCCTGAAAACTAAGATTTGACTTTTTTAGTGGTTTCGTAATACCCATAACTGACAGATAATCGATGTATTCAGAACTTGTGAGATTCTGGATTTCAACGAGTGCACCTTTTTCTTCAGGATTTGAATTTTCTTTTTTCGCTGAATCGGAACTACATCCCGAAAAATTAATTATTGCGATTAAAATAATCGTAATACCCGACAATATTTTTTTCATTTTATAACCTTATTTCTATTAATTTTTATCTTTACCAAACAGAGCCTGAAGTTTGGAGTATGTTATTCTATAATCAGCAATAGCTTTAAGATAATTTACCTTCGAAGCTGAAAAATCGACCATAGAATTTGTTACCTCAATCTGAGATCCTAATCCGGTATTAAAACGTTTCACTGCAATATCGTAACCTCTTTCAGCTTCCTTTAATGCTGCTTCGAGAGATGGAATTTGCTGCTCATATTTTTCAAGAGTCAACAATGTTGATTGCATTTGATTTAAAAGTGCCTTTTTAGTGCTTTCGAGCGATTCCTGTGCAATTTTAAAATCTATCTGGGATTGCTCTACTCTTGACATTTGAGAGAGTCCGCTAAAAATTGGAACTTTCAAATTCAGCCCGATTCCTATTGAATTTTTGTACCGCCATTCACCAAAACTGCGGTCATCATTTTCCTGAGCCTGAACTTGCCAGTTACCAAAAGCATTAAGAGTTGGAAGATGTTTTGTCCATTCATAGCTTGCTGAAAGGTCACGTAAATCTGTATTAAGCTTTAATTGTTGAAGAAGATTATTTTTCTGCAGCAGCAGAATGGAAGCAGATTCATAATCAGGCTTCTCTAATAATGAATATTCGAGTTTATCATTGATGTGAATATCATCCGATATCTTAAGTCCCATCAATAGTCTGAGATTATTCAGTGCCAGATTAGAATTATTCTCTGCTTCAGTAAGCATCGGTTGAGAATTTTGATACTGCACACTTGCTTTGATTTTATCATATTCAGATACAAGTCCGGCTCTGAATCTGGATTCTGTATTTCGGTAATTCTCCTCTGAAAGTTGAACTTGCAATTTTGTCAGCGCAACAACTTCTTTAGAGAGTAGATAATTATAATAGGCAGATGTAACTGATGCAATCAATTCCGATCTCTCACCGAATACTCCCTTTTTTGATATCTTGGCAAAAGTATTAGCGATCCTGATGGCAAGGAACATAGCGCCTGTGAATAACGGTTGTTCGGCTCGAACAGAAGCAGTAAGCGTGTTTATTGTTCCTGCCGGGAATGAACCACTAAAAAAAGGAGTTTCAATAATTATTTCGCCTCTTTTTATCGCGCGATTATAATTCACTGTTCCATCAATTTTTGGGAAAAGTGAATTACCGTAAGCTTCCCTTACCTGCTCTTCAGCTTTTTCAAATTCAAATTGTCGTTGTTGCAAATCATGGTTGTTTTTTAATGCCAGATCGATACACTGATCAAGATCGTAATTCAATCTTTCCTGACTAAAATAAACCGATGTCGTGAGTAATAGCATAGCTATCATGAGCTTCTTCAAATCTCGGCTCCTTTTTGAGTTAAAATACCATTAAATAAAATCGAAACTATAAATTCTGACTCCCTTTCCATATCAACTTTTTCCAAAGGTAAACAAAATATCAGGTTGTATATATAGGGAAGTATAAGATTTCTGTAAAGTATAATTAGGGCATCCAAATCCATACTACGGATAATTCCCATATCCATTCCTTTAATAAATACGTTTCGATATATTGCTATTATCCGGTCGTGAATTTCTTTCAGAGTTACGGATTTCACAATCCAATTATCATTAAACATTTCAAGCCTTATCCGTAATAAAAGCTTAAATTCATCCTTGTTGCTCAAACAATAGTCAACAAAGGAATAAGTTAATTTCTTGAGATATTCTCTGGGATCCTCAACTTCTGTATCCAGCTTTTCCATTTCAGCTAATTGATCGGAAAATAATTTCTCTATAATACCAAGATACAAATCTTCTTTACTATCAAAGTAATTATAGATAGTTCCTTTTCCATATTCCGATATCTCAGCGATCTCATCTAACGTTGTATGGTTGAAACCTTTTTCAGCAAATATTTTAATTGCAACAGAAATAATATCGTTTCTGCGAAATTGGCGTTCACGTTCCTTTCTACTGTAATTTTCTGTCATTTCACTTATAATAATATTGAAAATATTGACTGCGTGGTCATTAAATGTAACCAATAAGTCATTTTACTAACTATTAAACCACTGTAATTTTAATAAAGTTCTATTATTAGAATATTATTCCTAAAATAATACTTTCAGTTACAATTTTGACGCAGGATTCTTTAAAAGGTTTTAAGGAAGGATAAAAAAAAGCTGCCCGAGGGCAGCTTCTATAAAACTATTGAAGTCTGAAAAGTATTGGTATTGATACCTGAACACGAACAGCTTTTCCACGCTGTTTCCCAGGTTTAAATTTTGTCTGTTTTACAGCATCCATGGCGGCTTCATCACATCCGGCCCCGATACCTTTGATAAGTTCAACTTTTTGTACATTGCCCGATTCGTCAACAAAAGCTTTAACAAAAACTCTGCCCTGTACACCTGCCCTTTTAGCTATTTCCGGATAAACAATTCTTGACTGAATTCCAGCAATCCCACCAATCGGATCCGGCATCTCTTCAACTGCAACGAAGAAAGCAGGTTCCTCTTCCTCTTCCTGTTCTTTCTGAGCAGGTGGCGGTGGCGGAGCAGAAATCTGTTCGGTCAGATCAATTTCTGTGTCTTTTATCTCAATGTCTTCGAGAACATCATCACTCGGAGCTTCAATAGGAATTGGTGGTTTGGGAGGCGGCGGCGGTGCGCTTTCCTGTTTAGTCACCTCAACATCTTCAACATTCACTAACTCCTGAGGTCCATCTAACTTTACCGTATCTTTTTGGAAAGTCGGGAAAAATTTGAATGCGCCGATAAGTATAACAAGAGCAAGTATAATACTTATCTCAAGCACCCGCTGATACTTTAGCTTCAGATCAAATTTGGGGTTTTTCTTTAATGACACTTAATCCTCCGAACGAAAAAAATTTTTGTCAAAACTTAAATAATCCTGACTGAATATGCAAGTAATAAATCTTACACTACTACTTTTTCTCTTTTTATTATAAATATTACTGTAAAAAAAGTTCCTGCGATTGCTCCCAAAGTATCTGCCGTAAAGTCCAGCGGATCACAAAATCGCCCGGGAATAAATAGTTGGTGAATTTCATCCAATAATCCGTAAAGAATCACAATTGAGAGGCTAAAAAATAGATACTGTTTTTTTAACCTTTGATATTTTTGCTGAAGAAATAATGCAATTGTGAACAGAACAGACAAAAGAAAATAAGCAATAAAATGTTTGAATTTATCACTGAAAGTCAAAATATTATCAAGTGGTGTTGTTGGAACGCTTGTCAGATATACTAACAATAACCAGTAAATAGCCAAAGGATAATACACCAGGTAAATTTTATTTTGGCGAAGAATTTTAATCAAAAGTAGCCTGTAAAAATTTAATGGTTGAAGGAATCCCGTTAATCAGCTTTTCCGGGTCAATTCCATAATATCCTTCCTTTTCAGCAATGATGTCAGCCGCAAGGCTATGAATATAAACGGAAGCAATGACAGAATCCTCTATAATTCCGCTTTGTGCAATAAAAGAAGCAATTATACCCGCTAAAACATCACCTGAGCCAAATTTGGCGAGCCCCTGGTTGCCGGCACTATTAATAAAGCACTCACCGGAAGCATTAAAGATAATGGTTTTCATACCTTTCAGTACTAATGTAGTCCGGTTCTTCACAGCATAATTCCTTCCATGGAGCAAAAGATTTTTTTTCAATTCTTCAATTGAAATATTGCTCATCAAACTGAATTCTTTAAGATGCGGCGTTAATACGGCAGTGCTCAGATCATATTTTTTCTTATTCAGCACTAATAATCCATCAGCATCGATAACTTTGAATTTTTCAGGGTATTCCAGCAGAATAGATTCAACTGCTGCCAGAGTATCAGGATCGTTTCCCAAACCAGGACCAATGAGCATTGTATCATAGCTTTTAAATCTTTCATTGCTGAAATTAAGGTGTTCAGTTTTCAGCTTTCCTGTACCTTTGTCATCGTACCCATTTATTGTCGCAGCCCTCAGCGTTGAAACCACCCAGCCTTTCACAGAATCTGGAAGGAAGACGGTAACCGCACCACAGCCCGAGCCAGAAGCAGCGTTCGCAGAAAAAACAGATGCACCTGGATAATCCGAAGAGCCGGCAATAATCATCAGTTTTCCGGCAGAATATTTCTGAATATCTTTAGCTTTCTTCGGAATTCCTTTGTATGCGTCCTCGGGTTCTATTAGATAATCATTAACTTCCAGTTCATCAAAATATTTCGGATTTAAACCAATGTATCCCTTATGGATGATCCCTGCAGAATAAGCTCCTTTACCAAAAAACAGACCTCGTTTAAACTCTCCGAGAGTTATCGTTGATGTAGCGTTTACAACAGGGTTACCCCATCCGGTAGATGAGTCGAGCCCGGAAGGCAGGTCTATCGATAAGACTTTCTTTCTGAGACTATTTAGTTCATCAATTACAGTGGAGAAAGGTTCAGTTATCTCCCCTCTGATCCCGGTACCCAAAAGAGCGTCAATGATTAAATCGCAACTTTGAATTTTCCTTAGAGTATGGGAATCTTTATACTGAATTATTTCGAGGAGTGAATTTTCTAAAGCTAAATTTTTAGTGAGATTAAAGTTAAACTGGGCGTCACCGGAAAATATTTGTGGTTCAGCTACAAGTACGATGGAAACATAAATTCCTTTGATTGCCAAATGTCTTGCAACAGCAATACCATCGCCGGCGTTATTACCTTTTCCGCAGATAATCCCGACATGCCTGAGATCAGGATTTTCAGCAAGAACAAACTCGGCAATGGTTCGGGCGGCATTCTCCATAAGGATCAACCCTGGAATACCCAGTTTGTCAATGCAATAATTATCTGCTTCCCTGACCTGTTCCGGCGAAAAAAGGGGAATCATAAATTATTCATATATATTGAAACTTTCAGACACTTATAATATATTCAATAACACTAAGAAAGGTATCCGGGAATAAGCCAAGGCTAAGAATCAGAATACCGGCAAAAATCACAGCAGCATATGCACTATAGTCAGATTTCACTGATATTTCTTCGCCAGGTTCTTTAAAGTACATATACACTACAACTCTTAAGTAGAAATAGACACTAATAACACTTGAGAGAATACCAACTAATGCCAGCCAGGTCATATTACTTTGAATCGCAGAAATGAAAACATAATACTTTCCGAAAAAGCCTGCCATTGGTGGTATTCCTGCCAATGCAAACATAATAAGCGCCATCATTCCGGCAAGAAAAGGAAATCTTTTTGCTAAACCGGCATATGAGTTCAGATCAGTCTGTTTATCTTCCTCTCCCTCAATTATCGAAATAATACCGAAAGCGCCTAAATTCATAAAGGTATATGCTGCAAGGTAAAACATAATACCCGCAAGCGCAGCCTTATTGCCAGCCGCAAGACCAATTGCCATATACCCGGCATGGGATATGGATGAATATGCAAGCATTCTTTTTAGATTATTCTGTGAAAGGGCAACAATGCTGCCGTACAACATTGAAAGGGTTGCAATCACAGCAAAATAGTTACCTAATTTACTCCCGGAATCATTCATAAAAACAGCGGTGAGGAGAATGAAAATAACACTGAATGCGGCAGATTTTCCCATTGTTGACATAAGACCAGTAACGTTAGTTGCCGCGCCCTGATAAACATCAGGAACCCACATATGGAAAGGAAATGCTGCGATTTTAAATGAGAAACCGATAAGAATCAATATAAAACCAGTTATAAATATGATGTTTTCAGAATATATATAAAAATTCTCAGTCAAATCGATCAAGGATGTATTACCCATAATCCCATAAATTAAAGCGATGCCATATACGATGAAACCTGTGGCAAAAGCTCCCAGTAAAAAATATTTCATTGCTGCTTCGTTAGCTGAAATTTTTTTGCGGTTCATTCCGACGAGAACGTAAAAGGGAATAGACATAAGTTCAAGGCCTAAGAAAACAGTCACCAGATCACCGGAACCAGCCATCAGCATCATTCCCAAAACTGATAACTGAGTCAGCAGATAAAACTCACCATGATAAAAACCATACTTTTTAAGAAATCCTATAGAATTAAGCATCACGAGAACACCGGCTGCCGCGAACAGCAGATTGAAGATTGCGGGTATTCCCCCGGTAATAAGCATGCCGCCGAATAACACATTTTTCTCATAAATCTGCCCGACGGAGAGATAAGCAACGATCAGAAATAAGGCTATGCTTAAGTATGGAAGTAGCTCTTTCCCTTTCCTGAAGAATAATTCAACGCAAAGAGAGACAATAATTCCTGCGCTGAGTACCAAAAATGGAAGGATTAATAAATATTCATTAGTTGTTTGAGGCATATTAATATCTCAGTGAATAATTCCATATATGTTTAGATGAAAAAATAAGTACCAGATTATGAAGAAAATCGGCAACAATATTGGTAAAGAATATTTTAGAATATAGCCGAAAAAACTCGGCATTTTTATCCCGGCTTTTTCACATATTGATTTGACCATAAAATTTGGCCCGTTCCCTATATATGTCATTGCACCGAAAAATACCGCTGCAATGGAAATTGAAGCAAGATAAATCGGGTAAGCAAAGGAAAAATCATGAACCTGATCTGGACTGTTAACATCCATGCCGAATTTTCCGAGCGCGGCGCTCAGGAAATTAAGATAGGTTGGAGCATTATCAAGAAAAGATGAAAGAATCCCGGTTGACCAGTAAAATAATCCTGGTGTCAGTTTATCACCGAGAACATTTGCTTCATGAGCTATGAGTTGCAGAGCCGGAACCATGGTGGCGAAGATGCCGACAAACATATAAGCAACTTCTTTAATAGGTTCAAAATTGAAATCGTTGCCCTCATGAGCCTTTTTGTCAGCGAAGCGGTAAGATAAATAAACCACTGAAAACATTACTATTTCACGTATTCCAAATGGCAGCGGTTTCAAAGAAGGAACCCATGAAAATATTACCGGATCGATAAATACTGAGAGAACAATAATTATGAGGAATATTACATTCTTTAGTCCGCGGAATTCAATTTTATTAGAGTAAGTACCGGTTGATTCGGTATGATTATGCCTGTCTATAAAATAAAATACTAACAGGAGCAGAACAAGACAGAATAACCAAGCAGACCAAACATGCTGTACTACCCAGAAAAAAGAAACTCCCCTGAGAAAACCTAAAAAGAGCGGAGGGTCACCTATTGGAGTCAATGCTCCACCGATGTTACTTACTGAAAAAATAAAAAAGATAATATGATAAGGCTTTATCCTGCCTTTATTAATTTTGATAAATGGTCTTATCAGAAGCATCGATGCGCCGGTCGTTCCGATAATATTCGAAATTATTGAACCAAATAACAAGAACATCGTATTAAAAGCAGGAGTCGATTTTCTGTCAACTTTAATCAGAATTCCCCCCGAAGCAACAAAGAGGGATGCTAAAAGTGCAATAAATGAAATATATTCTGTAAGTGTATGAACCAGACTGATCGAGTCATTTAGTACAATGATATAATACAAAGCTGTGACAGAACCAAGAGCAACTGATATTTTTGGATAATGTTTTTCCCAAAAATGATGATAAAAGAGAGGGCCTGTAGCGATCATCAACAGCAGCAAGACAAACGGCAGCACCATATAGGTCGGGGGGAGAACTGAACTGTGCCCGGACTCACCACCACCTGATGCCGTAACTGCGAAGATATCAGCGTTTATGGTCAATAAAAAAAATGTTAACAGACTAATGAAACCTTTAATTTTTTTCATTATTGTAAAAAGTTAAATGTGAATTCTTTTACATGTCCTAAAATACTTGCCGAGTTAATATCAGTAAGTTCAAGAAAAGAGCCTGGATAAATTCCGATCCATATGGCAAAAACGAGCAGCGGCAGGAGAATAAAAAGTTCTCTTGAATTAAGATCAGGGATGGCTAATAACTTGTCATTAGTCACTTTACCAAATGCAACTCGCTGATACATCCAAAGCAGATAAACCGCAGCGAAAATTACACCTGTTGCAGCAAAAATTGTGTACCACCAGTTATTAAGCACAAGACTTTTAAATGAACCGGTTAGGATAAGGAATTCACCGATAAAACCATTTAATCCCGGGAGACCGACTGATGATAAGGAAGCTAAAAGAAGAGCCGTGCTAAAAACAGGAAGTGTTTTTGCGATTCCACCATAAAACGAAATTTCCCGCGAATGAGTGCGGTCGTATATCATCCCCACAAGCAAGAATAATGCTCCTGTGGAAATCCCATGATTGATCATCTGTATTATAGCTCCCTGCAAAGCTTCCTGGGTAAATGCGAATATTCCCAGAACTACAAAACCAAGGTGTGATACGGAAGAATAAGCAACCAGTTTTTTAACATCTTTCTGGACCATTGCAACGAGCGCACCATAGATTATCCCTATAACTGCCAGAACCGAAATATATGGGGCTGCAATAACAGCAGCCTGAGGGAAAAGAGGAAGACAAAATCTAATTAGACCAAATGTACCCATCTTAAGAAGCACTCCGGCAAGAATAACCGAACCAGCAGTTGGAGCCTGAACGTGTGCATCGGGCAGCCAGGTATGAAGCGGAAAAAGCGGGACCTTTATTGCAAAACTGACAAAGAATGCAAGAAACATCCACATTTGTATATCGCCCTTGACGAATGGACCAACGCCATACAACTTAATCAGATCAGTGGTGAATGTTGGCGGTGACATTGCCAACCAGATAATAGCAATCAACATCAAAAGGCTGCCGGCCATCGTAAAAATAAAAAATTTGACCGAAGCATAAATCCTCTGTTCGCCACCCCAGACACCAATAATAAAGTACATTGGAATTAGCATTGCTTCCCAAAGCACATAGAAAAGGAATAAGTCAAGAGAAATAAAAACTCCGATCATACCAGCTTCAAGCATCAACATAAAAAATGTGAAAAGCTTAACATTTTTTGTAATGCTTTTCCATGTCGAAATCAGCGTAAGAGGGGTAAGGAATGTTGTGAGAAGCAGGAGAAGAAGGGATATCCCATCAATACCGACATGGTAACTGATATCAAGAGACTTAACCCAAAGGATCTTATGAATGAACTGAAAGTCAGAACGGGAAGAATCGAAGTCTCCCAATATAAACAGCGAGACAATTAAGGCTATTACTGATATAAATAGCCCTGTAACTCTGATCACATTTTTCTGTTCCTCTTTAAGAAACAGGACCAATATACTTCCGATGATCGGAGTTAATAACAGTATCGTCAGTAACAAATTATTTTCCATAATTATAAGCTAAAAATTATCCAGAATAAAATAATTGCAATACCGGTCATCATAATAACTGCATAAAACTGCGCTATTCCGTTTTGCAATCTTTTAATTGTGCCCGAAATATTATCTATTAATCCTGCCGTGCCGTTAACAAATCCGTCAATAAGACGAACATCGGCAATTTTCCAAAGGAACCCTTCTGAAAATTTATTGATAGGAGAAATCACTGCTTTTTCATAAAATTCATCAACAAAATACTTGTTGAAAAGAATGTTGTATAATCCCTTGAATTTGTTCGATGTTTTTTCTGCGAGTTCTTTGTTGGTTGTAAATATCTTCCACGCAAACCACATCGCGATTATGGCGGCAGAAACCGATAATGCCATCAATAATATTTCTTCAAAGTGGCTATGTTCGACATTTTCAGCTAAACGTCCATTCGCGGCTGCAAATACAGGTTCCAGCCAATGATGGAATTTATTACCGCCTTCTCCGGAGAAAAGTTCAGGTACTCCTATATATCCGCCAAAAACCGACAGAAAGGCTAATACCATCAATGGTACAGTCATTACTTTCGGGGACTCGTGCGGGTGCACTTTATGGTGATCGAATCTTTCTTCCCCAAAAAATGTAAGAGAAACTAATCTGAACATATAAAAAGCAGTCATCACAGCAGTGAGGGCTGCGATAATCCAAAGGCCGAGACTAAAATTTGAATATGAGTACCAAAGAATCTCATCCTTGCTGAAAAATCCGGATAGCCCGGGAAAGCCTGATATAGCGAATGCAGCAATGATAAAAGTGAGATAGGTAACAGGCATATGCTTTTTAAGCCCGCCATAATTCTGGATATTCTGTTCTTCATGCATTCCATGAATTACGGAACCCGCTCCGAGAAATAATAATGCTTTGAAAAAAGCATGGGTCATAACATGAAAAATACCAGCAGAAAAAGCTCCGACTCCGCAAGCAACAAACATATATCCCAACTGACTGACTGTTGAGTATGCCAGTACTTTTTTGATGTCATTCTGGACAAGACCGATAGTGGCAGCGAAAAAAGCTGTTAGAATACCAACGATTACAACAACTGTCATTATCGCCGGAGCAGATGCAAAAATTATGGATGTACGCGCCACCATATATACACCGGCAGTTACCATCGTTGCCGCATGAATTAGTGCCGATACCGGAGTAGGACCGGCCATCGCATCGGGAAGCCAGACATAAAGCGGTATCTGAGCTGATTTTCCCGTCGCTCCTATGAATAAGAAAAGTGCAATTAATGTAAAAGTCGCCTCAGGAACGGCACCAGATGCTGCCTTAGAAAAAACCTCGGTGAAATTAAGGCTATCGAACGTCAGATAAATCAAAAACATGCCCAATAGAAATCCAAAATCGCCTATACGGTTAACAATAAAAGCTTTTTTTGCAGCCTGAGCAACGGTACCCTTTTCAAATTTCCTGTCGTACCAGAAACCAATCAGAAGATAAGAACAAAGTCCAACTCCCTCCCATCCAAGGAAGAGCACAACAAAATTATCTCCTAAAATAAGATTCATCATGGCAAAGATGAAAAGATTCATGTAGGTAAAAAACCTCCAGAATCCTTTATCACCATGCATATAGCCAATTGAATATACATGGATGAGAAAACCAACGCCGGTAACAATAAGCGCCATAGTGATAGAAAGCGGATCAACCAGATACGCAAAGTTAATTTCAAGATTGCCAACTGAGAACCAGTTGAAAAGAGTTACTACCTGGCTTCGTTCACTTTCAGGAAGCGAAAGTAACTGAAACAAGGCCCCCAGAGCGATAATAAATGCGATACCAACTGCACCGCTTCCAATAGCTCCGATGACCTTTTCATTTTTTATCTTTCTGCCCAGAAGTCCGTTTATTAAAAAACCAACAAGCGGGATAATTATAGTAAAGTGTATTAGATCGATCATCGTAATATTACCACTTAAAGATATTTATTTCGTCAATATTAACGGTCAGTTTATTTCTGAATATTGCAATGATTATCGCAAGTCCAACAGCTGCCTCAGCCGCAGCCACAGTCATCACAAAAAATACAAACACCTGTCCGATTGGATTACCAAGATAAGAAGAAAACGCAACTAAGGTAAGATTCGCTGAATTAAGCATAAGTTCAATAGACATGAACACAACGATGGCATTCCTTCTGATAAGTACACCAGTCACGCCGATGCTGAACATAAAGGCGCTAAGTATGAGATAATATTCTATAGGTATTGAGTTCATCTGTTACTCGAATTTTTTCTTAGCTAAAATCAATGCTCCGATTGTTGCCGCCAGGAGCAGAAAACCAGCTGCTTCAAAAGGAATAATATACTTTGTGTAAATCTCTCGTCCTATCGTCTCAACGGTACCTGAACTTAAACTCGCTTCGATGTCGGGATTTGATGTAAAAGAACCCGAACCAAAAACAAGCAGATATGCGACCTGGAGAAAAACGACGGCGGCAATAAAAATAGCAAAATATTTAATTGGTTTTTTGCCATGAAGAATTGCCTCTTCTTTTCCTGTATTCAGAAGCATCAAAACGAAAAGGAACAAAACCATGATAGCACCGGCATAAACTATTATCTGCACAACAGCGATGAACTGCGCATTAAGCAGCAGATATAAGCCTGCCAGAGCAAAAAAATTGAGCACAAGAAACACAGCACTGATAACCGCATTTTTACGTGTTATCATCATCAAGGATGAAACTGCTGCGACTAATGCGAATACGATAAATAATAGTAGTTCGAAATTCATAATTATGGCGTATTCCTGTAAATCATTCTTGGGAATGGAATGGCTTCCCGGAGATGCTCTAATCCGCAAATCCATGAAACCGTTCTTTCAAGTCCTAAACCAAAACCTGCATGTGGCACTGATCCATATTTCCGCAGATCAAGGTACCAATCAAAAAATTCAACCGGGAGATCATGTTCTTTAATTCTCTTCAGAAGCAAATCATAATCATCCTCTCTCTGACTGCCTCCAATTATTTCTCCATAGCCTTCAGGAGCAAGAACGTCAACTGCCAGAGCTACTTTTGGATTATCCGGATCGCGTTTCATATAAAAAGCTTTAACTTCGGAGGGATACCTGTGAACAAGGACAGGCCGGTCGTAATCTTCTGAGATCAGCGTTTCATCAGCAGCGCCAAAATCGTTGCCCCACTCAAAATCAACGCCTTTTTTTCTCAGAATTTCAACTGCATCAGTATAACTTATCCTGGGGAATGGTCTCCTGACCTTTTGAAGTTTAGTCACATCTCTTTCAAGCGCTGCGAGTTCAGTCTGCATATCCTTCAGGACAGTCTGAACAATATATTCAAGAAACTCTTCTGCAAGATCCATATCATCGTTCAGGTCATAGAATGCCATTTCAGGTTCGACCATCCAAAATTCAGTAAGATGGCGCCTTGTCTTGGATTTTTCTGCTCTGAAGGTAGGACCGAAAGTGTAAACTTTTCCTAAAGCGAGTGCGCCTGCTTCAGCATATAACTGTCCAGACTGGGTGAGATAAGCTTTACCCAAATCGAAGTATTCAGTCTCGAATAAAGTTGAAGTTCCTTCACACGCATTAGGAGTAATGATCGGTGGATCGAAAAGAGTAAAATCGCGTTCGTCAAAAAAATCTCGTATAGCTTTCACTATCCGGTGTCTGATCCGCAGAATAGCCATTTGTCTTTTGGAGCGAATCCAGAGATGTCTGTGATCAATTAGAAATTCAATACCGTGTTCCTTTGGAGTTATCGGATAATTCTCGGAATTACCAATAATGCTGAAATCAGTAACATCAAGTTCAACACCACCCGGCGCTCTTTCCTCAACTTTTACGTTACCGGTCACCTGAACGGAACTCTCCTGATTCAATAAATTGAAACGTTCAAAAACATCCTCAGAAACATTTCCTTTGAACAGAACACACTGTAATAATCCGGTTCCATCCCTAAGAATTATAAATCGAACTTTTCCGCCGCTTCGCTTATTATAAACCCAGCCATTCAGTGTTACGCTCTGACCGGCTAATTCTTTCAGTTTTTTAATATTAATATCAGATTTCATATAGTAAAATTGGAACTAAACTTAAAACAATTTTTAAATATACTTATACTGGAAAATAAAACAAAATTGGACTTGCTGGCACCTGAAGATTTAACTTTGAACCAATTGAATTGGACAAATAATTACTTGAAAATTGGTTTAATGACCGTATTCTCTCACTTGCCATTCATCATTTTGAAAATATTTCTGAATATCAGCTTTTCCTAAAAAATTTGCTCAGAATAAACCTCAATAAGCTGTCAGATATTCATACTGAGAATAAATTCAGATAGTTTTAGAATATCCTCTACCGTGACATCATCTATCAGTTCTGATTTTCTTACGAAATATTTATTTGGACCTAATGGTGCCCAATTGAAAGGGTTGGTTGGGCCAAAAATCGATATCTGGGGACATTTTGTAGCCCCTGCAACGTGCATAACCCCCGTGTCATTCGTGATAAACAGGTGACATTTTGAAATCAATGCTGCGAGCTCTGGTATTTGTTTGTTGAGAAATTGAATTGATTTAATATTAGATTTTTCACTAAAGTAGGCCAATTCTTCATTATCCGCGCTGCTTCCTGTAAGAAAGAAAAAAGCCGGGTATTTCTCATTCAGTCTTTTCATTAGTTCAACATATTTATCGAGCGACCAACGATTTTTTGGTTTTCCCGCACCAATATGAAATCCGATTAATAGTTTATCCTTCCGGTAACCTTGGTTAAAAAGGAATTGTTTTACTGCAGAATTCTCTTTTCCCCGGAAAGTAATATGTGATGTGAATGTTTCAGTGATAATCCCGAATGGTCTGACAATATCTAAAATAAAGTCAGATACATGTTCATCGGGATATTCCCTCCAGTCTAAGTCAACCTGGCGATCAAAAAGGAAGGAATACTTGTTTTTTTCGCCGTTCAGTGAAGATGGGCCAATTCTGATTGCAGCATCCGAAATCCTCGCCAATAAACAACTTGTAAATGAGATTGATACAGTAGCAGGAACGATTGCAAGATCGTAACGCTTCCTGAGAAATTTCATCAATTCTTTATAGTATTTTAAAGAAAATATTTTCTTCTTGTCGAAGATAAAATTCCTGTCAATATATTTATTGCTGTCTAATGCAATATAATTTGCCGGACTGGTTACAACATTTAATTCTGATTCAGGAAAAGTTTCTTTAACTGCCCTGAATAATGATATGCTTGCTAGCAGGTCACCAAATTGGTTATGCTGCCTTATAATTAGAATTCTGGAGGGATTTCCCAACTCACTTGAGCTGTTTTTTTTGATGCCCCAAATAATTCTTATAAATGATAAGATGATCTGATCAGGTAGCTGTTTTAATATCATTTATCGTTATTCTTTTTCGTGCCTTCTTTTATTTCAACAAAATCAGCTTCAATTATATCATCCTTATCAATCCCGAATTCCGCTGAATGTGAGGTCTTTCCCTGCGAGCGGAATTTTTCCTGCCGGCTATATGAAAACTTAGTTCTGAAAATGAATGAAATTATTTTAAAAAAAAGGTAAATGAAGAAAAAGAATATTAATCCAATAATAAATCTCACTTGAATCTCCTTGATTCGGGACTGAAATACTCAATGAATCCCCTGTCGTCCCTGAAAATCTGTTTATAAAGTTCCTCGAAATCTTCACTATTCTCAACAAAATCTATCTCGGTTGTATTCACGATCAGCAAGGGGGTAGTAGAATACTTAAAGAAATAATCATTATATGCAATTGAAAGATCCTGCAAATAAGAAAGGGACAGGTCCTTTTCTATTTTCCTGCTTCGGATCCTGATATTTTGCATCAGCCTTTCAACTGAAGACTGCAAATATACAACAACATCAGGTTTTCTAATCTCTTTATTGAGCATTGGGAATAAAGTTTCGTACAGTTTAAGTTCCTCGCCGCTCAAATTCATATATGCAAAAATCCTGTCCTTCTCAAAGATATAATCAGAAACAAGAAATTCAGTAAAAAGATTTTCCTGGTTCAACTTTTCATGCTGCTTATATCGGGTAATAAGAAAAAACATTTGAGTTTGAAATGCATATTGTCTCTTATCTTTGTAAAATTTTTCCAGAAATGGATTATCCTCAAATTCCTCAATAATCAAATTAGCGGCTAATTTTTTTGAAAGCATTTTCGCCAGAGTCGTTTTTCCGGCACCAATTACTCCTTCAATAGCAATATATTTAATTTCGCTCAAATTCTATACCTGCAACTTGAATTCAAATTTATCCTGAATATTAACATACTTTCCGGGCTGAAAAAGACTCCTTAGCTTTTGGTTACTGCCGGGCATAATAATCTCTCCATCAATCTCCAGAACGGGAACAACAAAAAAATCTCTTGAAAGGAAATCCCGATGAGGAATACAAAGAAAATTATCCTCATAAATTAAATTATTAAATAGCAGAATATCAATATCAATTAATCTTGGTCCCCATCTGTATGAAGGGATTCTTCCCATTTCGCGTTCAGTTTTTTTCAACAAAAGAAGCAACTCCAGAGGTCCAAGTTCTGTCTTTAATTTTATTACCAGATTCAGATAATCATCTTGTGTATCTTCAAGAATGGATCTTGATTTGTAAATAGATGAATGGGCTGAAATTTTAATTTTTTCCGCTGACTGCAATTTATAATAGACATTACGCAAATTTTGAAGGCAATTGCCTAAATTCGAGCCTATACCTAAAAAAACAACATTAGACATTATCTGTCTCAATCTCCGCTTCAACGAAATCTATAACACCCCCTATTGGGACACTATTCTTCCTAATCCTTACTATTATTTTTTTAATCATCGGAAATTCTTCAAGCAATCCATTTGTGATCTCCAATGCAAGAGATTCTATCAGATAATGTTTTTTATGATGCACTATCCTGTTAATAGTTTTATAAACATCATGATAGTTTATTGTAAATTGCAGATCATCAGTCAATGCGGCTTGTGAAAAATCAGTGTGCATCTCAACATCGGCTTCGAATTTTCCCCCAATGTGCTGTTCTTCTTTCAGTACTCCATGATAGGCATAGAAAGTTGCGTTTTTTATCCTTATAATATTCTTCATAAACCTACCTTAATAATTTCAAAATTCCTTTGGTATTGGCACTGATTATCCCGAGAAGAACCATAAGACTTCCAATAAGTACCCTAAACGATAACAATTCATCTGCAATAAAGTATCCGAGTAATACAGCGATAATTGGAGTAATAAAGGCAGATAAGGATAGGAGTACAACGTTTATCCGCTGCAGCAGCCAGTAATATATTGTAAATGTCACTATTGTGCCGAAAACACTCAGGAAAAGGACTGACATGAGAGCATTATAATCGAACCTTGCCTTTGACATATCCTCAACAGTTAAAGATACGAAAATGAGTATTATCCCACTAAACAGCACTGGGTATAAATTCATTGAAATACGATTCAGGTGTTGTCCATATTTTTTAACAATTACAGCAACTGAAGACTGCATCAAAGAGCTAAACACAATAGCCGCCATACCATACATGCCTGATGAAAAGTCAAGGTGAATATTTTCGGAAAAAATTATAATAATTCCTGCAAAGCCAAGTATTATTCCTATGAATTGGAATAAACCTGGTTTTTCTTCCGGGATCAAAATCCAGGAAAATATAAAAACGAAAAAAGGAAAAACTGCAAATAGAATTGAGGCAAGGCCGGATTCAACGTACAATTCTCCCCAATAAACCAAGCTAAACGGGATAGAATAAGAAAAGACTGCCATATAAGCGAATAATTTCAGCGACAGGGCATCATGCTGAATTTCAATTTGTCTGATTTTGATAATAGCAAGAAAAATCAGCCCGGCAATAAAGAAGCGGATTCCCACTGATAAAAGAGGCGGAAGAGACTCCAGCCCTATTTTGATAAATAACCAGGTTGATCCCCATATAAGGCAAATAACAAGATAGCCTGCTGCCAGTTTTAAGGTATGATTTCCCAAATCCGTCCTTAAGCTTCTCTCAGGGCGATAAGCCCTAATGCTCGTCCTGAAGCAGTTCCGTCAGCCCGGTAAGAGTGTAGAAAAGATGAGCGCTCATATGTACAAAGCCCGCTCGATTCAATATTATTTGCGGGAATTCCAAAATCTCTCAGCATTGAATAATTTACACCGCTTACATCAAGGAATATTTTTTTATTGGAAATTGAGAGAAATTTCAGAGCGAAAAAACGAGCAACTTCTTCACCCACTTCATAATTTTGCTGGCTAATAGACGGGCCACAATAAACAAGCAAATCAGCCGGTTTTGAATTAAAAACCTGTGCAAGCTGGTGAAGTGTTTTTGCTACAATTTGTTTCATAGCCCCTTTCCAGCCGGAATGAACGGCTGCAATAACTCTCTTTCTTCTATCAAAAATATAGATATTCCCGCAGTCGGCTGCTGAAACTGCAAGCCCAAGCCCGGTTAAAGATGTGATCATTGCATCAGACTCACCTGATACACCCGATTTATGAACTATCTTCACAATATCACTATGTATCTGGCTCTGCAATGCAACATTCTTAACATTCAGAGAATTGAAAAAGGCTTCTCTGTTAACTTTTACTATTGCGGGATCGTCGCCAACCGAAAGTGATAAATTAAAAAAATAAGGAGCTTTTCGCTCTAATCCGGATTTAGTACTGAATCCAAAAATTATTTCCCCGGTATCATTGAACAACTCACTATGGATAATATTCATGATCAGACTATCGCCAGTCCTTTTTTCAGATCCAAAATAAGATCATCGGCTTTTTCAAGGCCTATTGCAAGTCTGATACCACCGGGTTCAATCCCCTTCTCAAGCAATTTATCCGCCGGTATTACAGAGTGAGTCATAGATGCCGGATGCTCAATCAGAGTTCTTGAATGTCCGAGACTGACTGCAAGAGTCAATGTATAAGCATTGACTGCGACATAATCCATAAATTTACTGCTTTTAGCGCGCCTTTCATCTGCATTTTTGCCCTTTATTGAAAAGAAAATGATGCCTCCGGGCGCAAAATTTCCATCAAAGTCCGTCATCTGGTCTCTTGCCAAATCGTACCATTTAAAAGATTTCAGAGAAGGATAATTTACAAAATGTACTTTTGGGTGGGATTCAAGAAATTCAGCCACCTTAATTGAAGTCTGAATTATTTTGCTCATTCTTAACGCAAGAGATGGTAAGCCGTATGTCATAATTGCCCATGCGCTTTTAGTATTAAGCACTGCCCCCATATCTTTCCTGTAAAGCAGGAGCAGATCACGGAATTCTTTTCTCCCGATCGCAGCTCCACCCATATCGGCACCAAAACCGCCAATGCCTTTCGTTAAAGAGTGAACAACAAAATCAGCGCCAAGCTCCAGAGGACGCTGACAATACGGTGTTGCAAATGTATTATCAACTACAATGTATAATTTCTCAGATTCTGTTCTGTTTTTATTTATCTCTTTGGCAATCGCGGCAATTGAGCGAATATCAATAATATCAAGATTCGGGTTAGCAGGAGATTCAAAATAAATGACCCGTGCAGCAGATGTGATTAGTGAATTTAAACTTTTTAGGTCTGTTAAATCAGCCATTATTGTTTTTATATTATATCTTGGGAGCCAGTTTGTCAAAAGAGAAAAAGTGCAGCCATACAAAGTTTTATGAGCAATAATCTCATCACCGCTCCTGGTAAGTATTCCAAGAACTGCTGATATTGCGCCCATGCCGGTAGCATAACTAACAGCAGTTTCCCCTCTTTCCACATCCGCAAGATTTTCCTCAAGCATATCCTTATTTGGTTCACCTAATCTATCGTAAATAAATATTGGTGCTTCATCCGGATCAAGATTGAGTGTATTAGCAAACTGCATAAATCCTGCAGCTCCTCTTTCAACACTATCCAGACGAAAGGTCGTTGATGAAGAAATAGGTGCCGTCACATGGTGAGAGTAATCCCACTTATCTGAAAAATTTTTACCGTAAAGAATATGAGTTTCCATTGAATAAGAAGACTCATCAACTTTTTGCGCCTTTTTTTTAGCCATATCGAATACCCTTTTATTTTATAGCGTTATCGAGGTCTTGAACAAGATCATCGGCATCCTCTATTCCCACCGAAAACCTGAGTACCGAGTCGGTCAGCCCAAATTTTTCTCTTACTTCACGAGGCACCGATGCATGTGTCATTGAAGCCGGATGACAAACAAGGCTCTCCACGCCGCCAAGGCTTTCTGCCAGAGCAAAAATTCGAAGTCGTTTTAAAAGACTTTTTGCCATCTCAAAAGAATCAAATTCTGCAGTCACCATTCCCCCAAATCCGCTCATCTGCCTTTTTGCAAGCTGATGCTGTGGATGGTCTGGTAATCCCGGATAATAAACCCGCTTAACACACTTGGATGAAACAAGATATTTTGCTACGGTAAAAGCATTGATTTCATGTTGTTTCATTCTGACTGCAAGAGTTTTTGTTGAACGAAGAGTCAACCAGCAATCAAAAGGTGATGGAATCGATCCGGCGGCTTTCTGCATGTAGCGGAGCCTGTCATGTATTATCTCGGAAGAAGTGACGACTATACCTCCTAACACGTCTGAATGTCCATTCAGATATTTTGTCGAACTATGAATAACTGCATCAGCGCCTAATATAAGAGGATTCTGAAAATAGGGGCTCATAAATGTATTATCAACAACACAAATCAGCTTTTGGCGCCTTGTAATTTTTACAACTTCTTCAATATCGGTTAAAGTGAGCATAGGATTTGTTGGTGTCTCGAGATACACAATTTTTGTATTTGATTTGATAGCATGCTCGATATTCTCGGGGGAAGCAGTATCCACCCAGGAAAATTCGACCCCATAACCCGTCATAATTGTTTCAAATAATCTGAAAGTACCCCCATAAACATTGTTTGAAACGATTACATGATCACCGGATTTTACAAGTCCCATAAAAGCCTGGATTGCAGCAAGACCGGACGAAAACGCAATTCCATACTTTCCTTTCTCCAGGGCCGCAACATTTTTTTCAAGTGCTTCCCTTGTAAGATTATGCAGCCGCCCGTATTCGTATCCTTTGTTGACACCAAGTTCTTCCTGGTGGTAAGTAGTTGTCAGATAGACCGGCGTTATTACTGCTCCGGTAACCGGATCAGGTCGCTGACCGGCATGAATTGCGTCAGTTGAAAAACCCATTAATACCTCAGTTAAATTGAATACCCCCTGAGAAATTCTTCCCAGTTCATTCTTTTTCTTCCTTCTGGCTGAATCTCAAGTATTTGAATAACACCATTGCGGCAACCCGCATAAATTCCATCCCTGTTTGTTAATATATTTCCTTGAGCTATATTCCGAGATTCAGCAATTGCAGTCCGATAAACTTTGTAAATTTTTCTGTTTTCGATAAAAAATGCGCCTGGATATGGAGATAATCCGCGCACCTTGTTGTGAATTGTGACTATATCATCATCCCATAAAATCTGACAGTCTTCCTTCGATATCTTGGGAGCCTTTGTCGCTTTTGAATCGTCTTGTCTGGTGGTAATAAGATTTCCAGTTTCAATAAGTCCTATCGTTCGTAAAACTAGTCCGGCACCTGCAATACTCATCTTATCGTGCAGTGTTCCAAAGTTATCATCTGGGTCAATGATTATAGGCTCTCTTAGAATAATGTTCCCGGTATCAACTTTATTTTCCAGAAAAAAAGTTGTCAATCCTGTCTGCATCTCTCCATTCATGATGGCACGTTGAATGGGTGCAGCTCCTCTATACGCCGGTAGTAAAGAACCATGAAGATTAAAAGTTCCTCTTTTGGGCATAGAGTAAACCACCTCAGGCAAAATTCTGAAAGCGACAACCACAAATAGATCGCCACCAATTATTTCTAGGCTTCTTAGGAAGTCTGCATCACTCAAGGATTCAGGTTGGAGCACATGTATATTATTTTCAATTGCAGAATTTTTAATCGGTGAAAAGGTCAATTTCCGCCCTCTTCCTTTTTCAGCATCAGGAACAGTTACAACAGCAACAACTTCGTGGCTGGAATTTATGATAGCATTTAATGAAGGGACAGCAAAATCAGGTGTGCCAAAAAAAACTATTCTCATTTTTGCCGCTCAGTAATGGGATAGTCCACTTCGATATCCCTGAGTTTGATTCTCACAAGATCTTTTTTAATCTTCTTGATCTGATTTCTATCTGCACGATCCGTGATCATTTTACCCAAGAGATGGTCGTATTCATGCAAAATCACTCTCGCCAGCAAATCATCAGCTTCGAGCTCCTGTTCATTTTCGTCAGTGTCAAGATATTTTATTTTAATTATCTCAGGACGTTCAACTTCGAGTCTGATATCCGGCAGACTCAGGCACCCTTCCTCCATAAATACAAGCTCTTCAGAATGTAATACTATTTTGGGGTTAATAAAAACTATAGGTTTAATTTTTTCGTAACCCTCAACCTGGCTGACATCGACAACAAAAATTGCCTTCTGTAATCCCACCTGGTTTGCTGCAAGTCCAATTCCTTTGGCAAAATGCATCGTCTCGAACATATCCTTGATCTGCTTTATTTCCTGGTCAGAAATGGCTCTGACCGGTTTTACTTTTTTGGTGAGAATTTCGTCACCATAAACAGTAATTGGTATCAATGACATCGTAACTCCTTTTGATCAGGCTTCAACTACCTTGGCAGTCAAATCCTTGTAATTCAAAACTTCTGTAGAAAAAAACATTAATCTGATTATAATCCTAAAAATAACTAATATTTGTTGGAGTAAAAAGGAGAGCAGCATGAAGTACCACGGATATGACGGCACAAATTTGCCCAAAAAATTATAGAGCATCATTCCAAGTGCTGCGATAAAAGCAGTTACAAGAAAGATTAAAAGTGTCCGAACCGAATGCAATCTTATGAAATTGAGACTTTGGAAAATCACTTTGTGGAATTTCACCTCATCGCTCATAACAATAACAACACGGCAGTAATCTGAAATAATTATTACCATTGCAATCAGGAAAAAAAGGAAGATGTAACGCAAGGCACGAAGAATTATCTCCCACGTCAGGAGGTACTCATCGCCAAGAAGCCAACCGATAATATCTCCCGAATAGGCATTGAATATGAACGATAGGGTTAGGAAAAAAACAGAAATGACAAAGATTACAGAAAACCTATACCAATATTTAACCCCGCCATAAAAAAGATCCACCATATGGTTTTTGGTTGGATTGTTAAATACTGAAAGTAATCCACCGGCAAAAAACGACTGTATAAAAGCATAAACAGAAACTGCACTGATAATAAGAATTGGCAGAGTTCCGAAAATATTTTTGTACAAATATCTGAGTTGTAAATACCATAGATAATCAAAACTAAGGGTTATTGATTGGTTAACGAACGAATCTCCAAGATTATCTCTTATTATATAGAATACCGGAGCGCTTAATACAAGTGCAAAAACCGAATTAGTAACCCAAAGCAAAACAATAAATTTTTTATTGTAATAGATATTCCGGGCACTATTTACGAATATTGAACGGACAACACCCATCAGGCAATGCTTCCAAGAATCAATATGGCGTTTTGTATCCAAAAAATCCATCTCATCGTGAGATACACTTTCGCAATATATCCGTTCTGGATAAAAACCGAATTATTGGCAAAATTCACATCGAGAATATTTCGTCGCTGTGGATCAAGAATAATCCCCTTAAGTTCACCATCAAATCTGATTTTACGATTATAAAATTGTTCTCTGCCGTCCCATTTTCTATATAAAGTATCCTTATCCGTGACAACAGCCAATTCCATTGGGAAATACCCGCGTTCATGTCTTTCGGCGTGAACGAGAACCTCATTCGAATCAGTAATAGTAAAACCCCTTAATTGGTAATCCATACGGTTTGAATTACGATAAAGATTGTCTTCAAACCAGCAAGCACATTCATTCGATTGAGCTCTGAGTTCATTAATAAATACAGATTCAGTGATGTGAGTATGATTTAGAAGTCCGGCAATAAAATTGTTAAATGATTTTTCACCAATAAACCTTTGAATTGAATAAATTACAAACGGAGTCAGCTGGTCATAAATATTTGAAAAGCTTTCAGCATCTGTAATAAATCCATTAAGACCTTTTATTGCCGGCAACGGAATAAGATTATAATAATGAGAATAATAATCTGCCATAAAAGGTTTTTCGAAGTTGCCTAAAGTATATATTATAGCGATCTCATGATAGCTCATGAAGGTAATACCACGAATAGGGTAAAAACCGGCAACCCGAAATGACACAAAATCCGTTGAGCGAGCTTTAAATAAATAATATTCCGCCAGAAATTTCGATATTCCGGTTGGAATCCAATAGCCATCCAAATCGACATCCATATTGGAAAAATGAAATGTTTGGGCAAGTATTCCCTCGAGAAACAGGAGATCCGGATTTTTATGTCTTTCAAGCTCAAATACGGTTTCATGATAACCGATCAGGCTCTCATAGTAATAATTTTCGGGGGTGAAGGATTCCGGAAATTGTAAGATTAATAAATTCGAATTGTTAGTTGAACATTTTTCAGGTAAAAGTTTATGAAGTTTTTCGAATCTGCTCTTCCTCTCAGTGAATTGGGGCTCGGTATTCAGAGGATATAAATACACTTTTGTAAACCCATTCTCATTTTCAGTTTCCTGTATGCCATATTTATTTTTATCAGCAAGGCATAATGAGAGGTCAGAAGAATACCCTGAAAACTTCGCAAATGATGCAGTTTCTGTTTCGATGTAACCATTATTCTGTAAAGCCGGCACAAAACAATGCTTATCTGAAGGGAATTGAATTTTAAGATCAATTTCGTTTTCTCCAGGACCTGCAACGTGTTCGGTAAGGTATTCAAAATTAATCTTCGCGATATCTGCTGGTCCGGAAATTAAAGGTATCCACCAATTCATCAATAATAATTGCTTTTTTTTGTCAAAACCAAATCTTTCACCATTATCAGGGATCTCGAATGAAAATTCCAGTTTAATACTGTCAATTATTACATCCTCATCAAATCTGAACTTGTATAAACCACTCAATCCTTCAAACGACTCTAATTCAGGCGATATCTTCGGATTATTTCCCTCTGAAAAAATAAATACTTCACGCGGATTGAATATTTTGAAGTCGGAATCTTTGCTAAGGATCAGGTCAGGATAATAAATCAGAAAAAGTGAATCGTTAAAAAGGCTGGATGGGTTAGACGGGATGATTGTGAGTTTTACCCTGGCGGTATCTCTAATTGACAGATCAATTACATACTTGCAGGGATTTATATCCTCCTTTGAGATCGCCTTCGCTCCAATTGAGGAACTCTCGTATCCCGCAGTCCTGCGTTGAGTCTCAGTTTCCTGATAATAAAACATCAGATTGAGAATACAGAAAAGCAATACTGTTAAAGTTCGCATTTTTTTGTATTAAGCAGATATTTAAAAATCATAATTTAAAGCTATCAGATCAATTCAAGCCGCCGCTTTTCTTTCAGGTAATCAACAACTTTTTTAACATCCTGCGAGTTTTTTCTATTACAAACAAGAAGTGAATCTTTTGTATTAATAATTATCAAATCTTCCACTCCAATTACAGCAGTAAATTTGTCGGGTGAATATATATAGCTGTTTGAAGATGAATTCACAAAAACATCACCCATAACCGCATTATTTTCATCGGACTTAGCACTGATCTCAAAAACGGTTTCCCAACTCCCCACATCACTCCAGTCAAAATCGGCTTCCTTCAAACAGACTCTTTGAGAACGTTCCATGATTCCGTAATCAATGGAAATACTATTAGCTTTTTCATAAAGCATTTGCAGCTCTGATTCAAATTCACTTTGCCCGGGCTGCGAATTCACTCCCTTTAGCTGTTCTGACAATTCAGGAAGGTACAATTTTATCTCTTCCAGGATTGAGTCTGCTCTCCAGACAAACATTCCGGAATTCCAAAAATACTCCCCTGATTCAAGGTAAGATTTCGCCTTTTCAAGATTTGGCTTTTCGACAAATTTTTCAACGGAATAAATTTCAGTATCCGCAAGCTTTATGCCTGTTTTTTTTACATAGCCATATCCGGTTTCTGGTCTGGTCGGCCGGATACCAAATGTCAATAATTTTTGATTTTTTTCAACATAACCGGCTGCAGAAAGAATATCAGATCTGAATTTCTCAAGATCTGAGATAAGATGATCAGCAGCCAGATTGATGATCACTGAATCTTTCTCTATTTTGTGGATAATGCTTGCACCTAAACCTAAACAAGGAGCTGTATTCTTACCGATTGGTTCAGCAATAATGTTCCGGGCAGGAAGTTGAGGCAGTTGAATGAGTATCTCTTCCCGCTGGGCAACGTTTGTTATGATAAAAATATTATCCGCAGGAACAATGCCTTGTAACCTGTTTACAGTTCCCTGGATCATTGTTTCCGATCCAAAAATGTTCAATAATTGTTTAGGAAGTGCTTTCCTGCTTCTTGGCCAAAAGCGGGACCCTACTCCTCCAGCCATTATGATAGCATATAATTTCATATATTCTCAGTCAAATTAAGAAAGAATGATGCACCCAATCAGTCAAACACAAATTGGATTTTCTAAGACAAAAATAAGGTATTATGGTAATTCTCGAAATAATTAATGGTAATAATTTCTTGTGGAATCAAATTCTTCTGAAATTGCAATTGATTTGAAGTTTTTCGCTGAAAATTAAATTATATTATTTTTACATTTTTGATCCGGATATACTATTATGAAATCAGATAGAAAAAAACTAATTTTCGTTGATATTGCACTTGCAGTCCTCATGGGTATAGTTCATTATACTATTTTACTTCAAACAGATTTTAAAGGGGGCGGGGAGCAAAGTACTCTTATTCAGATTTCCTACTACCTGACAGGAATTATTTTTTGGCTTTTCGTTTCAGCTTCAGTTAATTCAATTACGGCTTATTATATCTTTAGAATGATAAGCGAGGATAAAAAGGACGAACCGAATGAATTAGCGGTCACTATCCTTCCACGATTTGTTTATGTAATTGCAATAGGTTTTATAGTCACCCTGGTGTTCGAAAAATCGCTGCTGAGTGCCTGGTTTTTGATTCCAGCCGGCGGCATGATTTTTATAATACTTGTAAAATCAAAAATGATCTCGCTTTTCAGTTCCTCCGCGGTCAAAACAGGAAGAATTTTTAATGAAGGCGATTGGATTGAAGTACAGAACAGATTTTCAGCCAAAAACATCTCAGGGAAAATCGTTTTCCAGAATCGAAGGTTAATAAAGATTCAGACTGTCGAAAACACATTAGCTTCAGTACCGAAAATACTTTTAGGTCAGCTTGTCGTTTTTAATTATTCAAGTCTGGGATTAAAATCACCGCTTGATATTGAGTTTACACTAAATACTGCCGTTCCTGTGCCCAGAGCAAAAAGAATCATTCTCTCTGGAGTAAAGCAGGCACTTGAATCAATGACATATTATCTGAAACCAGAGCCGCACATTTACGTTGATTCCGTAACGGAAAAAGGGATCATATATATTCTCCGGGTATGGTATAAACCTTATGATAAATACACTCCGGAAATGTTGAAAGATAAAATTCTCGAAACTACACTTGGCAATATTTCGAAAAGCGGAGTAGGTTTTGGTTATCCCACACAAAATGTTCTTGTTACAAATTATGACGGGAAGAAGGCAGATTTTTATTCAATCCCTGAGATAAAAAATATTCTCTCAAGCGTTGAAATCTTTGCCCATCTTCATGAAAATGAGTTGAATATTCTTGCTGAGAGTATTGCTCAAATAACCTACAAAGAAAATGAAGATATAATTGTACAGGGAGAATCCGGATCCTCAATGTTCATTCTGGCTGAAGGATTGCTTGACGTTTATCTGCAAACAACAAACGAGACCGAATTAAAAATAAGTCAGCTTATACCGGGACAGTTTTTTGGGGAAATGTCCCTCTTAACAGGCGAAGCCCGCTCAGCATCAGTTTCAGCTGCAGTTGAAAGCCTTGTATATGAAATATCAAAAGATAATTTCGAGAAAATTTTGAAAGCAAGACCGCAGATGGTAAAGGATCTGGGGAAAGTAATTGCAGAAAGACATATGCACACTGCCAAGATTATCGAAGGCGCGGAGAAACAGAAGAAATCCTTTATTGAGCAATTTATTAAAAAGATCGAATCTTTCTTTGGATTAAAAGATTAGAGAGTTGAAGTGAGAAAGTTGTTTAGCATTTGTAAGTACTGAGCCATCTATGCGACTCGAACGCACGACCTGCTCATTACGAGTGAGCTGCTCTACCAACTGAGCTAAGATGGCTTGTAAAAATAAATTCTGCCGGTCGTGTCAGATCGGCAGAAAATAGAAAGAAGACTATCTTAATTTCTTTTTATGTCTATTCTTACGTAATCTTTTCTTTCTTTTGTGAGTTGCCATTTTATGGCGTTTTCTCTTACGTCCGCAGGGCATACATTCCTCCAGTAACTAATTATTATTCAGTAAATTTTTTGCCTTTTCAGCAATGGGAGCCATTGGATCGATCTCAACAGCTTTCTGCCACCATTTTTTTGCCTCGTCAATATTATTCATAGCAAGATTAACGATACCTATATTAAAATGCGCTATCTGGTGACGTGGTGCATATTCCAATCCCTTTTTCATTGATTCAATTGCATTATTAAAGTCTTTCATTTCATAGAAACATACTCCCCTGTCAACCCAAACGTCGGCAGAGGCGGGATTAGCATTCAAATACAGATCATATTTTTCGATTGCCTTTTGCTTAAATCCTGAATCATTTAGCATATGAGCAAGATTAAGTAAAGACACAAAATCATTTGGATTGGCGGCGATCAGTTTATCAAGAGCATTAATTTCTTCAAGTTTGCTAAGATCCACTCCACCGTGTGGATCGGGTTGAGCCTGGGATTCATTATTTGCAGATGTATTTGTCAAAACAGTATCATGCGTAGTAAATCTACCTGAGGCAATCAGAATAATTAACGCAAATATTGCCAGTGAAAGTAATAGGATCGCAATATTTTTGCCTGTAAACTCAAGTTTTTTGCCTGAGTGTTCTGAATGTTTCTCTTCCGGCCTCTGTTTTTTAATTTTTCTTGCATCTGGTTGCTGCTTATTCAGGGGTGAACCGCAACTTCCGCAAAAAGAATTCGAAGACGGGTTCCCTTCACCACAGCTAGGACAGTTTACTGAAACCATAATACTTATTTTAGTCCTTTTCTGATTCGTTCTTTCATTCCACGATCAACTGCTGACTTAAAGTCTTTAGAAAATTTAAAGGTTGGAACAAAATGTTCGTCAACATACACTTTTTCCCCTGTTCTTGGGTTACGGGCATAACGTCCATTTTTTTTCTTAACCTTAAAACTTCCAAAACCGCGGATCTCGATTCCGTTACCCTCACGAAGAGACTGAATTACTGTATTTAAAAATCCTTCAATAATAGCTTCTGTCTCAAGTTTGGTCAATCCGGTTCCATCGGCAACTTTTTCAACTATATCGGCTTTGGTCATATTCCACTCAACATTGTTAGTGATTTCAAATAAAGAAAATAAATATATTAAATTAAAGGATAAATTCAAATACTCGTTGACATTATGATCTCTGTAAATTACAGTTTTATCATAACTTGGCGATCAAATTCGTAAAATCATCAGGTAACTCAGTCTGAAAACTGATTATTTCATTCATCACAGGATGAAAGAATGTTAGCTTTCTGGCATGAAGAGCTTGCCGGGGCATAAGTTCAAGCAAATTACTCACCCGGGATTTAATCGAAGGAAGATTAAAACCAGAATTTATTTTCCTTCCCCCATAAACCGGATCCCCAAAAACAGGGGCTTTAAGAAATGAAAAATGAACTCTTATTTGATGAGTCCGTCCTGTCAGCAAATTTATTTTAACCAGGGATGTAAACTCAAATCGTTCAAGAGTTTCGTATAAAGTTATTGCGGGTTTTCCATTCTTTTCGGATACCTCAAAAATTTTTCTATTCCTTGTGCTTCGTGCGATATTTCCTACAATTCGCCCCTCCTTCGGAAGGTCCGCTCCCCATACAATAGCCCAGTATTCCCTTTTAATTGTCCGGTCGGCAAATTGTTTTGCCAGTTCAGAATGAATAAAATCATTTTTTGCCACGAGAAGAAGTCCTGAAGTTTCTTTATCGAGTCTGTGAACAATCCCGGGACGCATCACCGTATTTACTGTACTGAGTTCGCTTGTATATCCAAGCAGCGCATTGACAAGAGTACCTGTGAAATTCCCGAATGCAGGATGTACAACCATCCCTGCCGCTTTGTTGATAACCATAAGGAATTCATCTTCATAAACCACATCTATGGGTATGTTCTCAGCTTCTGCCTTGTCGGGTCGGGGTGATACCGGAATATTTAGTTCAACAACTTCGCCTGGTTGCAGAAGATAGTTTGGCTTAATAAAGTTGCCATTAACTTTTACAAAATTCGCTTTTATTAACTTTTGGACTTTTGTGCGGGTGGCGTTTTCAAGGATATTTGCAAGATAGACGTCAATCCTTTTTTTCTTCGTTCCTTCCGAAATCGTTATTTTCTGATACTTCTCTGTTATTATCGGGCTCATTTTCTGGTCCGTTTAAAGTCTGTGCTGGCACAATTTCGGTCTCATCATAAATTTTGGTTTCATTGTTTAATTCAATATCGGCAGGAACCTCCGCTTGTTTCTCCCTTACAAACAGAATCAAAATAACGCCAATAGTAACAGCAGAATCTGCAATATTAAAGATTGGCCACCTGGTAAAAGAATATCCAAGCATTGAAAAATCAAAAAAATCAACATCAAAAAAATCAACTACTTTGCCGTAAAATAGTGGGGCATATCCATAAAATACACCGTAGAACATCCTGTCAATGAGATTTCCGAGTGCTCCACCCAGTATAAAACTGAATGACAATCTTAATTGAAAAGATTCATACCGGATTTTATACATATACAAGAATATACCAATGGCAGCAAGCAAAGTGAATAAAGTTAGAAAAAATTTCGATGTATCACTTACATCAATGCCAAAAGCCATACCCGGATTCTCTACAAAGGTCAGTTTGAAAAAGTCGCCTATTATATTAAAACTCTGACCATAGTACATCCCCTCATAATTAATATTTAGAAGGGGGATGGAAAAACCCTTTACAAATATTTTGCTTAGTTGATCAACTAAAATGACAATTCCAGAAACAATCAATACACGCAAATGAACGCTCGGGTTAAACTTTATTTTGCATTTTTTGTTTAACCTGTAAACAGTGCTGTGTATGAGGTACTGCCATCAACCTTTCTTTCGGGATTAATGGACAACTTGGACAGAGCATCTGCGGTTCATCGATACACTCTATACAAATGCCATATTTCCCGGTTTCAATCCTTTGGAGTGCATCCTCGAGATATCCAAGAAATTTGTTCTCCCGCTGAGCCCAAAGGAAGAGTTTTTCTCTTTCCTGTGCATCAGTACCCTGTTCAGCCATATGTAATGAATAAGGCGAACTTTCATTTACATACTGCCCTGTCGTCGGATCAGCCATCTGATCTCTGAGAGCCTGCAGTTGTTCAATTATCTCAGATCTTTTTTTGATGATGATATTTTTAAACTCTGCAAGTTCTTCCGGACTGTAGCTGGCTGTCACGGACTTTTTTTCGACTGCTTTCACTTCTAAGTTATCAGTGGCTTCAACTGTATCTGAGATTTCCTGTTTTTTTTCATTTTTGTTTTTTGATTTAGCCATTATTCCTCCACATTAAATACATCGGATTTTACAATATTAATAGCACATTCATAGTCATCAAGTTGCCAATTCTGAAAGTCTGCACCTGATTCAGTTACAGGTCTTAGACTAACAGCAAGAGTTTCATTCTTTATGTAATCTCCGAATATAGTAATATACTCAATTAATTGATTGGGTGCATAATAATTGATGTGAATTCTGTCAACTACATCTAATCCCGACTCTTTGCGCATGTTCTGAATTCTATTTACAAACTCCCTTGCATAGGACTCTGCAATTAGATTTTCTGTCAGTTCAGTATCAAGCGCAACTGTGACATTTTGTTCGGTTTCAACAACCCAGCCTTCAATCTGATTATTAATGATCTCAACCTCTTCCTTTAGTAATTCGATCCTCTGGTTTTCAATTTCTAGTTCGAGTACACCCGATTTCTCGAGGATACCTATTTGAAGAGGTGTGAAATCTTTAACTGCATTAGCAAGTTGTTTCATGAGCGGACCATATTTAGGCCCGAGGGCTTTGAAATTTGCTTTGGCGGATTTTTTTACAACGCCCGAATCATCGGTCAGGATTTCAAGTTCTTTAATATTAATTTCTTCCAGAATAATGTCAGCAATTTCCGGTAGAACATCCCGCATTTCTTTTTCAACAAGCACCATTATTTTTTTTAGCGGCTGTCTGACTTTGAGGTTGTTCTTTGCTCTCATCGCTCGTGCAACATAAACAATTCTCTGTGCAAGTTCCATCTTGGCTTCAAGCGATTTTTCCCTGTAATCCGATTTCGGAATAAAAGAGAGATGAACAGAATCTGTTGATTCCCTCCCGGATATTTCATTGAGATTACGAAATATCTCTTCTGATATAAACGGCGCAAATGGTGATGTAAGTTTTGCAATCGTCATAAGACATTCGTACAAGGTCTGATATGCTGAAAGTTTAGCTTTATTTACCTCAGATTTCCAAAAACGCCTTCGGCTTCGCCGGACATACCAGTTTGATAGCTGATCAATAGTGAAATCTGAAACTGCTCTTGCTGCCCGCGTCACATCATAATTGTCCATCATCTCCTGATAATCAGATACCAGGGCATTCAATTTCGAAATTATCCAGCGATCAAATTCAGGTCTTTCATCGTATGTGATAATTTCCTGTTCAAAAGTAAAACTATCAAGATTGGCATAAAGCGCAAAAAAATTGTAAGTGTTCGTGAGAGTACCAAAAAATTTCCTCTGCACTTCTGCGAGCCCATCCTCATTGAAAAGAGTCGGGCGCCATGGCGGACTTGTGGTTACGAGATACCACCTTGTGGAATCTGCGCCATATCGTTCAAAAAGGTCGAAAGGATTAACGGTATTTCCTTTCGATTTCGACATTTTTAAGCCCTTTTTATCCAGGATCAACTCATTAACAATTAAGTTTTTATATGCAACCTTATCGAAAAGCATAGTTGATATTGCGTGCAGAGTGTAAAACCATCCTCTTGTCTGATCTATACCTTCACAAATAAAATCCGAAGGGAAATTACTCTCAAATAATTCTTTGTTTTCAAACGGATAATGATATTGTGCAAAAGGCATTGCACCCGAATCGAACCAGACATCAATCAGTTCAGGTGTTCTTGTATAGATTTTTCCGTTTTTTTCAAATTTAATATCATCAACAAAAGGTTTATGCAGATCAATTGCATCAAGTTCACTAACCGGAATTCTATTCCCATTCTTCTCAACGAATCCCTGCTTGAGTTCCTCAATACTTCCGATGGCAAACATATCTCCGTCAGGACTTAGCCAGATTGGCAGAGGAGTTGCCCAGAAACGATCCCTCGAAAGAGCCCAGTCTTTGTTTTCCTCAAGCCAGTTACCAAATCTCCCGCTTCCAACTTCCGGCGGATACCAATTTATGGTCTTGTTCAGTTCAACCATTCTTTGAGCAATGCTTGTAGTTCTGATAAACCATGATTCACGGGCATAATAAATGACCGGGACATTATCAAACCGCCAGCTAAATGGATAAGAGTGGACTATGTTCTCACGAAGAAATAGTTTGCCTTCTTCTTTTAATTTTCTGATGATTCCATTATCAGCATCCTTAACAAACTGACCCGCGAAATCTGTAATTTCTTCGGTGAACTTCCCGCCGCGCGTAACTGGCTGCAAAAAAGGCAGATTGTATTTTTTTGAAATTTCGTAATCATCCGCTCCGAATGCCGGAGCAATGTGAACAATTCCTGAACCATCGTCAGTACTTACAAAATCTCCCTCGACAACAAAAAAACCCTTTTTATCAACTGTCAGATAGTCAAAAAGTTGAGTATATTCTAATCCGGCAAGATCACTTCCTTTAAACTCCTGAACAATTTCATACTCATCTTTAATCACATGTAAACGCTCTTTTGCAAGAATTAATGATCTGGATGCTGTTTTGGCTAAGACATAAGTGATATTTGTGCCAACAGCCAATCCGACATTGGAAATAAGAGTCCATGGAGTGGTCGTCCAGACGAGAAAATAAGTATTTTCGGCATCGATTTTATCGTTCGGCTTCAATCTCATCATAACGTAAACTGAAGGATCAGTTGTTTCTCTATATCCTAAAGCCAATTCATGTGACGAAAGAACGGTCTCCGATTTCGGACATTGTGGAACAATCTTATAATCCTTGTAGATAAGCCCTTTATCAAATAGCGTCTTCAGTGCCCACCAGACAGATTCAATGTACTCATTTGTACATGTGACATAAGCATCTTCAAGATTAATCCAGTAGCCCATCCTTCTTGTCATCTGTTCCCAGACATCTTTATAGGTAAAAACTGATTCTTTGCAGGCGGCATTGTATTTTTCTACACCGAAAATCGGAATTTCACTTTTATTTGTGATGCCCAGGTTCTTTTCTACTTCAATTTCAACAGGCAGACCATGTGTATCCCAACCAGCTTTCCTATGAACCTGAAAACCCTGTAGAGTCTTGTATCGACATACAAGATCCTTAAGAGTTCTGGCCATCACGTGATGAATCCCCGGCTTGCCGTTCGCGGTCGGGGGTCCCTCATAAAAAGTGAAACTTTTATTATCAGGCCGGGAGGTGATACTTCTTTCGAAAATCTTGTGGTCATCCCAATAGTTTAATATATCTTTTTCTATCTGCGGATAATCAACTTTGCTTTTAAATTGCTTGAATGCTTTTTTACTCATCTGTTACCACAATAACTTTTACTATTTTTTGGATTCCAGGATATCTGTAAGTTTATTCAGATTATCCTGTATTAGTGAAAATTCTTCCTTTATATCGGAAACAAGTTTGCTTGTATTCAGATTGACTTCTTTATTGAGTACCTGTATTTTCTTATTTAACTCATTCGTGATATCGTCCTTCCCTTCAGAGATCTGTGTCAGTAATTTATTTTGCTCCTGCAGCGCAAGAACTTCACTGACGGACATCCCAAATAACCCGATCGCACCAAGGAAAACATTTCTGAGTATAAATAGTACAAGGTTTTCACTAAGCAGATCATCAACCCCAAAATACCCGTTAAAATACGAAACTAAGAATACTGTTACAACGGCTGAAGCAATTGTAACAGCGAATACTATCCTGCCCCCCCAAATCCATCCGAATGTTTTGTTTATAAGCCAGCCGCAGACGAATGCGAATAGCGAAAGAATAAACCAGACAGAAAAATTGGCTAATCCCGCATCAAATAAATCAGTACTTAAAAAATCGGAAAAAAAGATGATGACAGCCAGCAATCCGGGAAGCAGATAGTATATTTTTTTTACAATCATAACTGCCTGACGACCTCACTAAAAATCTTTGTCATTTTGGGTTCGGCTTCATTTGCAGCCGAAATAATTTCACGAAGAACCACTGGTTTTAAGGCATCAGGAAAGCATTCATCAGTGATAATGCTCATTCCTAAAACTTTTATCCCCATATGATTTGCAACGATACACTCAGGAATAGTTGACATACCTACAACATCAGCACCAATATTCCTCAAAAATCTGTATTCTGCGCGAGTCTCAAGATTTGGGCCGGGAACTGCAACATAAACCCCCTTCTGCACTTTTATCCTGTGTTCAAGAGCTATTTTTTCCGCTAAAAGTATCAGTCCACTATCATAAGGCTCACTCATATCCGGAAACCGTGGACCAAGTGTATTATCGTTTGCGCCTATCAAAGGATTATCCCCAAGCAGATTGATATGATCGGACATGATCATAATATCACCCCGTTTGTAAATCGGGTTCATTCCGCCGCATGCATTCGAGATAAGAAGAGTTTTAACTCCCAGAAATTTCATAACCCGGACAGGATACGTAATCTGGTGCATTGAGTATCCTTCATAATAGTGAAACCTGCCCTGCATAACTGCAACATTTTTACCTGCGAGCTGCCCGAAAATCAACTTACCGTGGTGGGTTTCCACGGTGGAGAGTGGGAAATGCGGCAGTTCAGAATAATCTATGCTGTGATCTATCTCAATCTCATTAACCAGTCCGCCAAGACCTGTTCCAAGAATAATCCCCACTTCATACGTTTTATTCGTATATGTTCTGATTCGAGCAATTGTTTCGTCTATTTTTTTTAGAAGTTCACTCATTTAATTTATTTGATCAATAATTATAATTTCTTTCACCAAAAATTGCTGTGCCGATCCTTATCATGGTAGCACCTTCCTCAATCGCAATCCTGTAATCGTTTGTCATCCCCATAGAAAGCTCCTTCAATCCGAATCCGGAATTGTTAAGCGAATCGGAAAAATGCCTCAGATCAGCGAAGCATTTTCTCAAAATATACTCATCCGTGGTGTACGGTGCCATAGTCATCAGCCCGCATAACTTTATATTAGGCAGCAAGTTAACCGATTCCGCCAGTTTATGAACCGAATCGAAATCTCTCAATCCAAATTTGCTTGCTTCATCTGCCAGATTCACTTCGAGTAAGATGTTCTGAATTTTACCTATTTTATTTGCAAATGAATCAATATCAGTTGCGATTTTCAAAGAGTCCACCGAATGAATGAATTCAGCAACAGGCACAACATACTTGACTTTATTAGATTGAAGGTGGCCGATAAAGTGCCAGTTAATTCCTGGTAGTTGGAGTTCCGTACTTTTATCCCTCAATTCCTGGGCTTTATTTTCACCCACATCTCTCATCCCGCAGGAATAAACTTCCCTGATTGTTTCTGCAGGCTGGGTTTTGGTTACTGAAATAATCCTTACTGACCCAGGATCTCTGCGACTAACCTCACATGATTCTCTAACATGTGCTTTTACAATATTTAAGTTTTCTAGAATCATTTTAAATCAAGTTTGGGAATCTATATTTTTTAAAAACTAAAGTCAATAAAAAAGGGGGTGAACACCCCCCTTTTTACATTGCAATTCTATTTCGTTTCTCAACTGCAACCTGTTGTTGTGCCACAAGTATCACAGGTAAGGCAAGTACCTCTTCTGACCATAGTTACATTGTAGCATTTCGGACATATTTCCCCTGTGTATCCTAACTCACGGGCACGTTGAATCTTCAGTTCTGCTTCCGAAATGTTCTTTTTGGAACCTCCGCCATTTCCGTTGCCTTTGTAAACTGGAGTTTTTTCAATAAAACCTGACTTATCTAGTTGAATAGTTTTCTCACTTATTAATTCCTCACTCTCAAAATCAATATCATTATTTTTACTCTTACTCTTCAATACAAGTTCCTGCTCATCCACATGGGCTAGCTCATGTCTGTTCAGATAGGTAACAGCCAGTTCGCGGAAAATATAATCAATAACAGATGTGGTCATTTTTATCCTGTCATTACCGATGACAACGCCGCTTGGATCGAATTTGGTGAAAACGAATGCATCAACGAATTCTTCAAGCGGAACCCCGTGCTGAAGCCCGAGTGAAATTGCAATGGCAAATGCATTCAGCAGCGACCGGAAACTTGCACCTTCCTTATGCATATCAAGAAATATCTCGCCTAACTGCCCATTATCGTAATCACCTGTTCTTATATATACAGTCTGCCCGTTTATTTTGGCTTTCTGAGTATATCCTTTCCTTCTATCCGGCAGCCGTTTCCTTTTTGCAATATACCTGTGGATAATTTTTTCAGAAATTTTAATAATATCCTGCGCTTCAATAGCTTTAGCAAGATCATCGTTATCATCATAACTAACCGAATTCAGTGGTTGTGACAGCTTTGAACCATCACGGTACAGAGCATTTGCCTTGAGTCCGAGTTTCCAGGATAGCATATAGGCATTTTGCATATCCTCGATAAGTACACTGTTAGGCATGTTGATTGTTTTTGAAATCGCACCTGATATAAAAGGCTGCGCAGCCGCCATCATATAAATATGCGCTTCCCATTTGATATACCTGGTGCCATGTCTGCCGCACTGATTGGCGCAATCAAAAACAGCCAGGTGCTCGTTCTTAAGATAAGGAGCGCCTTCTACGGTCATTGTACCAAGCACATAATCATTAGCTCTGCTAATTTTTTCTTTCGAAAAACCAAGTGCCATTAAAAGATTGTTGCCATTCTCGCGAAGTGTCAGCTCTGATACGCCAAGATTCTTTTCAATGTATTCTTTATCAATAATACCACTATTAAATACAAAAGAAACATCAATAGATGATGCTATGTTTTTTTCAATTTTATCAAGAACATCACTGGTAAAACCCTTCGATTTCAGAGATTCATAATTTATTTCCGGACAGCCGACAAGTGTACCGGCTCCTTTGGCATATTTCACAATGGCTTCAACCTGTTCCTCGCTATAGCCAAGTTTCCTGAGTGCCGGCGGAATAGACTGGTTTATTATCCTGAAATATCCTCCTCCGGCAAGTTTTTTATACTTAACTAAAGCGAAATCCGGCTCAATTCCAGTTGTATCACAATCCATCACCAATCCGATTGTACCTGTCGGAGCTATTACTGTGACCTGTGCATTCCTGAATCCGTTTTTTATGCCAGATGCAAGTGCTTCATCTGCATCTTCCCGGGCTGCTTTCAGCAGATCAGAAGGACAGTATTTCGGATTAATTCCCATTGGGAAGATTGAAAGTTCCTCATACTCTGTCTGTGGAACATTGTAAGCTGCCCTTTTATGATTCCTGATCACCCTGAGCATGGAATCCTTATTCTGGTCATATTTACTAAATGTTCCAACTTCCCCCGCCATTTCTGCAGATGTTGCGTAAGAACGCATATGCATAATAGCTGTAATCGCTCCGGCAATCGACCTGCCCTCTTCACTGTCATATGGAATCCCTTGCCTCATGAGCAAAGAGCCGAGGTTCGCGTGTCCAAGTCCTAGAGTTCTGAAATCATAGCTGTTTTGGGCAATTGCAGGACTGGGATACTGCGCCATAAGAACACTTATCTCTAAAGCAACAGTCCAGATCCTGACCGCATGTCTGAATCCGTAAATGTCGAATTTCTGAGTCTCGTCATTAAAAAATTTCACGAGGTTTAAAGAAGCCAGATTACAGGCTGTGTCATCCAGAAACATATATTCGGAGCAAGGATTCGAAGCCCTGATTTCACCGCTTTCGCTGCATGTATGCCATTCATTGATTGTAGTATGATATTGAATTCCCGGATCGGCACAAGACCAGGCAGCATAAGCAATATCTTCCCACAACCCTCGGGCACTCAATTTTTTAGCGGGAAGAGGCTTACGATTTTCCTTTGATGATTTTTTAATTTCTGTCCTGTTGTAAAGCGCCCATTCTTTATCATCCAGCACGGCTGTCATATATTCATTTGAAACACGTACCGAATTGTTAGAATTCTGCCCGGAGACACTTGCATATCCTTCAGAATTCCAATCAGTATCGTAGATCGGGAATTCAATCTTTTTAAAACCTTGCTTCGCAAGCTGAATAACCCGCTCAATATAATTATCCGGAATATTCGCCGCTCTTGCATTCTGAATAGCTTTCTTAAGATATTGATTAAATTTCCTGTCAAAACGATCATTTTCAGGATGTTCTCTGAAACATGCATTGATAATCTCGTTCAAATGGAAGTTGCAGGAAACCGAGCCGGCAACAAGTGCTGCCACCTTCTGCTCCTCAATAACCTTCCAGCTGATATACTCTTCTATATCGGGATGATCGATATCAAGTGTGACCATTTTTGCGGCTCTTCTTGTTGTACCGCCTGATTTAATCGCCCCCGCAGACCGATCACCAACCTTGAGAAAGGACATAAGACCACTAGACTTTCCACCACCGCTCAAAGGTTCATTCGATCCCCTCACATTTGAAAAGTTGGTCCCCGTCCCCGATCCATATTTAAATAATCGAGCTTCCCGCACCCACAGATCCATTATACCCGAATCGTTCACCAGGTCATCAGAAACAGATTGAATAAAGCATGCATGTGGCTGTGGATGTGTGTATGCATCTGTCGCACGGGTCAGTTCCCCAGTTTGAAAATCAACATAATAATGCCCCTGAGATGGTCCGTTTATTCCATAAGCCCAATGCAGTCCTGTATTAAACCATTGTGGACTATTTGGAGCACACATTTGATTGGCAAGCATATATATCATTTCATCGTAGTAGATTTTTGCATCTTCCTCCGAATCAAAATAACCTGCTTTCCAGCCCCAGTATGTCCAAGTACCGGCTAATCTTCGAAAAACCTGGCGGCTGTCTGTTTCATGTCCATACCTTTCTTTCTCAGGTAATTCTTTAATTTTTGTTTTGTCTGCCTCCGAAGAAAGTAGCCAGTCGGGAATCCCGTCTTCTTTAATTTTTTTGATCAACCGCGGAACACCGGCTTTACGGAAATATTTTTGGGCCAGAATATCAGTCGCAACCTGCGACCAGTGCTTTGGCACAAGAACATCTTCCATACGAAATACAATTGAACCATCGGGGTTACGTATTTCTGAACTTCGTGATTCCATATCCAGAGAGTCCATTACATCAATGATCTCGTTGGTATAGTACCTTTGGTACTTCATACTAAGTCCTTGTAATTAAATATTATATAAAAGATTTATAAATCGTCTGAGGAAGAAGAATAGTGAGAATAAGATTTAAAAATAAGCAAAAATTAATTTGATTTAAAGCATATGTTAAATTTTATTTGCAGAAATTTCTTCAAACGTTTTATTTTTTCATTTTTTTCTTATTACAGTTGGAAAATGATAAAATTTTTTAAAACTTCAAAATTAATTTTTGTAAGTTTGCCAATTATTGAAACTTATACTTAAGGAAGGGTTTTTATATGAAACAGGAAAGATTTGCAGGTGTTCTACTACATCCAACTTCACTGCCGGGAAACTTTGGGATTGGGGATCTTGGAAAACAGGCTTACAATTTTATTGATTTTCTGGAATCCGGGAAATTCTCGATTTGGCAGGTATTCCCCCTTGGACCAACAGGTTATGGCGATTCTCCCTACCAATGTTTTTCCGCTTTTGCCGGTAATCCTCTTTTAATTAGCCCTGAATTACTTGCAGAGGAAGGTTTGCTTGATTCTGCAAAATTTGAGAATTATCCGTTATTTGATCCAAAAAAAATCGACTATGGTCAGGTTATTGGATTAAAAAACGAATTGCTGCGCACTGCTTTCCGTAGTTTCGTTGAAGTAGGAGGCTTGAATTCTGATGCTTTTAAATCTTTTACATCTTATAATTCCGAGTGGCTCGAAGATTATTCATTATTCATGGCAGTGAAAAATCACTATGGAGGTCAGCCATGGACAACCTGGGATAAAGGAATCTCGAGATATGAACTGGCTGCAAGAAATGAATGGAAAGCAAAACTTTACGATGAGGTTAATTTTATTCAATTCTGCCAGTATAAGTTCGACCAGCAATGGTCCGATATAAAAGATTACTGTCATTCAAAAGGCATCAAGATTGTCGGGGATCTTCCGATATTTGTGGCATATGATAGTTCTGATGTCTGGTCGAACAGAGAACTTTTCTCAGTTGATGATGATGGCAAATTAATTTCTGTTGCCGGTGTTCCCCCTGATTACTTCTCAGCCACAGGACAGTTGTGGGGCAATCCACTTTATAAGTGGAATGTTATGGAGGAAAGGAATTTTGATTGGTGGATAACTCGTTTCAGAAAATTATTCAGCCTGACAGATATTGTTAGAATTGACCACTTCAGGGGATTTGATGCCTATTGGGAAATTCCGGGAGATGCAGAAACCGCAATCAATGGGCGTTGGGTTAAGGCACCAGGTAAAAAATTATTCCAGACAGTAAGAAATGTTCTCGGAACAGTCCCTATAATCGCTGAAGATCTCGGTGTGATTACGAAAGAGGTTGCAGCTCTCAGAGATGAATATGAATTCCCAGGAATCAAAATACTCCAGTTTGCTTTTGGTGAGACCGGTGAAAAAAAATTCCTGCCCCATAATCACATAAAAAATTGTGTGGTTCATACAGGCTCACACGATAATGATACAACGCGAGGTTTTTTTGAGGCTGAAAAAAAAGCCGGCTCCGGTATATATGAATGGACTCAGAAATATCTTGATTATTATAACGATAATGTAACTTCTGAATTGATCAGAGTCGCATATGCTTCGGTTGCAAATTATGTAGTGATCCCTATGCAGGACATACTGGATCTGGGATCAGAATCAAGAATGAATTATCCTGGTCGCCCATCCGGAAACTGGACATGGAGATTTACATGGAATCAGATAAATCATGATATTTCGGGAAAATATTCCGAATTAGCTGAGCTTTATGAGAGAATCCCTATTACAAAAAATGAATTTGAAGAGATTGAAACGGAAAATAAATGATAAATTTCCTGAAAAATATTGTATCGGGTCTTAGTCCTGCTGGAAATGGTCTGGATTTGTCAGAAAAATCCACCACAGGATACCCGGAAGAGAAAAAATTACAGATTGCCACCTGCGCTTTATTTATAGAGGTGGCAAATTCTGATTCAAATATTGATGGAGAAGAAAAGAAAAAAATCGTTACGCTGATGGAAGAATTGTTTCAACTTTCAAGTATGGAAGTTGAAGAATTATTCATCCTTTCCGAGAAAAAAATAAAAGAAAGCATTTCCTTATATGAATTCACCGATTTGATAAATAAAAATTATAATCAGGAACAAAAGTATAATATCCTAAAAAATCTGTGGAGAATAATCTTCCTCGATAATTATTTGCATAAATATGAGGAATATGTAATAAGGAAAATAAGCTCAAATCTTAATATTGCCCACAGCGATTTTATTGCTGCTAAACTTGCTGTGAAGGAAGAACTTGGGCTACGGGATAATTAGGGCTTACTCTTGATCTGCCGGAATTAGTTTATTCCAAATGACCTTAAAATATTTACAGCCAGAAACGCTAAGATATATGCTATTCCACTGTAAACAATGAGTTGAATGACTGGAACACGCCAGGAACCGGTTTCCTGTCTGCTGACAGCTAAGGTGGACATACACTGAAGCGCGAAAACAAAGAAAATGATTAGCCCGATAATTGTCGCAGGTGTAAACAACAATTGACCAGTTGACTCAATCTTAGCTTCTCGCATCGATAGAAGTATCGATTGCTGCAATGTCGCATCATCTGCTGTAACCTTAAAAATGAGCGCAAGTGAACTGACGAATACTTCACGTGCAGCAAAAGCTGAAATGAGTGCTACTCCCACCCTCCAGTCCAGGCCCAGAGGAAACATTATCGGTTGTATGTAATGTCCAAGATCAGCGGCATATGATGTCTGAAGTCTTTGATGCGCAACCATCTCTTCAATCTGCTCTATCGAATAATTTCCAGCAGGTACTGATGGTTCTGTATTGGGAAAATATGTCAGAATCCACAGAATAATAGAGAAAACAAGAATTGTAAGACCGGCTTTCTTTAAATATATGTAAGAGCTGTTTAGAGTGTTAGATATTACATTCTTTATCTTGGGCATTTTATAAGTAGGTAATTCAAGAATGAAGGATGAATTATCTTTGGTCTTAAATACTGAGTTACTGAATCTGTTTACAATTGATGCGATTATCACACTGAAAACAATACTGGAAACGTAAATTACCAGGAGAACTATTCCACCGAGCCAGAATGAATCCTTCGGAATAAGATATGCGATCAGAAGCGCATAAACTGGTAAACGCGCGCTGCAACTCATAAGAGGAATAATAAAAATAGTAAGAAATCGTTCCTTCCGGTTTGGAATAGTCCTGGTCGCCATCATTGCCGGAATTGCACACGCAAATCCGGAGAGTAGCGGGACAAAAGATTTACCGTTGAGTCCTATCTTAGAGAGTGGTTTATCAATCAGCATCGCTCCTCTGGCGAGATAGCCGGAATCTTCTAAAAGTCCCAGAATAAAAAACAAAATAAAAATCTGTGGAACGAAGACCATCACTGATCCGACACCGCTGATAATTCCATCGGAAATGAAGTTGCCCCAGATATTTTTCCCAATGAGAAGAACAGATTCAGAAGCAAGAAAACCAAAAAGTCCATCAATAATATTCATTGCCGGAATTGCCAGCCAGAATATAGAACTGAATATCAGAGCCATGATAAACATAAAGGAAATCAAACCCCAAAATGGATGAAGCATATATTTATCAATTCTAAGCGAATTAGCATCAAGCTTTTTACACTCGTTATAATTATTTGCTCTCTGAACCCCGAGAAGGATAAGCTGGCTATTAGCACGCGCGAGATTCGGATGACCAGGTTCTACGTCGTCAGCAGGATTGATCACCAGAGATGTCACCCTTTCAATTTCATTATAAATCCCGATCAGTTGTGCATGAGTAAGGTCACCAAGTGCAGTAGCAGGTTTTAACAGATTATCATTTTGAAGAGAAAGATTTTTTATTATATCGATTAATTCAGGAACACCTTTACCGGTGCGTGTATCAACCCTTACGACAGGGCAATCCAATTCGGAGGACAATGTGATAGTATCGATATCAAGATTTTTTTTTATCAGAGTGTCGAGCATGCTCAGAGCAATAATTATCCTGAAACCGCACATTTGAAGCTGTTTTACGAGCAGTAAATGACGCTGAAGCTGACTCGCGTCAACGACAACAATAAGAAAATCCGGGGATCCAAATTTCGGATGATTGTACAGAATATCCACTGCAACTTTTTCATCCGGAGAACCAGGATTCAGACTTATTATACCAGGTGAATCTAAGAGGGTATAATTTTGAAGATATTTGGTAAGAATGTTTCCGGTAGAGTATTCAACGGTGGAACCAGGGTAATTCACCGTCTTGGTGCTTTTCCCTGTAAGGACATTAAAAAGTGAGGTTTTCCCGGCATTCGGCTGCCCAACCAGAGCTGCCAGTACCGGTTTTTCGGCTTTGCCGGGAATCATGACACTATAATTGAAGCCGCTTCGTTTTTCCTTAACGCAATTATTGAGCCGCGAATTGAAAAAGCAAGGGGGTCGTGAAATAAGGACCGGTTTACCAGTTCAATTTCCTGCCCGGGTGTGAACCCGATTTCCAGAATTCTTTTACTCGAAGGATGTGTGAAATCTATTTCGCTTATAACTACTTTTTCGCCAAAATTTAAGTTTGCTGCCGTTTTCATATTAAAATTACTATTATTTATATTTAGTCTATGTAAATATAGTGGAGATTATTTAATATTTCAAGAAAGATTAGAAAAAATTAATATTTCACTAGAAAAATTGTTCCGGCTACGATCAGGGCAGCGGCAATTGTTCTGCGAATCTTGAAGTTTTCGTTGTAGAATTTCCCCCCGGCAACTGTGGCAAATAAAACTGAAAGCCTCTTTACTGAAAGTACAAGTGCGACCGGAGCAAGTTTAACAGCTTCGATTTGTGTGTAACGGTACATGAATGTAACCAGTCCGAGAATCACAATAATAGTAGTGATTCCGGAACCACTCTTTCTTTTGGTATCCTGACTGATGCCTTTCCTTTTTTGATTAAAAACCCAAAAGAGAGCAAAAAAAAGGAATGCAAAAAACTGTTGATACAATAGAAAAATCTTTGGTTCAGTTTTATAACTTGTCAGGATGTACTTATCAGCAACAGAAGTCGCGGTAAAGATAAATAAGGCTGTAAATATGTAAATGTGAGCTTTTGAATTGGCAACCGCCCTGAAAGGTGATAAGATGCCATCCCCTTTTCGTAATTCCAGGATATAAGAACCGAAAAAAATAAGAAACAGCCCTCCTGCCTCAACCAATGTAATCCGGTCTCCAATTATTACAAATGCAGTAATTGCCACTAAAGCAGGAGTCGCCGCAAGCAAAGGTAATGCTCTGCTAAGTTCCAGATTCTGAATTGCAAGCATTACATTGTAAAAAGCAAAAGCACCCAGGACACTTTTAACTGCAATAATAATAATCACCTCTCTACCAGGCATCATATTATCAATCCAGGGTAACAACATAAAACTGAAAATCAATGATAAACCGGTAACCTTTAAGGAGAACTCTAAAGGATCCATATCAAATAAAACCTTTTTCTGCATTAAAGCAGCTAAAGCAGAAAAAACCGCAGAAGAGAAGGAAAGTAAAAACCAGAGCATGTTTATATCGAGAATAAAGCCTTAATAAAATAATTCCTACCCGGTTCGAAATGAATAATACCGCGATATGATGACAAGTGATGTTTATATGCTTTATTAGTAAGGTTGTCAATTCCACAAAATAATTTCAGGTACGACCCGTAAATTTTTACAGGAATTGAATTAAAGTGCAGATTGAAAGTAGTGTACCCTCCTGTTCTAACCTCACCTGGAGCAATATCATCCTGATCCGTAAAAATTTCGGTGCGGAATACTAACTGACCGGTCGAGGAAAAAGTATATGCAATTGCAGATTTTAATGTAAGAGGAGGGATCTGCGGAAGATTCAGATCAAGATTGGTATCTTCGCCTCTGACGTACCCTGCAACAATAGAAAAATCAAAATTGCCGGCAGAAAATCCTGCGCTGGCATCAAAGCCATAGATTCTTGCTGATCCAACATTCTTCTTAATATAAAGACTATCCGCAACCGCGATGTCATCAATCACAAGATTATTAAATAAATTCCAATAAAAGTTGATGCTGTATCTTATGTTCGGGCTGTTGCGTCGCAAACCAATATCAAAATTATAAGCTGATTCAGGGTCAAGATCCGGATTTCCAAGAAATATCACTGAACCAAGATTAATATACTGAAATCTTTCCTCAAGTGAGGGCGCTCTGAAAGATCGTCCAATGTTCAAAGTTATCTGGTGGAGATCAAATACCGGAACAAGCATTCCAAAATTTGCACTCCATGAAGAATTCCTTATATCCGTTGCGGAAAAAGAAGCTGATGGATTCACTGGCGGATTATCATTTTTAATTCCGTTAATGATTATGTACTCCGGGTTATCAATCTCTTCGGAAGTAACACGTACGAGGTCATAACGAAATCCTAACATTGCTACGATTTCACCAGGGAATTTGTACTCATCCTGAACAAAAAAGCCAAGCGATCCATAATCTGAAATTGGGACTGGTCTTTCTCCGACAATTTTATTGAGGGGGATCTGGTTTGTAGTTCTGCGACTGTCCATTTCCCTCTGCCAGTATTCAACCCCAGCCAAAAGCAAATGTCTGTCAAAAGTCCAATCAGACTGCAAAGATAAGCCTCTTGTTCTGTGGTCGGCTTCAGGCAATAAAACCGCATTTACATTTGGTTTTAGCTCTACTTTTCTCCTTATATCCTGACGATATGCCTGGAATGAAATCTTGCTGAAATTTTCTGATAAATTATCAATGCTATATTTAAAGGATGATAATTCCCGTTTTTCTTCCGGATATCTTGCTGTTGCAGCAGCAGGAAAAGATCGTCCGCCTGGTATTCCAACATCACTTGCATAAAAATTCTGATAATTAAATGATATTGTATGGTTGTTAACTAACTTAAGTGCACCGCCAGCCGAAAAGCTACGGTCATTAAACCTGCTGTCTTTCAGAATCCCGGCAGGAGTTGAAGCATCGCCTGCCGAGCGTCTCCCATATGCAATCTTCAGATAATGTGATGCTGAAGCGCTATTAATCGAAACATGATTGGAATTACCCGAATTTACCGAATTAAATTGTGAAGAAACTTCCGCTTTAATTACATTCTCAGATTGAAATATCGGATCGAACGTGCTGACATTAATAACACCTCCTGTAGCTCCGGTTCCGTAGAGGGATGAATAACCTGACTTTAGAACTTCAACAGAAGAAATATCCTGCATATTGAACATTGATAAAGCCGCAGCGTGATTATTTGCAGTTTCAATTCTTGCTCCATCAACCAGGGTAACAATATTATTTCCCGATGACCCTCTGATGTTAAGTGCTGTTCCCCACATTCCATCACGGATTAACCAGAGCCCGTCAGTTTCTGAGAGAATTTCAGAAATTGTTGAAGCTGAAGATTTGCTAAACATCTGACTGCTGAAATATTCAATCTGCTGAGGGATATCATACAAATAACGATCAGCCCTGTTACTGATAACTTTGATTTCATCAAGTGTATATTTGTTAATCCTTGAACTGTCCTCGTCACTGAACCCTACAGCATTAGATTGTCCAGAATGACCCCGTCCTGAACTAAAATTGGTTTGTGCAAATAATCCGATGGTCAAAAGAATAAATAAAAAGCCCGCTTTAATAGATATGTACCTGATCATATAACAAAGAAAATTAAATTTACTTTTGTAAAAATAGTGATATTTCCCAAATTGCCCATAAAATATGATGCTCTGAATTATTGAATATATTTTAAATAAAAAGTATCTTTGTATCTTATATAGAATATTTCTGGACGTATTATGAAAAACTTATTGATGCTACTATGCATACCGTTGTTTGTGGCTTTCGGCCAGTCACAGGATCACTCCGAATTTTTTGAAGACGAATTTGAAACTCCTCAGGAAGTGACAGAAAATTGCCTGACATGCCATGATACTGTCGGTGATGAGGTACTTAAAACAAAACATTGGAACTGGGGACAGGCATCTATATCCGGTCAGCGGCATGGGATGATAGATTACGGTAAAAAAAATCTTATTAATAATTTCTGCATAGCAATTCCTTCAAATTATCCGAGATGCACAAGTTGTCATATCAGTTATGGGTGGAAAGATGCAAATTTTGATTTTTCTGATCCGAACAATATCGATTGTCTGATCTGCCACGACCGAACCGGCACATATTCAAAAATTCCTGATGGAGCCGGAATGCCAGATAAGGCAGTGAATTTGTTAAAAGTTGCTAAAAGTGTTGGGTCCCCAACAAGAGCTAATTGCGGGAAATGCCATTTTGACGGCGGCGGCGGTTCAGGTGTAAAACACGGGGATATGGATGAAAGCCTTATTAAACCATCACCTAAACTGGATGTGCACATGGGCAAACATAATTTTCAGTGTCAGAAATGCCATACCACAACGAATCATGAAATTGCCGGAGCCAGTCACGGATCAATAGCAGATGGGAAAAATCATTTCGGTTGTATTAGTTGCCATGGTGAGAAAGTTCACAAAAAAGGTGTTTTGAATAAACATATTAAATCAGTTGCTTGCGAAACCTGCCATATTCCTGCTTTCGCGCGCCAGGAGCCTACTGTCACTTTCTGGGATTGGTCTCAGGCGGGTAAAGATATCAAGCCCGAAAAAGTGCATGGCAAGGATAATTACATCAAGAAAAAAGGTGCTCTCACGTGGGAAAAAGATGTCCGCCCTGTGTACGCCTGGTATAATGGCAAAGCAGATTATTACACCAGGGGTGATAAATTCGATGATAAATCAGCCGTTCCATTGAATCAACTTAAAGGTGATATCAGGGACCCCAAAGCGAAAATCACTCCTTTCAAACTCATGAAAGGAAAGCAGCCATATGACCCTGAGAATAAATATCTTATAATTCCCAATGTTTATGGTAAAGAGGGATATTGGAAAACTTTTGACTGGAAAAGAGCCTCAGAAATTGGCATGCAGAGTGTGGGATTGAAATTTTCAGGAAAAGTCGATTTTATTGAAACAGAAATGTATTGGCCTATAAACCATATGGTACCACCTGCTTCAGAAGCTCTCAAATGTATGAATTGTCACGGCAAACGTGGTTTTCTTTTAGATTGGGAAAAATTAGGATATGATCAGGATCCGCTCAGAACAAGAGGCCGTTTTAATAAAAAAAGTTGACATTTACTTTAAATTTTAGCTTCAAAAAAAAGGCTTGCTGTGCAAGCCTTTTTTTTTGACAAATATTTACTTCAAATTGCTGTTCTAGTTCATTCCAAGATAACGCAGAAAGTAACCCATCAGGGTTTTTCTGTCAGAGGCTGAATTAACAGTTTCGAATGGAAATCCTATAGTAATACAGGAATAACTTTCATTTTTGAAGCCCACTGAAGCAGAAAAATTATTATCCTTATATCTTAATAAAACTTCAGATCCTTTGACTGGATTAATTGCATCAGGTGATTCAACTTGGTAAGAACTCCCAAGAAGAGTGGTTTGAAAGCTATATTTGTTATTTCCTGAATCATCCAAAACGGGAAGTGTGAAAAATTCACCGCTTCCTGTGGCAAAGCCAGTTGCCAATTTTATCCTAAGTATATCCGTTGCAAATAAAATGGCGCTACTATCAATAACTTCGGATTTAAATATATCACTTCCGATATACGCACCTGAAATTATTACCCTGCCGTTGCTTCGAAAATAGCCCGTTAGCAAATTTCGCAACTTCTCTCCAAGAACAGAATATTCCCTTGTAAACCGGGAATTTCTCAGTTTCTTCTGTTCGTGGAAATTTTTTTCCTCTCCACAAATAATGTCAACCAGATCAAAATCATTTAGATTAACCTGTCCGTTTTCCACAGATTCTTCCGAACAGGAAACGAAAGATAATCCATTCTCAATCATAGCTTTTCCGTGTATTGACGGATAATCAAATGAATTTCCCGGAATCACTTCAGTTTCGTAATCTCCACGGCTCGCTCCAAAACCGGGAGCGTCATTCGAAATAAAAAGGGAGTTCGGATCAAAATCATATTGGAGACCGGTATAACTGTAATCCAGTTTATCCGGTACACCTGCGTCGAGATTACTAAGAAATCCGGAAAATTCATCTGTCTCAATCCAGGCAGGAGCGCTGACTCTGTCAAAATTGTTTACTATCAGAACAGGTTTTATATCTGAATTTGAATATCCTGCGGACAATATCTCTGATGGAAAACTCTCTCCTCCGGAATTAAGCGCAGTGACTTTGAAACTGTAAATTTGTCCGGGCAGCATGTTCTCAATAATACATTTTTTACCATTCACAATCCTTCCGTTATCAAAACCACCGTCCCCAATACGTGTATAAACCTTATAATATTTGGGGGCTGAGTTCGGTTCTCCATTTTCTGTCACCTCATTCCATCTCAATTCGACAGATTTTCCATCAATTGACTTGATCAGAAAATTATTAACCGGCAAAGGCTGAACAACATAATCATAGCTATTTTGACTTGCGATAAATTTAAGCATCGCTTTATAAATTGATCTCCCGACAGTGAATTTAAAACGTGGATCGTTCATATAACGCATATCGAGAAAATTCTGGTGTGAAAGAAGTTCAAGTAGTACAGCCGGAACATTTGGTCGGAATGCTTCGCTATACATAGAATTCATAAGCTGTCTTCTGTTCCACGTTGTATCCCAGTTGATACGAAGGTCATTTACAAGCTGAGTTTGCAGAATGTCCGCCAGGTCCCTATTTGCAAGCCTTGACATACCGTCCGGGAATACATCGAGAGACTCGGCATCCATGATACTGTATATTGATAGTGTTCCAATAGTTGTATCTTTGGAAATTCCGGCATCCGTATGAAAAGCCATTGAAAGGTCTATTGGTATTCCGAGACCAGCAGCGCTTCTGTCAATATTTGGTCCGGCTGGTGCGCCCCGAAGATAATTAACCCACTCACCCCTGCATTGATAATCATCCTTATAATCGCTGATGCCATCGTTAAGAGCATATATCAAGTCAGCAGGCATTCCGGCATATTGAAGATAATATCTTGCCCCCTCATAAAATTTTGGCCTCCCGCTTACTATGCCTCCCCTTTGAACGATGCCAAAACCTCCGCCAAATCTCACGGCATCAGCACTTATGAACCTGCCGGTCTCGTTACTTTTATTTGTTAAAAAGACGCCTGATTCACTATTAAGTCCCTTTCTGAATCTGAAAGTACCAAGATAAATCCATGTACCAGCACCGATACTTTGATTTATTGAAAATTCAGTTTTGCCACCATCGTGCCAGACTGTATAATGTGCATCCGAAACATTTTTTCCTGTCTGCCCATAAGAAATATAGACAGCATAATCTCCCGTTTCAGGAATTTCCGGGATCCAGGAAGTCCGCGCAGATGAAATATTGTCACTTTCGATATATCTGAAAGTTCCGGCTTTAAAGGGATTGAAGTCATCAACATATGGCAGGTCACCTTCTGCAAAACCCTCAGAGCTACCATTTTTCCATTTATTAATTCCTTGTCCGTCAGTCTCAGAAAATTTACCTTTTAATTGAACCGCAGCCATATCATTGTCTATTACGACAACATTTTTCTGCGGATCCCTCTCACGGGGAATAAAAACATTTGCTCCGGCATTTTCAAGCATCGGTATAAGATATGGAATAGTTATGGACAAGGGGAGAAAATCCTCAACGGTCTGAAACAATCTTGGTCTCTGCCATTCCCACCTTCCTGCATCCTGAGAATAATACCATCCATGACTATGCCATAATGCAATATTGGTATTCGTGAGTCCGTGGCTCGGAGTATTTCCGCTACTTATATTCTTTACTAAAGGTATCCTCGCCCTTATATTTTCCTTTGGAAGTCTGGCAGTGTCATAATCATTTTTATCAGCACGGAAATAGTTTGGAATCAGATTCTCAATTTTATATCCTGTCGTGGAGATCTCGAACCAGTAATTATTAAATTCAGGCCCGAAAAAATTCTTCACCTCATTATATATTAGAGGTATGTCATCTTCCCTGAAAGGGCGAAAAGAGAAATATCTGTTAAATTCCAACTGGATCAGTTTTGCATCTGTATTGATTGAACCGGATTTTATCTCAGTACCAACAGGCATATCAAAATTCATTTTTGCGGATCGAACCGTATCAGTAAATTGAGCAAGCCGAGCCTGAAAATTGATTTCAATCTGTTGCAGCTCCTTGCTTGAAGCACAACTGTAAATAATCGTTACAAAAAAAATAAAGTATGCTAATTTTAGGGAATATTTTTCCATATAATTATCCAATTTAGACTAACCTGGGTGTAAATTCTGTATCTATTTCTTCTCCGTCGTTTAATCCCTTGCATGATTTATGCGTGGCGTTTCTTGCGTCGGAAGAGTCAAAAACAGCATCGTTTTCTATATAAATAACAGTCATAGCCTCTCGAATCTCATTAGTTTTGTTTTCCAGAGCGCCATGGAAAGTGAGTCCGGTATGGTATGTCGCATCACCGGCATTGAGAGGAATAGTGATTGTTTTTTCAGAATCTATTGAATCCGGGTGATGGGGATTTTTGAAAATATCAACATACTCACGCAAGCCGGACGTATGTGTCCCGGGATAAAAAAACAGGGGACCTTTCTCAATCGGAACATCTACCAGAGCCATCCAGGCTGTTGTTGTGCCAAGCGGGGTTTTGACAGGCCAATAGCTGGAATCCTGGTGTACATCAGTCCTGCGCCCTCCTGCTTCCTTGAATAAGGCCTGATCATGCCAGAGTCTCGCACCTTCAACGCCCATGAGATCCCGGGCAACCCCGGCAAATCTTTTTCCAAAAACAAGATCTTTCATCGCCGGGAAATCCCAGCAAAGGAATCCGCACTGAAGGAATGACTGTTCATACTGCGATTTCTCCGCCAGTGTTCTCAAATCATTTTCCTTTCGAATCAGTACAGCGGCTTCCGTAACTTTCCGTGCATATTCGAGTGCGCCTCCGGAAAGCAACCTTTCAATTTTCACAAATCCATTAATGTTGTAATAATCAATCTGCTTGCTTGAAAGCAGATAAGGCTGATTATACATATCAATAAATTCATTTGGTGTTGCCGAATTTAAAATATCTAAAGCTTTCGACCTATCGAGGTTATCAAATTTTACCAAGTTCTTCTCCTACTTAAGAAACATTGTTTTGATATATTCCACTTTTTTAACGCCTGTCCCGATTTCTATCCCCTCTACTCTGATAAAATATATTCCGGAACTCATTTCCCTTTCGGGTCTAAATTTCAGGACTTTGGCACCAGAATTCATATTACCCTGATAAAGTTCTGCGACTTTTTGACCTATTACCGAAAAAACTTCAACTTTGATAAAAGATGTTTTATTCGTTTCAATCATGATGTTGGTCAGCGGATTAAATGGATTCGGGTAATTTTTGCTTTGAATATAAAATTCAGGGATACCTGGATCGTGTGCAATCCCGGAAATAATTCCCGGAGTAAATATATTGTCGAAATAAAGTCTGCCGGAAGCATCTCCTGTATCATTAAATTGTACCCTGAACCCTTTAATGCCATTAGCTTCCGGAACCATAGCTGCGGGAATTTCGAAATATTTCCAGCCGAAAAAATCAACTGAAGAAAAATTGATTACATTGTCATCCGAAAAAATGATACTCAATTGATTATGACTCAAATCTCCATTAATCCAAAGACCAAGATCGGAGCTATCTGAAAGAAAAACAGTATTATCAGTAATTAAATCAATTTTGGAACCCGCTGTGCCATCAAATTTATATTTTAACAAACCTGAGTAAGAACCGCCAATTTTCCGTGTCTGTGAAAGTACAAACGAAGATTCGGAAGTATCTACTCCGCTGCCTGAGAAAGACCAGCCGCCCTGATCTTCAAAATTTTCAAGAATACTGCCTTCTCTTATTGTAAGTAACGAAGTAATAAAAGGAATTTCAATATCTGAGATTGCATTGCCATAGTAATCTTTGATTCCTGCTTTGAATACTACTTTATATTGTTTTCCATTTAACATCGGCTGGACGGGTTTAAAAGTAACTATGCTCCTATAGTTTTCATTAATTATCTGAGCATCATTGAATGGAAGGGACTGCCCATTCTCATTATAAAAAAACACTCTGCCAATTAATCCGTCAATTTCTTCATTAAAAATATACTTCATCTCAGCAAGCGAATCGATTCCATTTCCGGAAGGAAAATATCTGAGCAAAAACGGGGGATTATTATCAGGATCGACTGTATGAAATTCCATCTGATAATTACCGCCGGGATTTCCATCTCCATCTCCATCTAATGGCGCCCCGAAAATGTTCACGGCGCTCTCTGCAATCAGAAGGGAGTAGCCTGTCGAAAATTGCCACATATTCGATGGTTTGATTTCAAGATTTTTATTCTGTGTCCATTTTAAGGTATAAAGGCTGGGGGGATTAATCCAGAGAGCACTCCTTACAGATGCTGTATCCATCGTCTGGCTGAAACTTATACTAATCGATTTATATGCCGGGAATTGCTGGAATTCAGGCTCAGGTGTTGTTGCTGTTATTACGGGTGCATTTGAAGCCAGTATTTCTTTAAGTTCGAGTCGAAGATTGCCGAGTTTATAATAAAGGTTTGTACCTGGACACTCTGTCGAACAGCCGTCTCGATGCCCGCTGACATGCTTTATTGTTCTCTGGGAAGAGGGATGGTATGAACTTGCAGTTGGGTCAATCCCCCTCTGATTTAGTTTCCATGCAAAAAGCAATTTAAGGCTGTTTAAGGCGTTATCGGTAGGGCTTACTGTTGTATATGTTCCCATAACACAAAGCCCCATAGTATTTGCGTTATATCCGCAAAAATGAGCCCCGATTACATTGTCCCCGCCTGCTCTTCCTTCATACAGAATACCATTTGGATCGACGAGATAATTATAACCGATGTCTCCCCATCCATTGCCATAAGTATGCAAATCCCAATAGCTTCTCACGATTGCTGCCCAATCAGATGAAACATTTGGTCCTGCGCTATGATGAATGATCAGGTGAGTCACCGTCGTATATGAAGGTCCCCATCCGGAGTTCTGCCCCTGCGGACATCCCCATTCAGTCCTGCTAACAACAGGTGGTTTTTGAAAATTGTCCTGAACGTTTTCTGGCAATACTTTTTCTATTGAAATGAGGTCGGATTTTCCGGGATTAATTATATGTAATTTAATTTCTGAGAGAAGTGATTTGCTTTCTGAACCGATGCCGGAAACTCTGAACCTGACAGATTTCTTTTCTGCGGCAACGAGTACCAAACCGCTTGAATATTCAAAACCGTTTGAGCCATCAAAATCATCATCCTCAGGAAGAACAGAGTAATCTTCCCATTCTTCATTGCCATTAGAAACTGAATATTCTAACTTAAAATCGGTGATATCAATATCTCTATTCCAGTAAACTCCGAATGCAAGAAAGGGTTCTGGATTATTCAATCCAAACTCAATCGGCATTGTTTTTATTATCGATCTTTGGCCGGATCGCTCAATAAATATTTTACCTGAGTTCTCAGATTTGATATTAGTGCTTTCTGAGAGCAAAATAATTTTATTGAGATCAGGAAAGAGCGTCCTGTGTCTCTGGTCCTGAGCTCTTGTAATACTTAATAATCCTGTAAGAAATAAGACAATAAAAAAACTTCTGATTAAAAAAAGCATAGAAATTAACCTGGTTTAATGAGAATCAAGAAAAAACAAATATAAATATTTTCGGGCAACCGTTTTGTGGTTTGTGACAGAAGATTACAACAGGCTGATTTAAAAACAGCCTGTTGTAATTAATAAGAAGTATTTTAGAATTTGATACCGAACGCAAAATAATGAATATCCTTCAGACGACCGAAATCCTGGTAAGCATAATCAACACTAACGTTCAGGTAGCCCATAAGTCTGTACCTGAGTCCGGCACCGAGCGTCAACCCCTCTTCCGAATAAGCTTCAAAAAGGGATTTGTAGCCTGCACGGATCATTACTATCTCATTCCAGGAATATTCTGCGCCTGTGTTAAGATATTCATAATGATCATTTGGATGAACTGCATCAATTCCGAGAGTGAGGCGGTTATTTTCCGATTTAACCAGATCTGCTGCAACACCTGCTCTGAAAATTAACGGAAGATCAAATTCGTCCAGTTCAACTTTGGTGTTAATAAGATTTCCACCTTCATAGCCAACCTGGAAAAGTTCTATCTGATCTCTCCCGTCCATCTGCATCTTCGTGCCGAAATTTGAGATGGAAGCGCCAATACGGAATTCGTTAAGAACAGGTATCCTGTATAGTGTTCCGATATCGATAGCTAAAGCTGAAGAAGAAGAATTCCAGATATATTCGCTTATGTACTTCAAATTGAATCCAATGGCAAAATTATCTGTAAGATTCCTTGCATATGTAAGACCAATCGCCAATGCGCCGGCTCTGAAATATTCTCCGGTCCCTTCGGGTTTCTCAATTGTTCTTACTGACATTTCATCCATCGTCATAACATTTACGAAAGTCCCGATCGTACCAATTCCATCGAGATATGTTGTGACTGCCGCATAATCAAGATCAACGTCAATAATCCAATCAGTATGGTTAAATATTGCCTCGCTCGTATAGTTCGAGGCAACTCCTGCCGGATTCCAGTATATTGCTGAAACATCATTTGCCGTTGCAGTAAATGCACTTCCCATTCCAATGGCTCTTGGACCGACACCTATTTTCAAAAACTGTGCACCGGTAGTCCCGCTTTTTGTTAAATTCTGCGGGAAAAGTACAACCGGTACAAAAAGAATAACAGTCAATAATCTAATTATTACTTTGTTCATAATTTCACCTGTCCTTTACCGGTTTACTTAATTAATGCAAATTTTATGATTTTCTCACCAACCCCGGGTGCATCAATGTGCGCAAAATAAATACCGTATGCAACACTGAAACCATCTTTATTCAATAAATTCCAGAATTCCCTGCCGTTGTCGTTCCCGGAATCATGGTCAAGAGTTGCAACATGATTACCGCTGAGAGAATAAATCCTTATAGTACAGGTTGAGGGCAGATTTTCGAAATATATTCTTCTTTCGCCACGGGTTGAATTTGGAAGTTTATTCGCCGGTTCAATAATGCTGTAACCAACATAGGGATTGGGAACAACATAGATATTTTCCATTTTGTTTTTGGCAAGATCAGTATTTATTCTTCCGGCCTGAGTACTGAGCACGAATTTATCGTCATTTGTGTAAGGACGTGCAGTCGCAAGAAAGAATACATCACCATCTCCCGGTGGGATCATTGTTACAGAACTATCTTCCGGAGGTCCGAATGAGACTGCCCAGGTAATTGTGTCAGTGGCAACTCCTTTTGAACCGGGTTTGAAAATTGAAATTTCTTCTCCGATAGTCCAAACTGAGTCCTCGCTTGAAGGCTTTTCGCTAAACACTGTCATCACACGATTATAAATATCTGAGTTCGTATCCCGGTAATTAACCTTGTATTTGACAGGGACTTTCAGAACGCCCTTTCTGCTAAGCGAGAGAGCAGAGTCGATATTCTGAGATGAAAATTCAATCAGGTAATCTGCCGGATATCGTTTTTGTTTGGGTAAGACCTTCGAATCTCGGACGTCAAAAGCAAGATTTGTATTCCCTTCAATCCATTTTGATTTAACGCTGTCGTATTCAAGAATTGGCTGATCCATAACAAAAAGTTTTATTCCATCAAAAGTATTATTGTAATCTTGATTTTTCAGCGCTGTGCTGCCGATTATCGGGTAATAACGATATGTAATGTTGTATCGCTGATCATCCGTCATTTGACCTGCACGGGTTCTTCTTATTGCACCGCGTTCATAATTAATAACATAATCAGCCGTTTCTGTGTAAATTGTACCACCGGCATCGCTTACTTCAAGATAAGAATCATCCGAAATATTTACTTTTCCAAGTTGTGTGAAGTTTGTATCATATAAAGAGAAAGATTCATGGATTGGATTCAAATTCAGGACCGAATAATTTTTAGTATTCCTGATCGTACCTTCAACCAAAAGGGTTTCATAAAACTGAATTTCGTATTGTCCGTTTTCAACAACACTCAGGTCATTCAGTATTTCGAATTGAATATCGCCGGTTCCTATTCCTTCCGTATGCGAAAGATTTTCATTCTGGATTTCCGGTTCGATGTAACCGCTGGCTCTCGGACCGGGAATAACCTGTGCAGTATTTTTATCAAATTTCAGGTTTCCAGTAATCGGATCAGCAGTTATTTTTTTTGAAGTTTCAGTTGGCGGAATTCCAACAGAATCACCGTGGTCATAAGCAACAAGCGCATAATAGTAAGTTTGTCCGTTCAAAACATTATTCGAATCGACAAAGGAGTGCACCAATCCTGAGTTATTCCCAAGATAATACTGCAACCCTCTTCCCTGATACGGAATTGGATGGTAACCCTTCCAAAGACTTTCAATGCTGGAAGAGTATTTTCCATCTTTATTCCAATCCTGATAACTCTCACCAGTATCCCATCTTCCGTTATTATTTTTATCGATAAATGGTTCACTTACAATATCAAGGTCCCATTTAGCTTCAGTTCCGTCAGGACGCTGCAATGGTTCTAAAAGAAAACCGCTCCCTTTACCGTCAGTTATATTAAGGATATCGTTGAAATCCGGATCCACACTTCTATAAATGACATAACCCTCGAAATCCTTCCCCGTTATAGGATCAACGCTCTCCTCAGCAACTGCATCCCAAAACAAAGTCACTTTTTTGTCATCAGGAACGGCAGTCAGGGTTGGTGTAACAGGAGGTTTAAAGAATTGATAATTTTCATTGTAAATTCGCTGTACTGTTTCTGCTGTAGTCAAGAGATCGTCAAGATCTTCACCAAGTAACAGCGCCATAGAAATTCTTTTGGTTTCACCTTTTTTCAGAGAAATGTATCCTGCACCGAAAATAAACACTATATCCCTGCCTCCCTGAATTTCAGAAAAATTTCTCGGCGTAGCTCGATTCCACATTATTTCATCGTCACTGATTCTGCCGCCTTCTCGCCACTGCCAACTGTTAAAACTTGTCAATCCAATCTGATCCGACTCATCGAGATCTGTGAATTCGAAATTTGGTTCGCCGGGATATAATGGATGCGGTGAACCATCAGGATTCCGAAGTCCACGTGTAGGAAACCCATCCCCCTCGCCTTCGTCATTGGTTTTAGCAACACCATCAACTCCAACGTCATGAAGATCGGGATTCCAGTCGCCATCATTATCTATTCCATCATCCTGCCTCTCATCCACTAAACCATCGCCGTCATCATCAATTCCGTTGTCGGCATCTCCCGGACTTTCGAGAAACTTACAACCAAGATATCCCAATGGCAGGTTTCTGGGACCGGTTTTATCGCGATCATAAAAATAGACCATACTTCGGGCATAAACTGGTACCTTACTGACATCAACTCCCGGAAGGGAATAAGGCGGCACGAAATATCCATAATCATCCGTGTTTTCAGGAGCTCCGCCACCAATATCAGGATCGCCGTATATACCAAATATCACACTGTCAAGATCTTTTTCACTGACGTTTGTAATCGTATAAACGAAGAAAATTGCATTTTCTGCCAGAGCATTGCTCCATTGAAATGCCCTTCCATCAACCTGAACACCGATTCCCCTTTTCGTTGTATCACTCACATATGGATAATAAGGGAACTCTCTGTTATCTCTATCGTCCATAGCCCAGAAAACTTCCTGATCGGCGTTTGTGGAACCCTGTGAAAGAAATCCCGGCCAAACATATTTTCCGATAGTTGGATTGTACCAGGAACGAGGCCACGAATCCGGTTTACCATCACCATCAACGTCGTCAGCCGGATTTGAAGCCATCTGGTCCTGATCAGGATCGGCGTAGCCTTCGAGTGGTTCCCACTGCCAGAGGTCTGTCGGATCTGCCGGGTTAACTTCATATAATCCGCTATAATCATTCAGAGCATCCGACACAATTTTTAAGCGTTTGGTGGGGTCATTTGCACTCGGCACACTCGCAGCAACGAAAGGACAGAACTGGTAAACATATCCAAGATTCCTCCAAACTACGTTATCAATATCTCTTGCAATATTAGCGCCGCCTGGTCCGATACCGCCATAATTATAAACAGAAGCAGTAATTTTATTACCGTTCATGATATAGCTTTTTCGATCCTTCAGCGCATTAATTTTACTCATCTTCCAATCATTGCTGTACTTATCGGATGATGTCTGCGGTTGTGCAAGTTCTGAAGGCAATCCCATACTCATAAGAAGCTCTTTAACCGAGGCGTGTTCTTCTGCCTTTTTCGAATTCAAATCCTGAGCTTTAAACGGATTGCCTGACAAAAGGAAAGCCAGTATTATAAACATCAATATTTTTTTCATTTGCATCTCCGTTATGCTATTAAAAATCAAGGGATAGCCCAATTCTTACCTCACGTGGGGCACGGTAAAACTGCGGCTGGTTAAAATATTCGGCTGTGGTTTTTACGCCTGGAACTCTTGCCGCCAATTCATCGGTTGACTTGGCTGCTTCAAGACTTTCATCAAGTGTATAAGTTGATCTTCCAGTACTTGAATAAACTACATTCTCTATTAGTGCGTCAAAGAGATTAAATACTTTTAAAAACATTGTGACATTATAGCCCTGAATGTCAAATGTTTTTTCAGCTAAAAGGTCAACTCTCGCCTGACTTGGTTTCCTGCCGGAGTTTGGTCTAAGATAAACTTGTTTATCAAAAAGTAAAGGATCATAAGGTAATCCTGTTCCTAATCTTGCCACTAAAGTGGCATTCCAGTCACCCGGTTCTCCAACACTAACAGTTCCATTGAGTGTGTGGCTCTGATCCCAGGCCAGATATATTGGCACCTTTTCACTTTGCCTTCCTGAATTAATATCGAGGAAAAATGCGGTCGGATCAGTATCGTTGCCTTCAGCAACCTGGAAAGTATAATCTAAAGAGACACCTAACATATCCTGCGGAGTCCTTCGCTTCGTAAATGAAAAAATTATACCCCTTATGTTACCATAATCCTTATTGACATATTTTAGATAAGTTTCACTCGTACTCAAACGTATTTGCTGAGTTGCAAGAAGATCTCTAACGTCCTTATAATATCCTGTGACGTTAAAAGCGACATTGTCACTGAGCTGCTGCTGGAGACCGATTTCATATGTCACAGTTTTTTCAGGTTTCAGATCAGCATTTCCGTACAATGGAGTACTGAAACTATATTTGAAATCAGGATTCGAATAAAGATACTGGAAAGGAGGCATCTGGAAAAAGTGTCCATAAGAAAAATGAATAATACCTCTGTCAGTAATCGGGAAAGATATTCCTACCCTCGGGCTAATCTGATGCTTTGCTTCGGCATCTGCTAAGAGACTGTTCTTATCGATATTAGTCGGCAGAGTCGGATCATTGGGCGTTGGATTAAATATATCTGTTGAATAACGTGAAGCAGCCGAGAAATAGTCATATCTTATACCGATATTCATTATAAGATTATCGAATTCCATTTTATCCTGAATGTAGGTCGAAAATTCAACCGGTGTTTTAGTATAACTGTTACGGTTGGCATTGCTTTTATCAGGGATTGTCGGTGTAAGGTATATTAATGTATCTCTCAATACAGTAAATGATTCATAGTTCAGTTCATGACTCTTATAATATGCACCGAATTTAACTTCATGATTTTTATTCAGCTGACTCGTAATATCAAATTTGCCGCCGAATGAATAAGTCCGCTGATAGAATTGCCCGTTCTGCGTACCCCCGGTGTAGAATGAATAACTTGTGGGTCGGTCGAGTTTATTACTGGGCTGATATCTTGGGTCAGCATGATAGATATTTGGATCAAGATTCATTCCTGCATGGAAATCAACTGGATTTCCGGCATTATCGAGCAGAGGATATAAATATTGTGAAAAATCATCAATATTATAGGAAACCTGAGCCGAATAAAAAGTTGTATGATCTAATGCCTGCCTAAGTTCGAGGGAATTGACCAATCCCCATTCATGACCTGTCAGAGATGCATCAGGATTGTATTTTAGCAGATGGCTATAAGATTTATAATCGGATGACGAATAAATTACGTCATAATTAATTTTAATCGTCGAGATTGGATTCAATGTCAATTTACCAGTAGTACTTATAGAATTCCCGGTATTCATTGCAACAGTTTCTCCATCACCGGTCATACTGAGTGTTATATCAGTAGGATCAAAAATATTCTTGGTCATTGAGTCAGTGGTGTTATGCTGCCTGATTCCATAAAGATAACCGCCGTCCCAATCATACCTTCCTGAGACGAAAAACTTAAGATACTGGCTCAATCCAGGAATCGGTCCGCCAAGGGTCATTTCATGAACGTAGTTATTGAAAGGCTCAATATCGCCGATGTTATTAAAAACATCACTACGATTACTAATATAATCTCCGGTATAAAAGGAATAACTTCCTTTAAGTTTCTCCCCTCCTTCTTTTGTAACTGTGTTAACAATTCCGCTTAGTGCATTACCATATTCAGCATTAAAAGTACCGCTGACCACGGAAAGTTCCTGTATTGCATTTGTGGCAATATTCACACTTCTGGAGTTATTATATGGGTTAGAAATTGAAACGCCGTTCACAGTATATGCTATTTCGGTGGATCTTCCTCCCCTGATATGAAGTTCACCCCCTGTACCCTGAATAATTCCTGCCTGCAATGATAAAATTTGTGATATACTTTCGACAGGAAGCGATTCAATCTGTGAGGCATCAACTGAGGTATGCGATGATGTCAAATCCTTTTTTACAAGTGGCGCTTCTGCCTGAACAACAATCGTTTCAACAGTAATCACTTCTGTAGAAAGTGTAACATCCAAACGTGTTGTGAAATCAACAGTAACTTTGACATTCGTATATTTTTTCTTCTGGAAGCCGACACCTGAGATGATAACATTATAGAAACCCGGTGGAATATTATTAATAAGAAAATTTCCGTCAGGATCAGTTGCTGCACCAAGCGTAGTCCCCTCCAAAATAATATTAATTCCCGGTAAAGCTTCCCCGGTTTCCTGATCTGTCACAGTCCCTACAATTTTGCCTGTGGTACCTGCATAAAGCAGCATGGCAGGTATAATGAAAATTATTAGCAAAAGCCTCTTCAGCATTTTTGCCTCCGATATAATGATCTGGAAAGATTAAAAATAATTAGATAACCTGGTATGATATAAAAATTCAATTTTTGCTAATCAAGTTTAGATAGAATGGCATAAATAAAAAAAGGCTGCCACAAATGGGCAGCCTTAAATGTAATACTTATCTTAACAACATCATCTTAGCTGATTTCGAGAAATTTCCAAATTTCAGTGTATAGATGTAGGTACCGCTTGCAACTTCTTCACCTCTGTTGTTTCTGCCGTTCCAGGTAACTTCATATGCACCTTTTTTGACAACCTCATTGTTGATGAGTGTAGAAATCTCATTTCCAAGAATGTCATAAACCTGCAATGAAATAGACTTATCAAGCGGCAGTGAGAATCTTATGGTAGTAGAAGGGTTGAATGGGTTAGGATAATTCTGTTCGAGAACGTAATCGTTAGGTGTAACAAAATTGAATCCAACTTCCTTCAATCCTGAAGCTTCCTGCCATTCCAGTACGCGGATATTAACTGCTTTGTCACTGGCTCTTTTAACTGTACTGTCTTTAATATAATCACCGTCATTTACACTCCATGAATAATAAGAGTATGTAATAGAATCGGCGACACTCTGGTAAGCAGTAACAACTTCAAGTTTGTTATTCGAATTGATATCGCTTCCTGCATAGATTTTTGAAACAAACGGGCTTTCATACTGCACAGTATCCTGAGAAATACCCAAAGAATCATAGATATCTACGTTAAAGAACTGAGCATCGGCTCCGGCGAAAATGATAGAATTATCATAACTTAAAGAATCGAGAACACTGCCTGTTCCTTTGTATTTCATCATTGATACGTTATAACCTGCAGATCCACCGATGATAAGTTCATCTTTTCCATCCTGGTCAATATCGGCTGCAAAAGTTCCCCAATGGGAACCGGCTGAATTACCTGCTAATTGCCATAGTCCGTCTGCGATCACACCGAATTTCGAACTGTCGTCCCAAACATATACGCCTGTATCGGTATTGGTCTGGTTTACGAGTAGGACTCTGTAACCATAGCTGTATCCCACTCCCATAAGTTCTTCAGTTCCGTCGCCATCAACGTCGCCAGGATAAATTCCCATATATGCAACTGCGTCAGCGCTTTCACTCGCAAGAAATTCATAGTAATGATCTGTTCTTGCATCTGCTGTTGGTGTTGGATACCTGTAAGAATCCTGACCTTTAGGATCTATCGACCAGAAACCATAATAGTTCCAGTAATGGTTAACAATTTCTTTTGTTCCGTCACCGTCAATATCTGCAGGTGTTGAATGCCACCACGAGCCGCCTGAGAAACGGTTTTCAGCAGTGTTTGCCGGATCGCCACCTTCAACCTGCCATGAAGCAAATCCAGGGAACTGTCCAACAACACCAAGGACGTAAACACTATTGTCTCTGTTTGCCATAATTAATTCATCAAAACCATCACCGTCAAAATCATAAACATCAGCAACTTCACGGTTTGTTCTGAAGTTTCCAATACCTAAAGCTGTTGCAAACTGATCAGCGGGCATAACAATTGCTGGCTCAGTACCATAATTATTATCGCCGCCTGCATATTCCCAAACCTGAACTTCACCGTCGGCGGTTCCATTTGTCAGTGAGAAAATAAATTCTCCCATTCCATCACCGTCAAGGTCACCGGAACGAACCCAGCGTGGTGTACTTCCACTGCTGATACCTGAACGAACAGGTGTGGAAAACACTAATTCCAAAGTGTTTGGTGCTGTAAGTTCAAATACATGCACACGTCCACCATTTGAATAATCTGTAGCGAGAACTTCCTGCTTGCCGTCCTGATCGAGATCGTCTGATACCCAAACGGTTCTGCAACCCTGATCTGCAAAATATGCAACTAATGAGTCATCCGGGCTGAAACCCGTTGGATTATTATTACCGATATCAACTAATGTCTGAGCGGAAGCATATCCCGCCAAGAAAACTCCCAGTAAGATGGTAAATAGAGTTTTTCTCATAAGTACTCCTTTGTTATTGATTCATAATGATTATCTAAAAACGCTATTGCAAAGAAAAATAAGGATTTTTTAATAATAATTTCAAGTAATTATTTTTAAATGGTTATTATAAGTGCATATAGTGATTTATTTTAGATGTGCAATTTCATAAAATTTTAAGATTTTTATAATTATTGCCTCAGTGACTATGGGAAGAATACTAATAGGTGCCCATATCTGTCTCGATATTTTCCTCAATTTCAATGCGGATTGGCCTGAGTTTTTAAAGAATTTCACACCTGGCTCGCAAATAAAAACTGAAAATTCGATTTTTTCTCCAGGTGGACCTGTCTCAAATACAGGGATTTCGCTTGGTAAACTGGGAACCCCGACAATCCTGCTCTCAAAAACAGGTCCGGATAAACTGGGAACATTGCTTCGTGAAAAACTTGGTACTATTCTTGCTGATTTTGATGTTGAATTATGTGTACAACCTGCTTTTGATTCTGAGACTTCACACACAATTATCATAAATTCATCTGAATTCGACAGAATATTCCTGCATACTACCGGTTATAATGACCTGATGAAAGCTAATGATCTTATATATTCCGGGAAATCGGAAATATCTCTGTTTCATTTCGGTTATCCACCTATCATGGCATCAATGATAGACGATAACGGATCAGAATTAAAGAAATTATTCAAGTACTATAATAATCTGGGAATAATAACTTCTCTTGATACATGTATGCCAGGCTCACTGAAATCGGATATTATCTGGAAAGACATTTTCGCGAATGTATCGCCATTAGTAGATATTATAATGCCCGGAGTAAGAGAACTAATTCTAATGATGAACCCGAGCCGATATTCCAGAATGTTGGATTTAACAGATTTCAATCAGGGAATAAATAAAAGTCTCCTTGATACACTTGCAAATGATATGATAAATATGGGAATTGCAATTGTTGTATTAAAACTTGGGGAGAATGGATTATACCTGAAGACATCGCCCAAAATTGAATCATTTTCAAAAATTTCAAAATCATCTGGAATTAATCCGGAATTTTGGGTAGGGCGTGAAATTCTTATGCCATCGTTTAATGTGAGAAATGCCGGAACCACAGGAGCCGGAGATGCTGCAACAGCAGGGTTTCTGTCCGACTTTATGAACGGGAAGAATCCGGAAGAAGTACTTGAATTTGCGTGCGCTGTTGCAGCATTTTCAGTTAAGCAAACGGATTCAGTCTCAGGAATAAGTTCAAAGGAAAATACATTAGAAAGAATTAATTCAGGATGGATAAAAAAGATCCCATCATTAAATATGCGAGGTTTACTACCGCAAAAAAATGGAAGATGTTTTTATGGCGAGTCTGATAAATTATTTGGATCAAAAAAATAATAATAAGGCATAAACTTATTTGAATTAAAGTCTATGCCTTATTCATAAAATAAATATCTATTTAATTATTGTCATCTTTCTGGTAAACGATTTATTTCCGGCGTTCAAACGATAAACATAAACACCGCTGGCAAGCCCTGTTCCCGCAAATCGAACGGAATGATATCCTGCATTTAATTCGCCTGAAATTAAAGTCCGGATTTCTCTTCCCAACAAATCATAAATTTTTAAGGTAACATAACCCTCTGCGGGAAGCTCAAAATTTATTGAAGTTTCAGGATTGAATGGATTCGGATAATTCTGAGACAAGGCATATTCGTCAGGCATACCCAAATTATCATCTATTCCTCCTGAAACCGGGTCACCTGTTTTAAAACCCCAGATCGATGACCACACACTTTGTCCATATTGATTAAAACATTTTACCCGCCAATAATATATACGCTGCGGGTCGAGAGTAACTGATACATAGGCACTTGTGTCAGCGATACCGGTTGAATCGAATACAATTGTACCATCAGCTAATACATTGCTTGTTCCAACCTGCACTCTGTATGAATCCGAACTAATTTCAATGTTCCACATCAGGTTAGGATTCAGCGGCATATTCAGCGTTGCGTGAAGAGGTGAAGAAAGTGTTGTCGGCAGAGGGAAGCCTGTAATAAACGAATATGGATTTGTAAAACCGCTATTTCCTGTAGGGTTATATGCAATTACTCTCCAAAAGTATTCACTCTGCCCTTCCAGTCCGGTAAGGGTTAATACTGTATCATAGGCTGTTTTTGTCAGAAGCAGAGTACTGAAAAGCGGATCCTTTGAAACCTGAAGAATATAATATGCAGCATTCTCTGCATATCGCCAGACGAGATCTAAAGTATCTCTCTGATTGAGAGCCGCATTTTGAGGCTGGAGCAGATCAGGTAATGCCGGCGGCATTATTTCCGCCATATTGCTAATCAAGCTTTCGTTGTTATTTCGATCGAGTGCTGATATATAATAGTATCTCGATGAATTAACGCCAACAGGTGAATACGGAGGCGCACCATGAAGCCTTTCAATATTTACTGCATCATCAAAATCTGACTGATTAACAGATGGCTGATCGAAGCCATAGATCACAAATCTGTCAGGTTGTTTTTCACTGAAGGGAATTTCTGGCATATCCCATATCAACCCGGCTATTCCTTCGCCAGGAATTCTTTCGTAACGAACATTCTGAGGAGCTTCCGGAATTATTGTTTCTCTCCAGTCCATAACTGGAGGGATTGCGAAATCGCTAAAAAGATCACTCCCTAATGAATCAAGGAAATTTTTAGGATTACTTAGAAGTGTATTCGTATTATAGAAAATCTGCCCCTGGACATTAGGATCAGCCCTTCCGATCCGTATCTGCTGGGGTACTTCAGTTGCAGGCCAGCCCGATATTCTGTACACAGCCTGCCCCGGATATAGATGCCTGTTATGAATCGCCAATGAGTCCGACCACCAGTTAAGAAGATATTCATATGCAGTGCTTCCGCACGAAATTGATGAACCAATTCGCCAGTAGAGCTGCGGGGAAATGTAATCTATATCACCTCTCCGAAGCCATGTCATTCCATCTGCGTAAAGATCGTCATAAGCATACAGCCCGCAAATTCCAGAAGGATAACCGCTGCGCCACATTCCAACAGGACTTATTCCAAATTTAACATAGGATTTAATCGAATTAATTGAATCGCTCACAGCACTTACAAGCATATTAACGTTATCTCTCCGCCATTCCTTAATGTTATTAAAACCTCGGGGATATTGTGCAAAAGCAGCATTATCCTGGTTGGTTATACCACTGACATAGAAATAATCGTCAAAGTGGATTCCATCAATATCATAACGTCTGACTATGTCTGAAATCACTGTAAGGATATGTGATCTGACTTCGGGTAAACCCGGATTAAGAATATTGTTTGTCCCAATGTTCAGAATCCATTCAGGATGACTCAGAGTCACGTGACTTGGGTGAAAAGAATGTGTGCTGTTGGGATGTTTTGCCCGGTATGGATTGATCCACGCATGAAGTTCCATACCTCTTTTATGAGCTTCGCCGACCGCAAAATCGAGAGGATCATAGAAAGGTTCCGGACGCATACCGGATACACCGGTTAAGAATGCAGACCATGGTTCATAAGGTGATTCATAGAAAGCATCACATTCGGTTCTTATCTGAAACATCACCGCATTTACACCCACACTCTGAAGCTGATTTAAAAGAGAAATCAGCTCGGCTTTTTGTGCTTCGGTATTATTCTTCGTACCCGGCCAATCAATATTGAGTACGGTAGCAATCCAGGCTCCTCTAAATTCTCGTTTGGGATTACTTTCTGCATTAATATTTAAATACAGAAATAAAATGCATAAAAGTGCAATTGTTTTTTTCATCTCTTTTTTTCGCTTTGTTCAAAATGATCTAAAAAGTATAATATAATATTTCCAAAGGATTTAATTCCTTATAAGAAGAAATGATGATTAATGCCCCTGATATTCAATCACTTTCTGTTTTATCTTCCTTATATGAGCAGGAGTTGTTCCACAACAGCCTCCGATTATTTTTACACCGTGCTTAATAAATTCCATTAAAATTTCTTCGATGAAATCCGGTGTTTCGGGATAAAACAATTTCCCTTCCTTTATCAATGGTAAACCTGCATTTGCCTGAATCATTAAAGGAATCTCTTTAGAAAACTCATGAAATACTTCGGCAAAATCCCGATATTGCCTGAATCCATTTCCACAATTTGCAGCAGCAATCCTAAGCGAATTCGTTCTCATAAAACCAAGCGTATCTTCAATTGAATTGCCCATCATTGTCTTAAAAGAGCCATCTGGTTTAGAATCGTAGGTAAAAGAACATATTATTTCTGTGTCACAGACCGACTTGATGGCATTGACTGCAATTTGTGCTTCCATCGTATCATAGAAAGTCTCTAATAAAATAAGATCGACTCCGCCTTGTGCCAATCCGGTTGCTTGTGCGGCGAAGGCATCAAACATTTCGCTCTCCTCGATATCCCCTGTGATCAGGAATTTGCCTGTCGGTCCTACCGATCCAAAAATTAATGTCTCTTTACCCGCATATTCTTTTGATATTTCTGCCGCTCTTTTATTGATTTCTATGGTTTTATCCTGAAGTCCATAATGCCTAAGTTTAACTGAGGATCCGCCAAAAGAATTTGTCTCTATAATATCAGCGCCTGCCTCATAATATGAGCGGGCAATTGTACCAACTTTTTCAGGATACAATAAATTCCAGGACTCGGGGCATTCACCATTTTTGAGTCCTGATGCCTGTAACATTGTACCCCAAGCACCATCAGACACAAGAATTTTACCACTTCTAATAATATCAAATACTTTCTCAGACATTTTTTCTCCTGAAACAGTGCTCGGCATCGCAAATGGAACATGCGTATTCGTGATATTTCACATTCACTCCGGAGCCGATGATGCCGCTGATACTTTTGGCAGGGGACATCAGAGAACTGGGGCTTAGAGAAACTCCACAAAACTTTTCTGGGAAGAACGAAAAAAGTTTTGACTGCTCAGCCACGCTCCAGCCGCAGTAACCCGGGCTATATCGGTTAGTTATCTTTCGGCCATCTTCTTCAGCATCGGTTTTGATTTCTTGTTGGAGATAATCTGCGCATTTTTCAACTATTTCAGAGCCGATCATATCCCAAAGGTATCCTCTTAAATAATTGTTTTCATCAAAATTTTTTTTAACAGCTTTCTCAACACCAAAACCGGCGGAAACAACAATTAAGTAAAGTGAATCTATTCCCCGAAGACCTGCGTTTATTATGATGCCGGAATTGAAAACCTGGTCTCCGCAATGAATAATCTCCCTTTCGACTCGCACATTCTCATCAGAGAAAAAAAATCCCCCCTGAATTTTAATTCCATCACTCATATATGGCAATATATGCTCCAACTCAGCAGAAATAAGTTCTGGATTCCCATTTGATCCAAAACTCTCAAAATTGATTAATTCTTCAGGTTTTGATAAATATATTTCCTCAGGAAATTCTATATTTTTAATCTTTAGCATTAAAATTTACCAAATTCAATTTTCTCATTTAGAAACTCTAATGCTTCCTGTGGACTTTCGCCATAAAAATCAGCACCAATCTCCTGGGCAAACGAATCAGAGAGAGGAGCTCCACCAACCATTATGAGTGCATCCGGGTAAAATTTACGGATCGACTCAGCTATTGGCCCCATATTCAACATTGTGGTAGTGAGAAGCGCACTCAATCCAACTGCTTTCACATCTCCGGAGCCAAGAGCCGTGAGAAATTTTTCTGCGCCTGCATCAACTCCGAGGTCAATTATTTCCCAGCCTCCCCCCTCAAGTGTCATTTTTAATAAATTTTTCCCGATATCATGCAGATCCCCGGCAACTGTCCCGAGTATTACCTTTCCACGGTACTTTACATCCCCGCTGATAAAGTAGGGTTTGATTAGTTCCATTGCTGATTTCATGGCTTTGGCAGCTATGAGAACATCAGGCACGTAAATTTGACCTGCGCGGAATTTATTACCGACAATTTCCATTCCAGGGATTAGCGCCTCATTAAGAATGATTTTAGCATGAATTCCTGAATTCAAAGCTTCATCAGTAAGTTCGTACGCTCCCTTTTGCCCTTTCAAATCAGACGGATAAGTAGATTTCTGGTCAACTTTCCCCCGTGAAATACATATTTTAATTTGACTTAGAATGTCGGTTATCATAACTCTCAGAACGGATTTAACTTTATAAAATTTCTGTTATTAAAATAAGTAAACAATGATTGTATAAAAAAGGGGGAAGTTTTTTATTGAAAAAATAGCGGAAAATCCGGCTCCGGGGAGCAGCTAATCCTCCCCGGAACTTATATCAGAATAAAGTACTAACTCTGTTTACGCCCAATTGAAAAATAAGCAAAACCAGTGTCTTTCATTTTATCGACAGCAAATATATTCCTGCCATCAAAGATCACAGGTTCTTTCAATGCTTGTTTTACTTTGTCAAAATTTGGATTACGGAACTCATTCCATTCTGTAAGCACCAAAAGCGCATCGGCATTTTCCAGAGTCTGATATTCGTCTTCTGCATATTTAATTCTGTCGCCAAAGAAATATTTTGAAGTTTCCATTGCTGCAGGGTCGTAAGCGGATATATCTGCTCCGAGTTCAATAAGTTTATTGATGATAATTATAGAAGGTGCTTCCCTCATATCATCAGTATTGGGTTTGAATGCCAGACCCCAGACGGCAAATCGCTTACCTTTAATGTTTCCCGAGTAATAATCGAGTATTTTCTCGACCATTCTCATTTTTTGCTCTTTATTGATCTTATCAACAACGGTAAGTATTTTTAATTCCCTTCCTGAATCCGAAGCTGTTTTTATTAATGCATTCACATCTTTCGGGAAACATGAGCCGCCATATCCAATACCCGGGAAAAGGAATCTTTTACCGATTCTTGTATCAGAACCCATTCCCCTTCTTACCATATCAATATCGGCACCTACATATTCACAAAAATTTGCGAGTTCGTTCATATAGGTAATACGCATTGCGAGGTAGGAATTCGCAGCATATTTTGTGACTTCAGAGCTTTCATTGTCCATTGTAATAATTGGATTACCCTGACGCACAAATGGCTCATAGAGTGATTTCATCATCTCTGTGGCTTTCTCATTCCTTGAACCGACTACTATTCTGTCCGGCTTCATAAAATCTTCAACTGCAAAGCCTTCCCTCAAAAATTCAGGATTGGAAACTACATCAAAATTTGTTACGCCGTGTGCTTTGATTTTATTTTCAACTCTTACAGAAGTGCCGACCGGAACTGTACTCTTATTAATAATAATTTTATAATTATTGTTTCCGGATTCCTTAATTATTTTGCCAATTTCATCCGCAACATTAAGAACATATTTGAGGTCAGCAGAGCCATCTTCGCCCTGTGGCGTGGGAAGGCACAGAAAAATCATATCATTTTCGAGAACAGCAGTTTTTAATTCGTTAGTAAATCTGAGCCGATTCTTGGCGATATTTCTGTAAAATAGAATATCGAGTCCTGGTTCATAAATTGTTAACTCTGCATTCTGAAGTTTTGCCAGTTTGGACTGATCATTATCAACACAGACAACCTGATTTCCCATTTCAGCAAAACAAGTACCGGAAACCAAGCCTACATAGCCAGTTCCAATGACCGCAATATTCATTCGTATTCCTTTTTTAATTAAATATAAAGTATAAATTTACAAAATTTTGGATTTTTTGGAGTTTATAACTAATAAGGCAGTTGATAAAATAAATACAATTTTAAGTGACATTTTATTACATTCCTACATACCAATTTGACAAAATAATAGTTGTTAAAAGTAAATTACTCAGTCAGATATTCGGAATATTAGCTATCCATTAACAATGATTTATTAGTGTATTCCTTACGGAATTAATGTATATATCATATTAAAGTAGAATCAGAAGCTTTAAATTGGATTTTCTTCGAGAATAAAGCGTTACTCCCAGTCCTCGATTTTTTTCAGTATTAAATAAAATGTGTTAACTTATTTTATTTTTTATAATTACAGTGTTTTACCTTCGCAAGCAGGTTGAATTTTCTGTTTATGTTACTAAAAAAAGGTTGACTATAATTTCATATAGCCTTATTTTCAGATGTTATTTTTGAGGCTATATGTTAACTGAATTTGGAAAAATCCTAATCTTTCTCTTAATAGCCGTCATCTTTGTCTTAATTGGCTTTCTGACGGCACGAATTATTCGCCCGAAGAGACCCACGCATGAAAAACTTCTTACTTATGAATGTGGCGAAGAGATTCAAGGCTCTCCATGGGTCAAATTTAATGCCCGGTTTTATGTTGTTGCTTTGATATTCCTGATTTTTGATGTAGAGGTTGTTTTGCTTTTTCCATGGGCACTTGTTTACAAAGAATTCGGAATTGCAGGATTCCTTACCGGTTTCCTGTTTCTGGTAATACTTGGTATCGGTATGATTTATGAGTGGAGAAAAGGTGACCTTGAGTGGGATAGACCTGTTATACAACCACCTTTAGTTAAAAAAACTGAGAATTAATTTTTCGGAAAATTAATGGGAATACTTGATAAAGAATTTTCTGACAGCAATATCATAATTACTAACTTTGATAACCTTATGAACTGGGCACGCCTTTCATCCTTATGGCAGCTTGGTTTTGGTTTAGCTTGTTGCGCAATCGAGATGATGGCAACGTCAGCATCACATTACGATTTCGACCGTTTTGGAGTGATTCCCAGAAATACACCACGACAAGCTGATATTATTATTATTTCGGGAACTGTCACTTTGAAAATGGCTCTGAGAATCAAAAGGCTTTATGAGCAGATTGCTGACCCGAAATATATCATTTCTATGGGAAGCTGCTCCAATTGCGGCGGTCCTTATTGGGAGCATGGCTATCACGTGCTTAAAGGAGTTGACCGCGTAATACCTGTTGATGTTTATGTTCCCGGATGCCCTCCCCGACCTGAGGCCCTTCTTGAAGGCTTATTAAAACTGCAGGAAAAAATTCGTAACGAGTCATCAGTGAAAAAAACAGCATGAAAAGTTCAAAAGAGATTTTCGAAATACTGAAAGCCGAATTTGGTGATAAAATTCTTGAATTAAAAGAAGATATCCCTGTCGATCCTTATATAATTGTTACACCGGACTCAACCGAAAAAATAGCCCGATTTTTGCATGATAGCAGTGATCTGCAGTTTGACAGTCTGATGGTATTATCCGGCGTTGATGATAATAACCCGGTTAAAACCAAGGATGAGGAAGGAACAGAGTCACTTTCGGGTGGAACTCTTAGCGTTTATTACCATCTTTATTCGATTCCACTCAATCATAAAATAGTCATTCGTGCGGTCACTGAAAAAGAAAATCCAATGGTACAGTCAGTTGAATCAGTATGGAAAACTGCCGACTGGCATGAACGGGAAGCTTTTGATATGGTTGGAATCCGGTTCGAAAATCATCCTGATCTTACAAGAATCTTACTACCCTACGATTGGGATGAATCAAGTTTCCCCTTAAGAAAAGATTATAAAAACCCTGAGTTTTACCAGGGAATGAAAATACCTTATTAATATGTCGATAAAAACTGAACATATGGTCCTGAACATGGGTCCGCAGCATCCTTCGACTCATGGAGTTCTCCGTCTGGAACTTGAACTGAATGGAGAATTAATCGTAAATGTTAAGCCTCATATCGGATACTTGCATCGCTGTTTTGAAAAGCACGCTGAGGCGATGACATATCCGCAAATCATCCCTTATACAGACAGGATTGATTACCTCGCATCCATTTACAATAATTTTGGTTATGCCGTAACCGTCGAAAAACTAATGGGAATTCAGGTTCCCGAAAGAGTCGAATATATAAGAGTTATCTTTGGCGAATTGCAGAGAATTGCATCTCATTTGGTTGCTATCGGAACTTATGGACTCGATATCGGAGCCTTCACACCATTTCTCTATTGTTTCAGGGATCGTGAAAAAATACTGTCACTTTTCGAAATGACCTGCGGCGCAAGGCTTCTCTACAATTATATCTGGGTTGGCGGATTATCTCATGACATCCATCCTGAATTTGTAAGACTTACCCGTGAATTTCTAAATTATTTCAGACCTCAGGTTGAAGAACTTAACCAATTGCTCAGCTACAATAAAATTTTTATTGAGCGAACAGCTAATATTGGAATTCTCCCCGCCGAAACTGCAATCAATTTTGGAATGACAGGCCCGAATCTTAGAGGCAGCGGGGTTAAATTCGATCTGCGCAGAAATGATCCTTATTCAATATATGACAGATTCGATTTTGATATCCCCGTTGGTGATGGAAGAATGGGAACAGTTGGCGACTGCTGGGACAGATACTTTGTACGTGTTCTGGAAATAGAACAGAGTATAAGAATTATTGAGCAGGCGCTCGACCAGATACCCGAGGGAGATGTTTCTTCTGCAATTCCTAAAAGAATAAAACCTCCGGTCGGAAGTGTTTATGGCAGAGTTGAAAATCCAAGGGGCGAACTTGGCTACTTCCTGATAAGCGACGGCGGATTGAATCCATTCCGTCTCAAAGTAAGGGGCCCGTCTTTTGTTTCCCTTTCAGTTATGGGTGAATTGTGTAAGGGGCATCTTATCGCAGATGTGATTGCAATTCTCGGAAGTATTGATATTGTTCTTGGGGAGGTGGACAGATAATGCTGGAATTGTTTACAGAGCTAACCGGAGATGCCTTATTGGGAATGATCATTAATTCGCTGATTCCGCTTGTTTTTGTGATTCCATTAGCGCTCTTTTTCGTCTGGCTGGAAAGAAAAGTATCCGCTCATATGCAGGATCGCCTTGGACCTATGATTACCGGTTCTCATGGCTGGCTACAGACATTTGCAGATGTACTTAAACTTCTTCAGAAAGAAGACATCATACCTGCTGATGCTGACAGAAAACTTTTTACAATTGCCCCGATACTTGTTTTTGCAGGCTCCTATGCTGCGTTTGCGGCAATCCCTTTCTCAAGCGCTTACATCGGATCCGAAATCGACATGGGTATTTTCTATGTTGTTGCGGTTTCAGGACTCGTTGTTGCGGGTATATTAATGGCAGGATGGTCATCGAATAACAAGTATTCTCTGCTGGGAGCGATGAGGTCGGTTGCTCAGATAATAAGTTATGAGATACCGACAGTACTCGTTATTCTTTCAATTGTTGTTCTTGCAGGTACGCTTAATCTCTTAAAAATAAGTGAAATGCAGACTGCTTATTTTTGGAATTGGTTCATTTTTGGCGGGCCTGAACCAGGATTAATCAAATTTTTACTTATTCCCTTTATGTTTGCGGGATTCCTCATACTCTATATCAGTTCACTTGCTGAGGTAAACAGAACACCGTTCGATATACCGGAAGCAGAATCGGAACTTGTTGCCGGCTACCATACCGAATACAGCGGAATGAAATTCGCAATGTTCTTCCTTTCGGAATATGCCAATATGTTCGTTGTTTCGGCAATTGTTAGTGCAGTATTTTTCGGAGGCTATCAGTCACCCTTTGGATATTTAGGTAATTCTTTAGGAATAAGCTGGCTTGTCCCGATTGAACAGTTTTTTTGGTTCACTGCAAAAGGAATATTTTTCGTTTTTGTTCAAATGTGGCTCAGATGGACTCTGCCCAGGCTCCGCGTCGATCAGCTAATGGCAGTTTGCTGGAAATACCTGATCCCTTATTCATTCGTTAATCTTATTATCATTGCATTTTTGGAACTTTACAGATGATGTCAAGCTACTTTAAAAATACATGGGAAGGGCTTTATACTGTATTTGTCGGTATGAAGATTACCTGGAAGCATCTGTTCACACCTTCCGTTACAATTCAGTATCCTAACGTGAAAGTACCCCTTCCGGAACGTGTCAGGAACAGATTATACGTCAATATGGATGACTGCATCGGATGCGATCAGTGCGCAAGGGCTTGCCCGGTAAGTTGTATCGAGATTGAAACCGTTAAGTCGCTCCCCACTGAAAATCTCGGCACAACATCTAACGGTAAAAAGAAAGCCTTATGGGTTACAAAATTTGACATAGATATTGCAAAGTGCTGTTACTGTCAATTGTGCGTCTTCCCCTGTCCGACTGAATGTATATATATGACGGATGTTTATGAATTTTCAGAATTCAGAAGATCAGACCTTGTCTATAAATTTGCCACGCTCACCGAAGCAGAGGCGGAGGAAAAGAAATTGAACTTTGAAAATTTGCAGAAAGAGAAAGAATTACAAAAAGCAGCACAAGCTGCAGCTCAAAATAATGCTCAACAACCAAATTAGAATAATATGAGCACTTACGATTTAATATTTTATCTTTTCGCAGCGATCACACTCCTTTCAGGGTTTGTGGTGGTTACTTCTAAGAATATAATTTACAGCGCATTTAGTCTCCTCTTCACATTTTTCGGAGTGACAGGCATATACGCTTTGCTCGGTGCAGATTTTATTGCAGTCGTGCAGCTAGTGGTTTATGTCGGAGGAATTCTTATCCTGCTAATTTTTGGAGTAATGCTCACTAATAAAGTCACCAATGTTGATCTGAAAACTGGCGGAGTTAATGTATTGCCGGCAGCTATCGGTACAGGACTTTTTGCAGGAGCACTTACCGCAATTATGAGCAAAAATTACTGGCGCGCAGGAAATATCACTTATGAAGAAACTACAATCTATACTCTGGGCAGTAAATTGCTCCTGGAGTACTCTTTGATTTTCGAACTCCTCGCTATTCTTCTTCTGGTGGCTCTTGTTGGTGCCGCTGTTATTGCAAGAAGAGGGAGGGAATCTTAATAATGGAATCTATGAGCGTAGGTCTTACACATTTTCTTGTTCTCAGTTCTCTATTATTTTCTCTCGGGATATATGGGATACTCACGAGAAAGAATGCAGTCCTGGTTCTGATGGGAGTGGAATTGGTTCTCAATTCAGCAAATATCAATTTTATAGCTTTCTCCAGATTCGGGAATTTTGGATACGATGGTCAGTTGATGGCTCTCTTTGTAATTGTACTTGCTGCGGCTGAAGCAGCCATTGCCTTAGCAATCGTATTGAATATTTATAAATCCTTTCACAACGTAAATGTTGATGAAATAGATAAGCTTAAAGAATAGTTATATGAATGATCCGCTAATACTATATGCTTCTCTGATCACACTATTCCTGCCGGTTGCAGGATTTGCACTGGTCACTTTTTCTCTTGGCAGAATAAAAAAAGTGTTTATCGGTGAAATTTCGCTGATGGCTGTCAGTTTGCTTTCGTCAGTGTATATCCTTATTGATAAGCTCTTTCTGCATCCAGGAGTTACATCGGTTTTTGAATTTTCCTGGATTAGTTTTGCAACAGGAACTGGAAATCAACCGATAAATGTAAAACTCGGAATAAGTGTGGACAGTGTGACAGCAATCTTGATGTTTGCTGTTATGCTGATCAGTTTTCTTGTGCACCTGTTCTCCGTTGAGTATATGCACGGTGATAAAAGATTTAACCGATATTTTGGATATCTCGGCTTATTCACCTTTTCGATGTTAGGGATTGTCCTCACTCATAATTTACTGATGATGTATATTTTCTGGGAGTTAGTCGGACTTTCTTCTTATTTGCTCATCGGATTCTGGTTCGAAAAGGACAGTGCTGCAGATGCTGCAAAAAAAGCTTTCCTGGTGAACAGAATCGGAGACATAGGTATGTTCCTTGGTATTCTGATTCTTTTTATCACTTATGGAACTTTCACTTTCAGCGAGATATTTGCTGGCATAGGTTCAGGTAAACTTCCATTTGATAGTGAAGGATGGCTGACAGCAGCCGGAATTCTTGTGTTTTTGGGAGCGGTCGGAAAATCCGCACAATTTCCTCTTCATGTGTGGCTGCCCGATGCCATGGAAGGTCCAACACCCGTAAGTGCATTGATTCACGCGGCAACTATGGTTGCAGCCGGCGTTTATCTTGTTATCAGGATCTTTGTTATGCTTACTGCCGATGCAATGGTTTTTATTGCTGTTATCGGCGCGCTGACGGCATTTATTTCAGCCACAATAGCTCTTACGCAGAACGATATAAAAAAAGTCCTTGCATATTCCACAATCAGCCAGCTCGGTTATATGGTAATGTCTCTCGGAGTCGGCGCTTACGCATTCGCATTTTTTCACCTTATCACACACGCTTTTTTCAAAGCCGGGCTATTCCTCGGTAGCGGCTCAGTCATTCATGCGATGCATCATGAACAGGATATCAGGAATATGGGCGGGTTAAGGAAAAAAATGCCTGTTACATATTTTTCGTTCCTTGCATATACTCTTGCAATTTGCGGAATACCTCTAACTTCTGGTTTTCTGAGTAAAGATGGTATTCTGGCAGGGACATACTCTTTTGGATTACTTACAGGTCACTGGTTGATCCCGATACTCGGATTCTCGGTTGTCCTGTTAACGGCTTTCTACATGTTCCGCCTCCTCTTCAAAACATTTCATGGAAAACCAGCTGATTTACACAAGTATGAACATGCACACGAATCGCCATTCCTGATGGCAATGCCTCTTGTTGTACTGGCGGTTCTTTCTGTGTTTTTCTGGTATGGATTAAATCCTGCAAGTCCGGATTCAGCCTGGTTCGTTTCAAAATGGATAGATGTTCCTGCAAAAGTTGTTCCGGAATCTTCTAACTTCAGTTTCATGAATACAACTGCAACCGGCGGAGAATCGCTTTACAATGCTGAATACACTGAAGCGCAGCATCATGCACATTTTCCAACAATGATAATGAGCCTTCTTTTTGATATTGTTGCAATTGGTCTTGCCCTGTTGTTCTATATATATTTCAAACTCAACTCAAGGAAATTAGCCGCAGCTCTTCCGGCGGTTTATAATTTCTCATTGCGGAAATGGTACTTTGATGAATTCTATAATGGAGTTATCGTCAAAGGAACTCTTTTGTTTTCATCCGGATTGTATGCATTTGACAAATACATCATTGATGGAATTGTCAATTTTTCAGCATATTTAACAAAATTAATTTCACGGGTCAGTTCTGCATTCGATATTATTTTTGTGGACGGACTGGTTAATTTCACGGCATATATCAATGGTTTTGCCGGAAAACATTTAAGACGCATACAGACAGGTAAGGTACAAACATACCTTGTACTTGTTCTGTTTGCTTTATTAACGTTAATTATTCTTTTTAAGCCTTAAAATAAAATAATTATATGAGCGGATTGCCAATACTTACTTTGCTAACTTTCATTCCTGTTCTGGGAATGCTGATAATTCTTGTACTCCCGAAGGAGAACCCCAAAAATATCAAGATCACCGCTTTACTGATGACGGTCATTCAGGTAGTACTTGCCGGCTTTATGATGTCTGGATTCAATTACAATGCGGGCGGTATTTTTGATCAGGCTTCATTTCAATTCGTTGAAAAATTCAGATGGATTGAAATTGAAGGCGGATCCTGGATCGGGAAGATCAAAATAGACTATTTTCTTGGGATTGATGGTATAAGCGCACCAATGGTACTGCTGACGGCTATCATTTCATTGATCGCTGTTATTTCCTCCTGGAAAATAAATACTTCGGTTAAAGGTTTCTTTGCCCTTTTCCTGCTTCTGGATACCGGAATGATGGGAGTCTTTGTTTCCCTCGATTTCTTCCTTTTCTATGTGTTCTGGGAATTAATGCTCTTACCAATGTATTTCCTCATAGGTATATGGGGAGGTCCAAGAAAAGAATATGCTGCCATCAAGTTCTTTATTTATACTCTTTTTGGAAGTATTTTTATCCTGCTTGTAATGATTGGATTGTATTTCAGTGCTCAGGAAGTTCTGGCAGACGGTTCAAAAGTTTATACTTTTAACCTGCTTTCTTTGATGGATAAGAGCAATTACACAGCCGATGGTATTCTCTCCCCATTCAATCCCGCCAACCTCAGGCTGATTGCTTATATTGCTATGTTTGCAGGATTTGCCATCAAAATTCCGATGTTCCCGTTCCACACATGGCTCCCCGATGCTCACGTTGAAGCGCCAACACCTATCAGCGTTATTTTGGCAGGCGTTCTTCTGAAAATGGGTACTTATGGAATTCTAAGGATCAACTATCCGATATTTCCGGAGATCACCGTTCAGCTAGCCTGGTATATAGGTTTATTCGGAGTGATTAATATTGTATATGGTGCTCTTGTTGCGATGGCTCAATCCGATTTCAAACGGCTTATTGCGTACTCATCTATCTCCCATATGGGATACGTTTTGCTCGGTATGTCCTCGCTCTCAGTTGCCGGTATCAATGGCGCTGTCCTTCAGATGTTTAATCATGGAACTATTACGGCGATGCTCTTCCTTATCGTTGGCGTTATCTACGATCGTGCTCATACACGTGGAATCAACGATTTCGGCGGACTGGCAACTCAATTACCAATGTACACCGGGTTTGTAACTGTTGCGTTTTTTGCAGCTATTGGACTCCCGGGATTAAGTGGTTTTATTTCCGAAGCATTTGTATTTATAGGCGCTTTCGGATATGAGCCTGTCAGAATACTGACTATGATAGCAACCTCCGGTATCCTGCTCGGTGCAGGTTATATGCTTTGGACATTGCAGAGAATTTTCTTTGGTGAGAAAAAAGAAAAATGGGCATCACTTACTGATCTGGATACGAGAGAATACATTATGTTCATTCCTCTGACCATCATAATTTTCCTCCTTGGTGTTTATCCTTCAATAATGCTGGATATCATGAGCACCTCGGTAAATTCACTTGTTGACTTCATCTCAAATAATTCTGCCCTTAGCAGTTTTGGCGGAATATAATTATTCTAGCTTATGGGAAATATAATAATTAACGATTTATGGTCATTTCTTAAGCCCGAGATTTTTATTGCCGGTGGAATTTTTATTATTCTGCTGGCTGATCTGGTCATCAGGGATAACCGCAAAGCGATTCATTTTACCGCATTGATCATACTCATTGCTGCATTTGCATCAGCCCTTCTGCAGATGGGAACTGAATCTTTTATCTTTTATCTGGGAAAGGGAAACAACCACGGATTGCTTGCTGTCGATCCAATGTCAACCTTTATCAAACTGATTACAATTTTCTCAACGATTCTCATTGTGATTTTCACAATTACTTCTGAGGAATTCAAGGGAAGCAAATTCAAGTCAGGTGAGTTTTATACTTTGCTCTTCGGAATGCTGCTTGGTATGCTGCTTCTTTCGTCGGGAGCCGATCTGATAATCATATACGTGTCGCTGGAACTGCTTTCACTCTCTTCATATGTTCTGGCAGGTTTCATCGCCGGATCTAACCGCTCAAGTGAAGCCTCACTAAAATATGTGATTTACGGCGCTACTTCCTCCGGAATTATGCTCTTTGGTATTTCAATTTTATACGGACTGACCGGAACGACTAATCTGTATGCTATTCATACAATTCTTGTTTCGCCTCATGTAAATTATCTTACTCTCGGACTCTCGATTTTAATGATATTTACAGGAATCGGGTTTAAAATTTCTGCTGTTCCTTTTCATTTCTGGACACCCGATGTTTACGAGGGTTCTCCCCTGCCGGTTACAGCTTATCTTTCCGTTGCAAGCAAAGCTGCAGGATTTGCCCTTTTAATTCGTTTCATCAAAGTCGGGTTTATTTCATCAGTCGGAACAAATGGATTCTGGAATTTCTATGAAAATTTCGACTGGCAGTTATTCCTTATAATTCTTTCCGTCGCATCAATGACAGTCGGAAATCTTACGGCTCTGTGGCAAAATAATGTAAAAAGAATGCTTGCCTATTCCAGTATTGCTCACGCCGGTTATATGCTTCTCGCAATTGCAGTACTTTCAGAAAAAGGTATGCTGGCATTTTTGGTGTATATCGCGATTTATATGTTCATGAATCTTGGCGCCTTTTATGCTGTAATGTTAGTTGCAAATAAAAAGGGTAACGAAGAAATTTCTTCTTTTGCCGGACTCGGATATAAAAATCCCTACTTAGCTTTCGGTCTGAGTATTTTTCTTATTTCTCTGACGGGAATACCACCCACCGGAGGTTTTATCGGCAAACTTTATCTTTTCATTGCTTTGCTCGATGGAGATATGTATTGGCCTGCCCTTTTCGCTCTGTTAAATACTGTCATTTCACTTTATTACTATGTCAGAATAATTAAAGAAATGTACCTGACCAAAGCCCTCGATGATACCACAATAGAAACATCAAAAACAGAACTTACATTTATGTTTGCTCTCGTTGCACCAATACTTGTATTTGGTATCTATTTTACTCCGCTTGTTAATTTCTGTACAAATTTTGTTCGAATTCTGGGTTTTTAATATTTTATAGATAAGTAAAAAGCTGTCCTTTGGGGCAGCTTTTTTTTTGCCTTTAAGTCTTTACTGATAATTGATTTGTTTATTTCAGTGTATTTATATATTTTAATACGACTATTTTTGTCGGATATATGTTTAAAATTGCTAAATCAGTTGAATACTCAATACTTGCTTTAAGGCATATTGCCTTAAATTCAAATGGAAACCTCCTGACTGCCCGGGAAATTGCAGAGAATGAAAACATTCCGTTTGAACTTCTGGCAAAATTATTGCAAAAACTTGCCAGAGGTAATATTCTGGAATCGGCTCAGGGTACAAGGGGTGGCTACTTTCTCAGAAGTAGTATTAATGAGGTTCACCTTTCAGATATAATAAACGCAGTTGATGAAAATATTCAAATTACAGATTGTATGGTTCCGGAGCCAACATCTTCGAATTGCAGCCGTTTGGAAAATTGTTGTCTTCGGGCGCCAATGCTCAAACTCCAGAACAGGATTGAAAATTTAATGGGTGAAATAACATTAGAGGAATTAATATAAAATGAAAGTCAGCAATGAGAAACAATTGAATGAATTGCTCAACAATAAGCCAATTTTTTTCAATTATATGCGGGAAAATTATAAGCTCTTTAATAATTCAAATATTTTTTTCAGGGATATTCAATTTGCGATCCGCAGATATTTTTCGATTAAAAATCAAAAACTATCCTATACCGGGGCAGAAACAATTACAAAAAACTTTGTTGTGCACCTTGTTAATGAAAAGTGGCTGCTTCAGGTCGGAAATAATACCTGGAAAGTGAATTTTACTAATGATTATACTGTTAATTAAGGACAGGAGAGAAATATGAGCAATGAAAACCTCGTTCAGGATTTGAAAATTAGCGAAAAAGCTGCCAAACAAATAAAAAAGATTATGGAAGAAAACAATATAACCGGGAATTTTGGTCTGCGTATTGGTGTCAAGGGCGGCGGATGTTCCGGTCTCACATATCAGCTTGGTTTTGATTCGCAGACCAAAGATGGAGACACTATTATTGAAGGTAATGGCGTCAGACTTTTTGTTGACGGTAAAAGTCTTTTTTATCTCATGGGAACAGAACTCGATTTTTCAGATGGATTGAATGGCAAAGGTTTTGTTTTTAATAATCCAAATGCAACAAAAACCTGCGGTTGCGGAGAATCATTTACTGTTTAAGGATAGAAGAATGAAGAGAAGAATATTTTTTAAATCCCTTGGCATAATGGCGGTTTCAACAGGCATTGCTAAAGCGGAATCAAAAGTCGAAATTATTAACAATAAAATCAGGAGAAACCTACAAATGGGAAAATTTGAATTACCCGCATTACCGTATTCTTATGAGGCACTTGAGCCTCACGTGGATGCCAAAACAATGGAAATCCATCATACAAAACACCATGCTGCATATGTCAATAATCTTAATGCTGCAGTAGCCGGGACAGAGATGGAATCTTTGAACCTGGAAGATCTTATGAAAAACATCTCCAAATATCCCGTTGCAGTCAGAAATAATGGCGGCGGACATTACAACCACAGCCTTTTCTGGTCAATAATGGGAGCTAACAAAGGCGGTGAGCCTACAGGTCCTGTATCCGACGCAATTAATTCTGCTTTCGGTTCTTATTCCAATTTTAAAGAAAAGTTCACAGATGCCGCTATAAAAAGGTTTGGATCCGGCTGGGCATGGCTTGTTCTCAGAGATGGGAAACTCGAAATCTCCTCGACTCCGAACCAGGACAATCCGCTTATGGATGTTGCTGATGTAAAAGGATTCCCCGTGATTGGACTTGATGTGTGGGAACATGCATATTATCTTAAATATCAAAATCGCCGCCCCGAATATATCGGTGCATGGTACAACACAATCAACTGGGATGAAGTAAATAATAGATATTCCGCAGGGAAATAATATTTTTTCGGTCAGAAATAAATGAATTCGACAATTTCCATATTTCCCTTAAATCTGGTCCTTTTTCCGGATGCATACTATTCTCTTCATATTTTCGAAAACAGATACAAGATTATGATAGCTGAATGTCTCAGCCAGAAAGAGGGTTTCGGTATTGTCAGCGTAATCGATGAGAACGTTGCAGAAATTGGCTCTTATGTGGAAATTTCTCAGGTGACAAAAATCCATGAGAATAATGATTTTGACATAATTGTTCAGGCAAAAAGCAGATTTCTGACTATCAGTTCAGAGACCAATTCTATTGGATTTCTTGAAGCTTTTGTGGCGCCATTTGAGGACAGCATTACAACTGAAGTAATACAGAGTAAAGAAGAGGAAGCAATTAGTTTATTTACTCAGATCATTGAGAAAAGTAAAATAACAATCGAGGACTCTTTCTGGAAAAATCTTCGTTCAGCTCCTCTAAAATCTTTCAAAATAGCTGAAAAAGCAGGACTCACATTAAAACAGCAACAGGATTTACTTAGTTCGCGCAATGAAAATGAGAGACTTGATATTCTGTTAAATCATCTTCAAAAGGTGGAAACCTTTTTAGAAACCGAAGACTATTATAAAGATATTATAGCCGGTGACGGTTATATAAATTTCTAAAAAAAAAGCCCCGATATTCCGGGGCTTTTTTTTAGTGAAATTTGCTGTATAATTTTTGTCGGTTAATTGACCGCTGTAATGACATTTCTGCCCGATGTATATCAATATCACTATTTCTGGCTGTAAGTCTGCCGCGAGCACGTTCTTCGGCTTTCTTAGCTCTTTCAAAATCAATTTCATCAGGATGCTCAAAACTCTCTGCCATAATAAGGATTTTATTCGCGAGAACTTCGATATATCCTCCGCCTGTGCAGTATTCTATTTCATTCTGACCGGGATCGATAATTTTGATCTTCCCGATCTCAAAAGTACTCATTATAGGCACGTGGTTAAATAATACCTGAAAAGCGCCCTGAGTACCAGGAACAGATACAGAAACTACATTACCCTTGAAGGCTGATTTTGAAGGTGTTATGACCTCTAAACTCAGTTCTTTTATCATTACAGTTTCTTTGCTTTTTCGACAGCTTCTTCAATTGTACCAACAAACATAAATGCCGCTTCAGGAAGAGTATCATGTTTGCCATCGATAATTTCTTTGAATCCCTTGATTGTCTCGTCAATTTTCACATATTTACCCTGCATACCGGTAAACTGTTCCGCAACATGGAAAGGCTGACTGAGGAATCTCTGGATCCTTCTTGCACGGCGAACTACTATTTTATCCTCTTCTGAAAGTTCGTCCATACCAAGTATGTTTATAATATCCTGCAGATCTTTATAAGCCTGAAGGATTTCTTTTACATTTTTTGCAGTATTATAATGATCCCAGCCAATTACACCTGGTTCAAGAATTCTTGACGTAGAGTCCAAAGGATCAACCGCAGGATAAATACCAAGTTCAGAAATTTGCCGGCTTAATACTGTTGTAGCATCGAGGTGGGAGAATGCTGTTGCAGGAGCAGGGTCTGTAAGGTCATCTGCAGGAACATAGATAGCCTGAACAGATGTAATCGATCCTTTTTCAGTCGATGTAATTCTTTCCTGCAATTCGCCCATTTCTGTCGCCAGGTTCGGCTGGTACCCAACTGCGGAAGGCATACGTCCGAGAAGCGCACTAACCTCTGATCCAGCTTGTGTAAATCTGAAAATATTATCGATAAATAATAGAACGTCTCTTTCTTCTTCATCGCGGAAATACTCTGCCATAGTCAGACCTGTCAGTCCGACTCTAAGGCGTGCTCCGGGAGGTTCATTCATCTGTCCGAAAACAAGCGCCGTTTTAGCAAGAACTCCTGATTCCTTCATCTCGAGCCAAAGGTCATTACCTTCGCGCGTCCTTTCTCCAACACCTGCAAACACCGAATAACCGCCATGCTGCTTGGCTATGTTATTGATAAGCTCCATGATAATAACGGTTTTTCCGACACCGGCGCCGCCGAATAAACCGGTTTTACCGCCCTTTGAATAGGGTTCAAGAAGATCAATAACTTTAATGCCTGTCTCAAACATTTCCTGTTTAGTTGTAAGATTCTTGAATTCAGGTGCATGTCTGTGAATTGTATATTTTTTCTTAGTCTTTATCGGTTCTAAACCATCAATACCTTCGCCTATCACATTAATAAGTCTGCCTAAGGTCTCAGGTCCAACCGGAACAGAAATTGGCTCGCCCGTATCGATAGCTTTCATCCCACGCACCAACCCATCTGTAGAATCCATAGCAACTGCTCTTACTCTGTTCTCACCCAGATGCTGCTGAACTTCAACTATAAGTTCTTCTTCTTTCCCCTCAAGATTCACCCTGGGTATTTTGATAGCATTGTAAATCTTAGGAAGCTGACCTTCGGGAAAATCGATGTCCACTACAGGACCGATTACCTGAACAATATGACCTTCGTTACTTGCCATTTATCTCCCGTAAATTTATAAAATTAGAGAATAAAGTTAATCATTCGATCATTAAAATTCAATGAGTTATACAATAATTGTGAAGCGCTTTCTTTCAAAACTGATGGCGCTGCTAACGGCAATAATCATCCTGCAGGTTTTCCAAAAATAAAACCATGTTTAATCTCCTGACTTGTACCTTTAAGTGCGGTAAAATTAAATATCTATATTAGTAAGTACTTGATTTTACAATAGTTGTTTTACTGTGATATTCGAATGGTGAAAGTCGGGAAAAATCTAAAATAACCTGCGCCACCAGATTTTTCATTGCCCCGCGAACGGGGTAAACGAGGACTGAGCTCTGCAAAGAACGAAGCAATCTGTTTTACTACCGTAGATTGCTTCACCCCGATGAAGATAGGGTTCGCAATGACAAAACAAGCGGAATACTGAAATACAATCGTCATCGCTCTGCAAACGGGGAAAACAAGCCTTATATCTTTTCATGAGGTGTGGCGATCTCCCGCTAATCTTCAGCCTTCCCCTGCCTATCGGAGGGATCACCCTGATTCGATGCTTACACACCATACTATGCCAGAGATTAAATACTCAGGCTCCAGGTGGTAGTTGTATTGCAGTGACCACTGCCTGTAGTTTGCTGCCAAAATGTTAATCCGGTTTCTTTCTGATAACGATATATAAAAACAAAGCCGCTGCCTGATTCATGCTGAATTTCATCCGGATAATCCTTAGTATAAAATCTTGGAAGCAGTATCCCGGGCGTAAAACCCGGATGATTAATCAAAATATTATGATTTTTATCTTCGACTATAATAAATTCATCGGAGATATTAACCTGGCTGGTATCCGGAGTGACAGTACCTCTTGCATCAATTTTTATCCCAATTAAATTTCTAAGGCACTTATAAATAATTGAGTCATTAGAGGCTTCAGCTAAATCAATTATTTCCCAATATTCGGTTCCATCTAAATATACGTTGTTACCGCTGCAGATTTCCCTGAGTTTATGTGTATATGTCCAGTGATTACCAATACTTAACGGGAAATAATCATAGAGAACAGGCTGCAAATTGAGAGTGATGGAAGTGTCAGATTTAATAACTAAAACTGAATCTATGGGTTTAAATCCTTCACTATTGATAATTAAATGGAATGTGCCCTGTTCTTCGATCAAAAATTCAAAAAAGCCCTGATCATCTGTTGTATCGTAATAGGTGATTTCTCCGGCAAGCATTATCTCTATAGAATCCGGCAAAGAAGTTAAATCACCGGAAATAACGAACATCGCATAAGTTGCACGAAGGGGGACGCTGAACACAATAGCAACTGCAAAACTTGAAAGCTTTTGACAGATTTTCAAGAAACCACGCCCCTTCGTGTCGCCTTGAGTCCACAATAATGGCGTTGCCATAAAATTTTTATTTAATGAACTTATCTCCATTCCTTAACAAGTAAGTGTGGCAGACCAGTGAATTGGTGCTCTTTTCTTCCGCTTACGTGCGTTAGGCTATCAAATAATACGAAATATAAATTATGAACGACAGTTAAAATATTTACATAAACAAGCCCGGCGTTTCGGATTATCGCTAACACCGCTACCCGATGCTTGAGTTCATTAGCAGCATGAAAAGCTGGTTATGCTGCCTATTCAGAAAATAATTCTGATAAAACGTTTAAAACTTTTTTCTGTGTATTTTTATTCAAAGTATCTATCTTTTTTATTAGCCTTGATTTGTCTATTGTTCTGATTTGATCTAACACGATTTGACCTTGCTTTCCTTCAACCTTACAAGGCACTCGCGTGGGATAGTTTTTTAACTTAGATGTTAGCGGAGCAATTATAATAGTGGAAATATTATGATTCATTTCGTTGGGTGAAATAATTACACAAGGTGGTGTTTTTTTAATTTCACTTCCAATTGTCGGATCTAAATTTACGTAATACACTTCAAAACGAGAAATCATTTACCATTCCCACTCTTCTTTATCCCATGATGATTGACCAGGCAGTTCTTGAGAATCCAGCAAGACATCGTCATTCTTTTGAGACATCTTATGAAATGTAGAATCCCAAGATTCTCTGGGTTTAGAAAGTGGCTTTATTATTATTTTACCATCCGTAACTTCAAGTTCGACATCATTTTTAAGGCCACTTTCATCGATAAAAGATTTTGGTATTCTTATACCCCTGGAATTGCCTATTTTTACTATTTTTGTTTTCATGTTTTCCTTTCATAATACGTATGCACAATGTAATCACTTTTACCCAAACAATCAATTCTTTTTCCCCGGCATTTTTATCTGGCAGCATAACAACCCGGCTCACCCGCCCCCATTTTGCGGGAGACGGGCGGAGCGCATTGTTAAACTACCATTACCCGCTTTATTTAAGTACAATACACTTTTTTGTCGCTGTGTAATCGCCGGCTTTTATTCT